>Ga0209343_10007308_pt1 | contig 13036 bp, 20 predicted proteins | sample RifCSPlowO2_02_FD_184026 | JGI IMG/M metagenome (GOLD analysis project Ga0209343, IMG submission 184026) | Groundwater microbial communities from Rifle, Colorado - Rifle CSP2_plank lowO2_0.2 (SPAdes) (version 2) | ecosystem: Environmental > Aquatic > Deep subsurface > Groundwater | place... | reverse complement strand
AGAACCATTGCAAGTCATGCAAATTGATGCACCTGTAGAATATATGGGAGAGGTTTCAAAGCTTGTACAAAACAAACGTGGACAACTTTTGAGTATGGATCAAGAAGGGGTAAGCCTTGTGGTCAAAGCAATCTTGCCTGTTGCAGAAATGATTGGCTGGGCATCTGATTTGCGTTCTGGAACTGCTGGTCGTGGTTCAAGCTTTATTATTGACCAGAAATTCGATAAAGTTCCTGAATCTTTGCAACCAAAAGTTATTGCACAGATTAGGCAAAGAAAAGGTCTATCAGAAGGGCAATAATTTTTTTCGATACCTTTAAATAGAGGTTTCTTTTCTTATTTTATATGAATCTTACACCTATAACCTTAGTAGGCATCCTTGCATGCAATGCGTATCCAGAAGATACAAATTTAAAGGTTTCTGCAGATGGATACGGATATGAAGTGTGCGGAGAAGAAGGAGAAGGAACAAGATGTATTCCATTAGGGACTAAAAAAACCTATGGGTGGTTATATAAAACAGAAAGAGATCTAAAAATGAGAATTACACTTGCACAAGGCGATGAAGAAGGAAGGGTTGTTTTTGGTGCATATCTTCTTGATGCACAAAGGAAAATAGTTGCGCCTAGTATGAGCTATACCCTAGAAATTAATGATATTATTGGTGCAGATTGTGGCTTTCATCCCCCGGATTCTCATGATCATTGTTATGCTGCAGTAAAAGTAAAAAAACCTGTAATTCTTACCTATGAAGTAATACCTTTTCCTGGAGAAAGGAATACAGAAGATAATAAAGCAACAGTCACTTTAAGTTTGAGAAATCTTGAATCCTATGCAGACGCCTTAAGTTCAAAATGGATAACTCAAGCATATCAAGAAGTTGAAGAAGAAAGAAAAGAGTTAGCTGAAAAAGATCAGGGCTGGAAATAGTTTCTAAGGAATCCACTGATCATATTGTGAATAAATTTCTTTCGCTTTCTCCGTTGTTTTTGCACTCCAGAATTCTCCAGAAGTCTCAAGTTCAATCAATCCATGCTTGTGTAAAAGGACAAAAGTATTTTTGATATCCTCCAAAGAATAATCTAAGAGAGCAAATAATCCTTCTGGAATACCATTACCTTCTTCAATATTCCATAATATTTCAAACTCTTCTCTTATTAGTTCTACCATCTTTTCTATTTCTTATGTTGGATGAATAGAAAAACATTTCGCTTTTTTGTAATAAAGAAGAGCGTTAAAAAGAAAATTACAACAAGAATGACAAAGCCTATTTTTGATTGTGTGTTAAAATATATCCAAGTACTAAAGAAACTAGTAAGCGTAGAACCCAAGAATAATCCAATAATCACACTAAAGTCTAATGTGACAAACATTGCTATCAATAATACAAGGAGGTTAAAGAGGACAATAAAGATATATTTGTTCCCTTCATATTTCGCTTTTGCATCTTCAAATGTTTTTTGTTCTGCTTGCTGCTCTTCCATACATGTTTGGTTCTGTTCATAAACTAAAGAGGCATCTTGCCCTTTGCTCATCCCACAATCATTGTAATAGGGGTAATAAGAATCACTGCCTGCATAGTCTGGGAAAAAAACATTTGCTCCCATAAACATGAGAGGGATATAGAGAAGAGTAACCACCAATGCTAGCAATATTTTTACCCATTCCATTCTTTCTATTAAACATAGAGGATTATATAAACCTTTTGAACTAAACCTGTAACAAATACTCACTCTTAGAAAGCCCTTTCTTTTTTGCTAACTTTTCGAGTGCAAAGTCAAACTTGCTTCCATATTGTGCCGCACTTTTTTTTCGATATGCAAACTCTTCGCGCAATCCTAAGTTCACAGCAGCTTTCCGCAAAATCTCTTTCTTAAATGGACCTACTTTGAGTGCAGGATCAATCTTCATCGCATAACTAATAAGTTCCTTATCCATGAAAGGCAATCGAATTTCTTTTCCAAAATGTCCTGCAAGAGAAAGATCTCTTGTAATATCCCTTTCCCATATATGCAGCAATCCATCCCAGCATGCAGCTTGCACATCTCCTTTATGCCGTTCATATCCTGCAAACAATTCCTCAGAGCCAAGACCAGTAAGCAATACTTGTTCTTGCATCATTTCCAAAACACAATACATAACGCAGCCGACTCCTACAGAAACAGGATCTCTTTTTCCAGTAATAGAAATAACTTTTTTTACCAATACTTCAACATCTTCTAAATCAATAATTCTTACTTTAATGGACCAATCCATCATATCTGCAACAGTTTGTGCAGCGAGAACATCCTTGGAATCAGCAAAGCCTACCGTATACAAAGTAAACTCTCTATCGAGTTTTTCACTGAGATAAGCTAAAAGTGTAGAATCAACACCACCAGAAAAAGCAATTGCAACTTTATCATCAACACGTTTGTCTACTGCATCCACAAGCAAATGAGAAAGCATATCAACAACATTTTCCGAGAGATTTTCCTCACTTTTCAGCTCTTGCAATGCAAAAGGCAGGTCTTCATTCAATTCCATACAGCTAGAAACAAAGATGTGCTTTTTAAAACTATCTCTCATCAACCTGGTAGTACTTGCTATACACATTATTTATGGCAAAGCTAGGAATTTTTCCTAAAAAGAATTGTACCTCATCTGGAATAAAGAATTTCCTATCCATGCCCAGATAGTTCTTCCATACATCCTTCTTTCCCAATGCAAGTGCAGCAGCATATCCTCCAGAGAATGCTGCCCAAGGAAGCCCAGGGTTTCCTAAAACAAAAATTTTATTCTTATCCTCAGGATCATAATCAACAATAGGCATAATATCCTTAGTAATATCAATTTGTCCTGGCCAATAATATTCAAATGTAAGATGTTCTAAAAAAGGAAAGTTTTTTTTCAGATCTCGAATAACTTTCTCTATAATAATGGAAGATTCAAAATACCAAGGATCATACGTTGTAAGTACTGAACCTCCTCCAACAAGCAATCTATTGTCTTTAGTAAGCCGAAAATAACTATAAATCAATTGTGAATCCCAAACCATACATTTTCCATCAGGGAATAGTTTGTGCACCTGTTCATCTGATAAAACTGTACTCATCGCAAGAAAAGTTTGTGCATGATAACTTTTTCTCGCAAGAGGACTAACTTTTTCTTTCATTTTATCAATACATACAATAATGCTCTTTCCTGTAACTTTCCCCTTCTTTGTATGTGCAGTAGTACTATCTAAAGAAAGTACTTCAGAGTTTTCAAAAATACGCACACCTTTTTTCAACAACACTTGTTTGAGACCATAACAATACAGCATCATGTTAATAGCAAAAGTATCTGTAGTGCGTAGCCCTGCTGTATATGAAGATGTTCCTAATGCTTGTCCTATACTTTCTTGACTATAAGAAGTATAAGGAAGACCAAGATCTAGGTGTGCTTTTGCTTCTTTCCTCACTGCTTCTTCTCCTTGCTTTCTAATGCCTACAAAAAAAGAATCTTGTTTTTCCAAATCACAAGAGATCTTATATTTCTCTGCAGTGGAGCGAATAATTTCTACACCCTGCACAGGAATGCTCCATACTTTTTTTGCACCGGATATACCATACCTTCGAAGCATCTGATACACTTCTAGTTCACTGTCAGGTGTAAGAAATCCTGAGCTTCTACCTGAAGAACTTCCTCCACAAATACTCTTTTCTAATAATACAATTTCTTTTCCTGCTTCTACAAGACTGAGTGCAGCATGCAATCCAGCAACCCCACCACCAAGAACAAGAAAAGAACAAGAAATATCTTCTTGTAATAGAGCACAAAATTTTGGCTTCTTCTCCAAAAGCGTCCTTTCCCACCAATTTTCTAATCTCACAATATATCCTATAGAAGAGATGGCTTTTTATGCTTTTCCAACCAAAACCTATATAAAGCCCCAAAAATTCCACTTTAAAACATATGGCAACAATGCAGGATAGCAAACCTTCTGAACTAGTCTCTCAGGCAGCAGAAGAATTGAAAAAAGCAAAGGCAGTGCAAATACCAGAGTGGGCAAAAATAGTCAAAACTGGCCCAGCTCAAGAACATCCTCCAGTAGAAAAAGACTGGTGGTACAAACGAGCAGCATCTATTTTGCGAAAAGTCTCTTTGCGAGGTCCAATTGGTGTTGCAAAATTACGGTCATTTTATGGAAAAAAGAAAAATAGAGGGGTAAAACCTGAACATTTCTTTAAAGGCTCTGGAAAAATTGTTCGTGTTATCTTACAACAATTAGAAGCAGAAGGTCTCGTAAAGAAAGTAGAAAAAGGAGTCCATAAAGGGAAAATTATAACACCTAAAGGACAATCATTTTTAGATAAGGCAGTAAAAAAACATGGAACTGGAGGAACTAAAAAAGCAGAGGCTTGAGCAACTCCAACGCGAGCTCATGCAGAAACAAATGCAGGAGCAAGCGGAAGTACAGGAGCAACTTGAGCAGCTTGAAACTGTAGCAAAACGTTTCATGAGTCCAGAAGCGATTGCACGCTATGGAAATATGAAAGCGGTGCACACAGAAAAAGCCATCCAATCCATTGTAGTTATTGCACAACTTGTGCAGCAAAACAAAATAACAGAAAAAATAACTGACGATCAATACAAAAATCTCTTACTGAGATTAATTCCAGAAAAGAAAGAATTCAGGATAACAAAAAAATGAGTAAATTTTTACATTTGGCAAAAAAATTGCGCCTTGCAAAGAAAGCATCCCAAACACGTTGGGCTCCCTTTTGGGCAATTCCAAAAGCATTTGGAAAAGGCAGAAGAGTACACCCAGGAAGATTAACAGTAATAAAAAGAAATTGGAGAAGAACCAAAACTAAAGTGTAAGATGGAAAGAACCTACATTATCCCATTGCGAAAAGAGTGGCAGAAAGCTCCTATGTATAAAAGAACAAAGAAAGCAACTGCTGCAACAAAAGCATTCTTAGTAAAACATATGAAAATTGCAAATGTAAAATTAGGAAGACATTTGAACATGAAACTCTGGTCTCAAGGATACAGACATCCTCCTCACAAAGTAGAAGTCTCTGTAGAACTCATTAAGGATAAAGAAGGCGATTATGTATACGCAGAGCTTGTTGGTGTCAAGAAAGAAACCTTGAAAAGAGAAAAGACAGAGAAGAAAACAGGTCTTGCTGGAAAAATAGATGAGTTTCGTGGCAAAGGCAGCGAACAAGCAGAGCATAAAGTAGAAGAAGTAAAAGCGGAAGAAAAAGCGATCAAAGAACTAAAGAATCCTAAAGCAGAATCACAAAATAAAATTGAAGCAGAAAAAGGGGATAAAAAGAAAGATATGAAAGATCGTACGAAGAATGTGTTTTCTGACTCTAATAAACAACAACGTTCGAAGAAATAAATCCTAAGTGGGGCTGTAATGTTCTGATGGCAAAGTTTTTTGTGAAAGAGACAAACTACCTTTCTCAAAGAAATAAAGGCCTTTTTACTTCTCAAACGATTTATCAAGGCGAAGAAATTCTCAAATGTACAGGAAAAGAATTTTCTTTAGAAGAAGCAATTGCAAAAGGTGAATTAGAATCAAACGTTTTACAAGTTGCAGAGAAAGGCTATATTGATTTTGAAGAGCCAGGAGTCTTAGTTAATCACTCATGCAATCCAAACGCAGGAATTACTAAAAGCCTCATGCTTATTGCCATTCGTGATATTTCTACAGGAGAGGAAATTACCTTTGATTATTCTACCACAATGGATGAAGACTACTGGACTATGAAATGTTCCTGTGGAGAAAAGACGTGCAGAAAAAGAGTAAAAGATTTCAAATATGTTCCAAAAGAACTACAAGAAAAGTATCTTCAATTAGGAATAGTACAGGCTTTTATAGAAAAAAAATATAAGATCCCATTTTAGCGGGTCTATTCATTTTTGGTTAGTTTTAAGGTTATTAAGGAATAAAAACCTTTATATAAGAGTTGTATTATTAATAATACATATGTATGAAAAAATAGGAATAACGGAAAATAGCTTACAAGTGCTGGCTCTCTTTACTCATGATTTTAAGAGTGAGTATTATATTAGGGAAGTAGAAAGATTGGTAAAAATAAGTCCTAGAACAGCACAACTGATTCTTGAAGATTTAGAAGAAAAAGGTATTCTAGAATCAAAGCTAAGAGGAAAAATCAAAACCTATAAAATAAATGGAAGCAATTTTACCCAAAGGTATCTTGTTTTTGTAGAACAATACAAAGCTATTACTTTTTTAGAGAAAAGATTACTTCTAAAAGAAGCTATAGAAAAGATAAATCCTCATATCAAAGGAATAGGGCTTATATTTGGGAGCTATGTAAAGAAATTAGAGAAAAAAGATTCCGATCTAGATATTTTCATTGCTGGCACTTATGACTCAGAAGAAATAAAAAAGGTTTCAAGAAACTTAGGTATTGAAATAAGTGTAAAATGCTATCCTATAAAGCTATTTGAAAGGAAATGGAATAAAGATTTTCTTTTAAAAGAAATAGAAAAAGACCATGTTATTTTTACAGGTACAGAAATGTTTATAGAGAAGGTGTTCAAAAATGGATAAGATACAATGGTGCCTTGGAAAAAGAGAAGGGCTAAGCATAGTTGAGCCGAATTCTAATCTTGCCAATGCTTACATAAAAAAGCAGAAGAAGCTCTTGCATCAATGAGAGTAAATATTGTAAAAGATTGGAAAATTTCAACAGCATACTATACAATATATTTTTCACTCTATGCTCTGCTTACAAAAATAGGAGTAAAATGTGAAATTCATTCTTGTACCATTGAATATGCAAAAAGATTTCTTAAAGACTATTTTGAAGATGTTGAATTTCATTTTATTGAAGAGTGCTTTAAAGCAAGAGTGGATTCTCAGTATTATATTGATAGAACCGTTCCAGATGAGCAATATCAAAAAATGCTGGAAAAAGCTCCTGAATTTCTTGTAAAATGTAAGTCTATCCTTATTAAACTAAATGAAAAAAAAGTAAATGAGATAAGAGATAATTTAGAAAGAGAAGTAAAAAGCTCTTATAAATAAGCTTTTAAACCCCTTTTAGTTCTCAAAACCTATGGAATTTCCATTTGAAAAGAGAAAATACGAGATAATAAAACGTGCAGAAGAAAAAACAAATCCAGCATGGGGAAAAGCTCCAGAACAGAGAACAATACAAGAGCTATTAGAGTATGGTGTGATAATACTAAATAAAAGTCAGGGGCCAACTTCACATCAAGCTGTAGACACAGTAAAAAAGATTCTTAATCTTGACAAAGCTGGTCATTCTGGAACTTTAGATCCAAATGTGACCGGCGTCTTAGTCATTGCTCTAGGAAAAGCAACTCGTGTTGTTGAAGTGCTCCTCACTGGAGGAAAGGAATATATTTGTCTCATGCACTTACACACTCCTGTAGATGAAGATCTCATTAAAAAAACCTTCAAGGATTACATGGGGAAAATCGAACAAATGCCTCCAAAAAAATCTGCAGTAAAACGGCAATTACGAACAAGAGAAATTTATTATTTAGATATTTTAGAAATGAACGGCCAAGATGTGCTTTTCAAAGTGGGCTGTGAAGCAGGGACTTATATTCGTACATTGTGCGTCGATCTAGGCAAAAAACTAAACAGTAGAGGGCACATGCAAGAACTCGTTCGTTCACGCGTCTGCACCTTTACAGACCAAGAGTGGATTTCTCTCCATGATCTCAAAGATGCATCTGAGGACTATAAAGAAGGGAATGAAACATCATTGAAAAAAATACTTCTGCCTTTTGAACGTGCAGTCGCACATATTCCAAAGATTTGGATCTCTGATTTTGCAGTGGATTCTATTGCACATGGTGCCTTCCTTTCTGTTCCTGGAATTATCAAGCTCCATTCAGATATTGAAGTGGGAGACAGAGTTGCCCTTCTCTCTTTGAAAGGAGAACTTATCGGCATAGGTCAAGCAAAAATGAACTCCCAAAATATGTTCAAACAAGAGAAAGGCATTGCAGTGGGAGAGACAAAAGTATTTATAGAGCCTGGTGTTTATCCAAAGTATAAAAAAAATGAGGGGAAAGATACAGTTTAAATTCTAGGATCATGAGCATCTTTACAAATATCGAACAGTGCCTAGAAAGTACAGAAAGAGCAAAAGAAACAATAAAAAAAACAACAGTTTTAAAATATCAATGGAATAGCAAAGAGAAAAGAGACATAATTAACTATTGGATAAGAGACCTTTTTTCTCTTATAAAAAAAGATCCAATGAGTATCCCTAAAAGAGAACCCCTTTTGTTTGTACTTGCAGATAAAATTATTTTGGAGGATAAATCATTTCTTTTCAATTTCTTAAGAGACCTAAAGAAATATCAAACAGATCCATTACTTGAAACGTGGAAAGCTTCAAAAGAAGAAGAAAAAAAAGTAATGCTGGAAGCAGTTATTACAGCACTAATAGAATGGGAGAGCCTTTCTCAGTCTTTTTTTGAAGATGCAAGAAGAAATCTTCAATTGATTGAAGAGAGGCCAAGTAGGAAGAGTTTAAATTTTATGATTAGAGAGTTTCATCCTAGAAAAATAGATGGGAAGCACCCTTGGAATGAAATACAACTTCTTTCTTTGAAAGAACTTTCAACAGAAGATATTTTTGCAAAAAGTTCTGAAGATCCTATGTCAGGTTTTCGTTTTTTCATTACTGAAGATATCAAAGACTATGGCCCAGCAACAGGAGTAAAAATAAAGAGCGGCCATCATAGAGTATATGAGCTTTATAGAAGATATATCAATGGCCTTTTAGAGAAAACATCTATGCAGAAGCAATGGAATGGTGATATTTTAGTTCTTTTTTTGGAAAAGCACTGACCTATAAACACAAAGAAGATCAGAATCTAACCAGCCCTCTTTTGGATATATTCCTGTAAATTCTGGAGGAAAAGCTATGTCTGTTTGGGAAAGAGCATGCTTCACATGAATAAAAGAGCCAGCATGGGGATAATAACCAAGAGATCTATTATTTAACTCTCTAATTCTCCACAATCCTTCTGTATTTTTTTCCATATATGCTTCCCCAGCAGCAAGAACATCTTGCCCTGAAGCAACTTGAACATGCTCAGGCAATCTTCCTCCTAATAAGAAATCACCCTGTAAAGTAACCACATAGCTTTGAGGTCTTTCAAAATGTTCTTTTCCCCATTGAAAATCTTCTTCAAGGATGCTATCAAGAGATTGTAAATCTACTTGGCTTGTAATAACTTTTCCTTGAAAAGCTTCAGCATTTTTTCTATCTTCTTCTTTTTCAATATAACTATAATGAAATTTCAATTTTGGGTGTTGTGTATAAACATTTAAAATACTCTCTGCTAAAGAACCTAATTCTTTCGATCCTTCTGCTCTTTGAATAAGCTCCAATGCTCGGGGATCTTTATTTGCTCGAAAAGAAAAAAGAATACTCTTTTGAAGTTCAAGACACTCCTCTTTTGGAAAATTCTCTTCCGCAAAAGAAAAATAATATGCAAGAAAAAAATATGCTCTGCTATCCTGGCTTATTCCCAAAGATATAAGTGCATCTCTCCTTACAAATTGTTCAGAGTCAAAAGTGAGGGGGAGAAGAGCTGAAAAAATCTCTCTTTCTTTACAATGCTTTGCAAGACAAAATACTGCTTGGGATCTTTTATAAGGATCCTTATCATTTAATTGTTCTAAACAACGCTCCTTATCATTTTTCATATGTTCTCTCTGGTAAGGAGTAATTTATAAAGCTTCCGTTATACATTTAAAGAAAGAGTACTCACCTTCATAAAAATGAAACGGAGAGTGCACATAAAAATTAAAGGCAGAGTACAAGGAGTGTTTTTTCGTGTAGCACTAAAAGAGAAAGCGAAAGCATTGCATATCCAGGGGTGGGTAAAGAATGCTGGTGACGATGTAGAGGCAGTGTTTGAAGGAGAGAATGAAAATATAAAACATCTCCTTGAGTTTTGTATTATTGGTCCCAAAGGTGCAAAAGTAACAGGGATTGATATAGATGAAGAAGCTTTCTTGGATGGGTTTACTGATTTTACACAAGAATAATCTACTCTCTTAATTTTCTAGAAAGTCTTTCTGATTCAATATTATATATTTGGGCAGGAGCATCATCAATCTTAATATTTTTAATTTCAGAATAGACCTTTTTATCAAGAGAATAATTTTTTAAAGTATCTGACTTTTTATCGCCAATAAGTATCTCATAAAATTTTGCTTTTACTCCACCATATTCTTTAAAATTCTTAGGATCCTCAAAATGAACGCTTTGAGAAACAATTCCCTCTTTTTCAGTACCTTCTATTTCTAAACCACCAGCTTCTAAAATTTTAATTTTCTCTTCAAGAGCTTTGTGCTTTTTTTTAACACTATATCTCACACATTGGAGTAATCCTTGTGTTCCTACTATCTGAACAAGTCCAAATGTTCCAATAATATTCGCCATAGAATGATATCCTGCATAATAAAATGCTCCAGCAATTGCTTCACAAAATAATCCTGGAACAAGACTTATAACCCATTTAGAAAAACTCATATTAGATTCTTCTTCTAAAACCACATACTCTCTTTTCAATTCAGCAAGCTCATCATTAACAGCAACAGGAGCTTCCAATTCCTTCTCCAAGCACTTACCTAAAGCACTTCGCACATCAAGAGCATTTTGAAAACGTTGTTCAGGCTCAGCAAGGACCATTCTATCTACGACTGTTCGTAATTTTTCAGGAATAGAATGGGGAAGATTGTATGCTCTTCGTGAAAGTAACCTGCTATCACTAAGCTCTTCAGGAACTTCTCCAAGGAGTGCTTCAGCAGCAACAAAGCCTAAGGAATACAAATCACTACGTGCATCATTTGTCCCGAGAAGTGATTCAGGTGCAGAATAAATGCGTGTTCCTGCAGCAGTATACTGTGTCGTCCTTCCACCACTAGGCTTTGCACTATCAAGATCAATAAGGGTAATATGTCCATCGTCTCTCACAATAATATGTTCAGGTTTGATATCTCTATGAAACACAGCCTTCACAGACGGGTGTTGGGAAGCATCATGCAGATATGCAAGAGCATCAAGAGTTTTATCTAAGATCTCTACTAATCTTTCTGGAGGAACATTGTGTTCTACATCAAGAATTTCACGCAAGCTTCTTCCATAAGCATATTCTTTGACAACAGTAAATCTTCTTTTTTCTGTTTCATCAATGACTTCATTCACTTTTTGTATACTAGGATGATTTAATGCTTCAGAAAGTTCAACTCCTCTTCGTAAGCCTTTAAGGTCTTCTATCCAAGGGGTAAGGCTCCATGTTCTATGCACAACTTTTCCTGTGTACACAACCCCATCTTTTTCTAACTGAAGAACAACACCTTGTCCACCCTCTCCAATCACCCCAGTAATAGTATAGCCCTTAATACATAAATCAGGAAATTCTTCACGTACTGCTTCTGGTATATCTTTCATTGGAGTTCTCCTATTGCTCGAAGCACAGAGGGCAGATATCTTCTATTCTCATATGCACCTTGTTCTGTTAAGTTTCTATCAATCTCTAATTTCATCCTAGTAAGAAACTTTGTTTGAATACTATTTCCATCAGTAAGATAAAGAATGCCATTTTTCCTAAGCATCTTTCTACATCTTCGGAGAAGAGCATTTTTTTGTTTGAAGCTATACTTATTTTGTCTATAACTAAGAATATTGGAAAGATAAATACTATCAAAATATCCTTCAACAGGAAGAGTGTTGATATCCCCTAAAGTAAAAGAAACTCTCTGCACAGAATGTTGAAGGAAAGGGAGCCTCTTCTCAAAATACTTTGACCTGCTTTGAACAAGTTCTGTAGGCAAATAAAATTCAGGATCAAGAAAATGGTAAAAATCACCCTGAGCAAGAATTTGTTTGTGTATTTCTGCATATGCAATCTGTGCTTCATTATTATCAAAGCTCACGACTTCTCCAAATTCTGATAAAGCAATGGGCACATCTCCAGATCCGCAAACTGCAAGAAATCGTTGTCCATCTTGTGGATGCATACCTGCCATAATTTTATCAAGAGATTCATTCGTTATATGAAAACGTACATCATCAAAAAGGGGATCATCATCTATCATTGTCTGTACCTCTGGTCTTTGCGAAGTTTCCCTTCAATATCTAAACAAGGAATGCCAAAGCATGAGCTAAATGGATTTTCTACATTATCATCAAATTTAATTTCTCTGATAGAAAAAAGACCTAAAGGAACATGACTAAACTTTTTACTCACAACTACAAGTAATGGTTTTCGAGCAAGATAATGTGCAAAAGCTCTGTGATGTCCTCCATCTCTCCATTCAGGATGTAAAGGATCTATTTTTTCTTTGTCAAGACAATAGTTAGTATCCCAATGTGCAATTTTCCATACAAAAACAGGCTCAAAAACATCACCCATTTCTATACCTTTAAGCAAAGAATCTATAATTCTTTTAGATTTTAATCTTTCCCAGTCATACAATTCTTCCTGCCATAAATCTAAATAAAAAGGATTCATTGTCCTAACCTCTCATATGCCTCTACAGATATACTCTTTCCAAGTGCTTCAACAAGTTCTAAATCTTGAATACGATACGAGTATGAAGGTAAGTGAGGAATTTCCTGTGTAATAATTGCAGAAAGTGGTATCTTTGCAAGATAATGTGCAAGAGCTCTGTGATGCCCTCCATCCTTGAGTGCAGGATTTTCTGCATCCAGACTTTCTTTATCCAAGTGAAACCTTTCATCCCGAATTCTCCAAATTTTCAAAGGAGCAAAAACACTTCCAGACTGTAAAGCCCTAAGATAAGCTTGAACACGACGAAGAGATTTCTCCCTTTCCCAGCCATAGAGCTCTACACTATGTAAGTCTAGAAGAACTTTTCTCATTGTTCTTCACCCAATAAAACAACAATTTCTTCTAATTTCCCAATATGATAGTCATTTTCTACCTTATTTCCATATTCTCCAATTACTCTTTTTGCTGCAACAAAATTTCCCGCTTTGTAATATAATACTATAGCGCTTACAATAAA
>Ga0209343_10007307_pt1 | contig 13037 bp, 8 predicted proteins | sample RifCSPlowO2_02_FD_184026 | JGI IMG/M metagenome (GOLD analysis project Ga0209343, IMG submission 184026) | Groundwater microbial communities from Rifle, Colorado - Rifle CSP2_plank lowO2_0.2 (SPAdes) (version 2) | ecosystem: Environmental > Aquatic > Deep subsurface > Groundwater | place: Rifle... | reverse complement strand
ATTGGAGAACAAATTAAAAGAGATATAGAAAGAAAGTTAACTACAGCTCCTGAAATATTCGGAAAACCGTTAAGAAAATCATTAAAAGGATATAGAAAGCTTAGAGTTGGGAACTACAGAGTTATTTTCAGAATAGAAAAAAATACCGTTAAAATCTCTAAGATTGGGCACAGATCAACAATTTACAAAAACTTGATTTTAAAAATACTGAATTCCTAAAGCTTTTTCCAGACAGTTCCATCCTTGGTATCTTCCAAGCCTATTCCTTTCTTAAGTAACATATCTCTTAACTCGTCCGATTTTGCAAAATTTCTTTCCTTGCGGGCCAATTCTCTTTGCTCTATAAGATATTTTTCATCCTCATCTAAACTTATTTCTTCATGAAAAATCACTACCAATACATCATCCAATTTTTCCAAAAATTCCATGATATACTTAGCATCTGTTTTTGAAATAAGCTTATCTCCAAGCATTAAATTCAAATTTTTAACAAGATCGAACAAAGCGCCCAAAGCACCGGAGGTATCAAAATCATCATCCATACTTTTTTCGAATTCCAGTTTACAATTGTTTATCACCACCCCCACTTTTTCAGAAACAGTTCCGTCATCTTCCCCGATAAACCTTAATTTTATTACAAAATCATGAATCCTGCCCAAAGCCGCCTTCGCCTGATCCAGTAAAACATGCGAAAAATTCACGGGATTTCTATAGTGAGTCTGCAAAAACATAAAACGCACAACCTGCGGATCGTACCCCCCAAAAATTTCTTTCAAAGTGAAAAAATTTCCCAAGCTTTTGCTCATTTTCTCATTATCTATATTGATAAAACCGTTATGCAGCCAGTACTTGGCAAAAGTGCCCATGCCAAAACATGCCACCGACTGAGCCACTTCGCATTCATGGTGAGGAAATTTTAAATCCAAACCACCGCCGTGAATATCAAAACTCTCGCCTAAATTTTTATAGCTCATTGCACTGCATTCAATATGCCAGCCGGGACGCCCTTTCTGCCCGGGCTGGCCTGCAATTTTTGGACCATCCCACGAAGGCTCGCCTTTTTTCTCAAATTTCCAAAGTACAAAATCCTGAGGATTGCGCTTGGTTTCTTTTACATCAACTCGCGCACCCATCTGCAATTCTTCAAGATTCTGCCCCGAAAATTTCCCGTAATCCGAAAATCTCGCCACATCAAAATATACGCCGTCATCCAAAACATAGACATAACCCTTGGAATCAAGCTTTTCGATAAGATCAACCATTCCTTTAATATATTCGGTCGCCCTTGGCTGAACATCGGGCTTCATCACGCCCAAAGCCGCGTAATCTTTTTCATATATCGGAATAATCCGGGCGGCAAGCTCGGAAACCTCAATTTTTTCATCGCGAGCTCTGTTTATCATTTTGTCATCAATATCCGTATAGTTGGAAACATAATTAACTTTGTAGCCCTTATAAATGAAATACCTTCGGATAACATCAAAAGAAACCGCGCTTCTGCCATGCCCCAAATGAGCGGTGTCATAAACAGTAGGTCCGCAGACATACATTCCAATTTTGCCCTTTTTTAAAGGAATAAATTCTACTTTTTTGCCGCTTTTTGTATCAAAAATTTTCATGATTAAACAAGATTAGAAAGACCCACAACAATAAAATGCCCGATTAAATCTACAGCAAGAAGAGCAATCATGGGAGATAAATCTATCATGCCTATCCTATGAGGCAATTTCTTTGCCAAATTAAGGAAAGGATCGGTAGCGCCGTACAAAAACTGAGTGACCTTACCCCCCGGAGCAGTTTGTCCCATGGTAAACCAGGAAATAATAATTCTTCCAATAATTGCATATACAATCAAGTTCTTAAAAACAACAATAAAATCCACTAAAAAACTGATGAGTTGAAATTTATCCATACGGCATAAATAGTATCACTCCATCATTCTTAAATAAACTCTTTCTTTCTCCTCGAGACAAGACTGTAGCAAAAACCCCCAAGCAAAGCCGGAATAAGCAGCCATAAAACTTCCGGACCCGATTCGCTGGCATCCTTTTTCATGTCTTTAATCGCATCAGCCCCGCCATATCCGTACAAAACATCAGCAGAAGTTCCAGCTGACAAAACTGGATTCGGCACGACCGTTACTATTTTATCGAAGTTTTGGCTTGTATTGCCTTGTACATCCACGGCAACAACGGCAAAATAATAATTAACACCATTTTGAAGATTGGAAATATACCACATAGTTGAGTCAGTAAAAGTATCAACGGCCTCAGTCATTTTATTCGGAGACATCCCATAATGAACACGATAATGATCCACAAGCAAATTTTCCGGAGCGCTCCAATTTAAGATAACTTTCCTGTCCATTGGTGTAGCGGTAAGATTCGTCACATTTTTTGGAGTTTCCTTACCTCCAAACACACCAACTGTAATTTTATGTTCGCCTTTAATGGAAGTTTCGTTTCCCAACTGGTCTGTCATCTTAAATTCCAAGTCATATTCTCCAAAATCAATAGGCGTAACAACCGAAGTTTCATAATATCCCTGCGCCTTATTCATATCATAAACATTATCCATGAAAATAACCTTCGCCTGCAGCAAATCCTCTTCAATATAAGCTTTTACGTTTACTGTAGTACCGGGATTTATAGGAGAAGCCGGATCGAAAACAACCTGCGAAATTTCAGGCGCGGAAACATCGATAGTAATATCCACAATATTACTTGTATCAATAATTGTATCTATATCATTCACTGTAGCAACATAAATTTTATGGCTACCGTCAGCCAGCATACCTGTAGTGTATGAAAAATTTCCGGACGCATCGGCGTTTATTGTCGCGATGGATATTTCATTATCAAAAATTTTAATCATTGCTCCGGGAGGAGCCATTCCGCTTACAACTTGAACATTATTTCCGACAACTCCCGAAACAGGAGTCATAATTGTTATTTTTTTAGATGAACCGGAAGAAGAACTGCCGCCTTCTTTAACCGTAAACACTTGTTCCCCGTAAACTTGAGAATTGCTCAAGTCGGCAGCTTTTATCGTATAAACTCCCGCTTGTTTAAAATTCGCCGCCAAACTGAAGGTATGCGAACCTTGATCTTCTACAGTGAAAATATAATCGGGAGGAAGTTCCACAAAACCTGCATTACCGCCGGAAGCGGAAAATCTTACGGTTCCATTATAATTATAAACGTGCTGATTTTTGGAATCGTAAGCGGAAACTTTAAAGGTTGTGCTTGTACCTGTGGTAATTTTATCCGGCATATCTTCAAATTTGAAAGAATCTACACCGAATGAAGAATTGCCGGCGCTGTAACTTGCAAGCGAAACAGGTGGTTTAAAGATATAATTATCCGAATTCGGATTTCCGCTGATGTATAAAACTTTTGCCTTGCTGTTTAAAACTTTGTCGGCGGTAACATCGTAAGCGGAATAAGTGTTAACGGTTGTTCGCTTTGCAAACGTTTCTTTATTAGCAAGCCCTTCGGGCTCGCCTACGGAAGGATTTTCGGAAAAAACTTCAAAAACAATTTCACCGTTTTCATCCGTTAAATTATTTTTTGATTTAACCTCGATTTTGTCGGAAACACTGCTTGAAATCAATTTAACCAAATGCCCTTGTATCGGATTTTTATACTCATCGAAAAGTTTTACGGTAATCAACCCCTTCTCTTCATAGATTCTTGTAATTTGCTCTTTTGGAAGAAGGGTTGAAATGTTTTCGGAAACGACAGCAGGATAAATTGTAAATGAATTTTGATCGCCTAAAATTCCTCCATTTTCATTTGCGACTGATAAACCGTAAACACCGCTTAATCTCGTATAATATCCGGAAAATTCCGATACAGCCACGCCTGAATCGCTTGTTTTTGCCGGCAGTTTAACCAAATCATTGCTCGGTTTTTTTACAATAAAAAACACTTTTGTATTTGGAGTAAATTTTGACGTACGCAAAATAGTGCTTTGTCCGGAAACCGCATCAATGGCATATGCCTCAATAAATTTATTTACGGAATTGCCAAAAACCACGCCGCTGTAAACGGTATTAAATAAAACAAATCCGGCAATGATCAGGGTAAATTTTATTTTTGTGTTCATCTTTTATTTTTATCTTAATATTTTACTCCAAAAATCGATTTCCTTCAATCCGCTAAACCACAGAACTACTTAAGGTCAAGTCAATAAAAATCCTAGGAAAACAGATGAATTTCTGATACTATCAAACGGTAGTTTTTTTAAAACACTTATGTTTAAAAAAATAATATCAGTCATATTGACACTATTTTCTCTCGGCACCTTCATAAACACGGCTTTTGCTCAAACCGATGCCAATTATCTCAAAGCGGTAATAAACACAAGCGAAGCGGTGGAAGTTAAAAAAAGCATTATTTTTGATGCATCCCAATCATTCATACCCGAAACAAACAAAAAGATAAGATACGAATGGGATTTTGGCGATGGGAATAAAAATGAAGGATTGGAAGTTTTACACGTGTACAAACAACCGGGTTACTACACTGTAACTCTCAAAGTAACAGATGGTAAGTTGGAGTCGGAAGCGAAAACAGACGTGTTCGCGTTTAGGAAAATGATCATGTTAATAACCGATAATACGGGAGCCGCGGATAGGATAAAAATCATACAAGATTTTGCTGAGAAAAAAGAAGTTTATTTTCTGGTTTTGGACAGCTACGGAAGCAGTACGGAATTCATCTCTGAAGAAATCCTCACTAAAAAAATAACCGAAGATACCCAAAATCTCACAAAAGCAAAACAAATCATAGTTTGGACGGAAGAAAACGCAGGATTAAACGCACTTTCAAGATTCATACAATCAAACACGAAAAATTCCGAGGAAATTTTTTCTCAAAAAACAATTGTTATATTTGGAAATGACATCACTTCTACAAAAAACAGAATCCAAAGGCAATTCGAAATAATAAAGCCAAAACTGATCATAGTAACAAAGGAAGCGGCGATAGACGCACTTATAGAAAGCGACAATAACGAACAATTTTTAAACACGCTTCAGGAACGCGGAAGCGAATACGAAGTAGTTGATAGCAATAGTGGGAAAGTAAAACCGTGGAATTTTATGAGCTATTTTGTGAGCCTGATGATTACAAACGGAATACCGGATAACACAATCGCATTACTGTTACTCCTTCCGGTAATCGCGACAGTAATCGCATTTATGAGACAAGTCGTAGGATTGACCACGTTTGGTATTTACACACCATCCATCATAACTCTTTCATTTTTGGTTATAGGTATGCACGCAGGTCTTTTGACGCTCTTGGCGGCAATAATCGTGGGGGTAATCACCAGATATGTTTTGGGGCATGTAAGAATGCTGTTTATCCCAAAACTCGCCATAGTAATTACAATGGTATCATTAACTTTATTTTTGATTTTGATAACCAGCATATCTCTGAAATTCTTCGATCATACATTCCTTTCCATAGCCATATTCCCGATGCTTATATTAAGTACATTGGTTGAAAAATTTGTGACGGCAAAAAGTGAAAAAGGATACGCTTCCGCAACGCTTTTAATGGGAGAAACATTGATAGTTTCAATAATCGCTTACTTTATAGCCGGAGGTGAAATAGACCTGTGGATTACATCGTTCAAATTTGAATTTGTTAAAGTGATTTTGCTTACATATCCTGAAATAGTATTTTTATTCATTGTCATAAATATTTTGCTGGGCAAGTGGACAGGACTACGATTGCTTGAACATATACGTTTCCGCGAAGTATTAAGGCATATAGAAGAATAATATGTTTTTTAAAGATAAAGGTTTATTAGGCATCAACGCAAGAAACCTGCTTTATATCAGGCCGTTTAATCCAAAAAAAGCAATTAAACTTGCGGACGACAAAATAAAAACAAAGAAATTTTTGTCTGCGCGTGGTATACCTGTTCCCAAATTACTTGGGGTAATTAAAGATCCAAAAGAACTTGAGAAATATGATTTCAACAGCCTTCCTGCCTCCTTTGTAGTTAAGCCGAATAAAGGATTTGGAGGAGAAGGAATAATTCCAATAATAGATAAGAAAGGGAACATATTCACAAAATCCGGCGGCGATCAAATGACTTTAGGCGAAATAAAAGCTCATATAAGAGATATTTTGGACGGAAGCTACGCCATATCCGGAACAACCGATTACGCATTTTTTGAACAAAGGATAATTTCAGATGAAAGAATAGGAAGATACGGATATGAAGGATTGCCGGATATACGCATAATCGTGCACAATCTTATTCCTGTAATGGCTATGCTCAGGCTTCCAACAAAAGAATCCAAAGGAAAGGCAAATTTGCATCAAGGTGCCGTGGGAGTTGGAATCGACATAGCAAAAGGGGAATGCACCTACATAGCCTATAAAAATAAAATAATTGAAGAATTGCCGGACGGTCTTGGAAAAATTAGAGGAGTGGGAATTCCGTTTTGGGATAAAATTCTCGAAATATCTTCTCAAGTGCAAATAATAACAAATCTGGGCTATTTGGCGGCGGATATATGTATTGATAAAAACGTTGGACCGATTCTTCTGGAAATTAATGCGCGCGCAGGATTGGGGGTGCAAATTGCGAATCTTGCACCTCTCCACATAAGACTTAAAAAAGTTTCAGGCATAAAAGTAAGCACGCCTGCAAAAGCCGTGCGAATAGCCAAAGATATGTTCGGAAATATAGTTGAAAAAAAAGTGGAAGATATATCGGGGAAACCAATCATAGGGACAAAAGAAAAAGTGGAAATAATTCAGAAGCAAAACACATTTATAATTTGGGCAAAGATAGATACAAGCAAAGATGTAAGCATTATAGATACGGAAACCGCGAAAAAAATAGGTCTTTTGGATGACAGTAAAAATTACGACGACGAAAAATCTACACTGAAAATTAAATTTTCATTGAAGGGAAAAAGGGAACAGACAGTTGTGGAAACGGAAAAAATCTTTAAAGAAGAATACAAGATGATTCTTGGAAAAAGAGATTTGAAAGACTTTTTTATTGATCCAAGCCAAGATGAGGAACCTAAAAAAACAGTTCCGAAAGAACCACCTAAGGAGAACAAAAGTGAACAAAAGTTAAAAAATAAAACAATAAATTTTCATGAAGTTGACCAAAAACTGTGTCAAATAGATGAAAGGATAAGATTGCTATATCATTTAAGACCGACAAATTTACAAGAAGCAAAAGTAAGATTTTTCAATAACACTTCAATAAGCCCTCAATTTGAATATCCAAATTTAAAATTCGATCCTGATAACCTTCGAGAAGAACTCGATTCAATAAAAACTGATAACTCTCCTCTCGGCGAAATATTTAAAGAAAAACAAACAGAAATCTATAAAAAAATTCTCCTTTTGGAAGCGATGGACGAAGACGATTTTACAAAGTTCTCGATTGAACTTTTTGGCAAACCGGGAAAATCCGACATCGAAAAATGTTATGAATATATAAAGGAATTACATCTGAGGGAAGATACAAAAGAAAACCTGATAAACGCAGAAGAAGCAAAAATAGAATTTGAAAAAGTTTTTGAAAAATACGGATTAAAAAACTGGCAGGTCAAATTGAAAGAAAACATGGTAACGGATTGCACAGCCGGAAAATTAAACGGGTTATTCTTAAAAAAAGATGCCTTATTCACAAACAAAAAATTAGCCGCGCTTATTGTTCATGAAATAGAAACACATATTCTTACTGCAGAAAACGGCAAAAAACAGCCTTATGAAATATTTAACAGGGGATTGGCAGATTATTTAATAACACAGGAAGGATTGGCAATTTATAACACGGAATTTAAACTTAACCTTCCGTTTAGCAAAAATTACAAGGTGATGAGTAATGTAATTGCAATTTATAATTCGCTTGACCACTCTTTCTCTGAAACATTCGATAAACTCATTGAATTGGGAATACCTAAAGAACAGGCATTCAGATCCACCTTAAAAGCAAAAAGAGGATTTTTTGACACCTCCAAAAAAGGAGCATTCACAAAAGATTATCTTTATTTCGTAGGCTACTTCCAAATAAAAAATTTCGTAGATAATGGCGGAGACATAAAAGATTTATATTTAGGAAAAATCAATCTAAACGACCTGAATAAAATCAAGCTTATACCGGGGATAATAAAACCGGAAATATTGCCGGATTGGTTTTCCTAAAGCCTAAATAATCATCATTGCATCGCCAAAACTGTAAAAACGATAATTATTTTTTTTAGCACTTTCATATAATTCGAGTATTTTTTGTACCGGATTTTTGACGCCTTTATTCTCTAAAAAAGAGGCGACAAGCATAATAAGAGTACTTTTTGGAAGGTGGAAATTGGTAATAAGAACGTCAACAGCTTTCCATTTATAATTTCCGGGATAAATAAAAATATTGGTTTCTCCAAATTTCGGCTTAAATCCGTTCTTATAACAGCTTTCCAGAACACGAACACTTGTAGTCCCAACAGCTATTATTCTTTTACCATTTTTTTTTGCTTCATTTAATCTTTTCGCGGCTGTTTCGGACACCTCAAATTCTTCCGCATGCATTTTATGTTTGCTTATATCCTCGGTGGTGACGGGAGTAAAAGTCCCTTGTCCAACATGCAATAAAACAGTTTCAATGGAAACACCTTTATTTTTAAGGATATTTAGCAATGGCTTGGTAAAATGCAACCCTGCAGTTGGAGCGGCTACACTGCCTTTTTCTTTAGCGTAAACAGTTTGATATTGTGAATCCTTTGCCGAAGAATCTTTTATGTAAGGAGGAAGAGGGACAGTCCCAAATTTCATACTGAATTCTATAAGATCGGTATTGGCTTTTACAATCCGGCTTCCATCTTCATTTATACCAACAACTTCGCAGGAAACTTTTTTATTTAAATTAAAAATTTTTCCCGTTTTGAAAAATTTCCCGGGTTTTACGAGAACCCGGAACTTACCATCATCCAATTTTTTAAGTATAAAAATTTCTTTTTTTCCCCCATCAATATCAAAAAGAATCCTTGCCGGAATAACCTTTGACCTGTTTAAAACAAGCAGATCGTTATTGGACAACAAATTCTTCAAATCATAAAAGTGCTTATGAAAAACTTTATTTTTAGATGAATCATAAATTAAAAGCTTTGAACTGTCCCTTGGAATTAACGGATTTTTAGCTATAAATTCCTTTGGGAGATTATAATCGAATAGGGAAGTCCTCATGTTACCAATTAGTAGCTTGTGCGTTTGGATTTTCCACTATAGAAGAATTTTTATCAAGTTTAATGACAATCAAAGTCATGTCATCGTCCTGAGAATGATCTTGCATAAAATCAACAAGCGACTTTGCAATGTGATAATTTACGCCTTCAGCCGAATACTGCGGAGCATATTCAACAACCAGATTTTTCAATCTTTCAAGCCCAAACATTTCTCCCAAAGAATTTTTCGCCTCGGTAATACCATCGCTGTATAAAACAATATAGTCTCCATCCTCAGCATTAAGCGATTGTTCTTTTATAGCCTTTGAATTGTCCGGAACCATTCCAATAGCAACTCCGCCGGATAAAATTGCTTCACATTCTCCACTGTTGGCGTGATAGACCAAAATATGCTCATGTCCGGCACCGACAAAAGTCATTTTTTTAGTGCTTTTATCCCAGCACAGCATGACCATAGTCATAAACATAGCTTTTTTCACGCAACTTTTAACATACTTATTTACGTTAACAAGGATATCGTAAGTCGATTCGAAAAATCCTGAAAAGACACTTACAAGAGTGGAAACCATAGTCATAATAAGACCAGCCGCCACACCGTGCCCGGTCGCATCGCCTATATAAATATATGTTTTATCTTTTACAGTTATGAAATTAAAAATATCACCACCGACTTCGGTTGCCGGTTTGTTTTTGGCAACAATCTGCAATCCCTCTACAACCGGATTTTTCGGAGGCAAAATATCCTTTTGAAGTTGCGCAGCTACATTAAGCTCACTAAGCATTCTTTCACGGTCTTTAATGTCATAGCTTGCTTCTCCAAGCCCCGCTGTAACTTGATTAAAAAAGTGTGCAAGAATCCCGATTTCATCAATCCTTTCAGTGTAGATTTGTTTATAAGGTTTACCGGAAAGAAGAGCCTGCATCTGCAAAAGAATGGTTCTGAGAGGCTTTACGATATAAAAAGACCCAATAACCAAGAAATAAATAGTAAATACGCCTAAAAAAAGTCCAACATGCTTTAAAGAAACGGTATCCACCCCCTTCTTATAAAAATAAAAGAAAACACCGCCTGCCAAAGCAAGGAATATAAACAATTCCAAAAATAAATTTCTCAAAATGCTTTTTTTGAACCATCTCATATATCTTATAATTTATTTGAATTTAAAAACTCCGACAAATCGGCATAAACGGAAACAATTTCATGGATTCCTATTGCCTTAAAAACATCATCCACATGGGAATTTGGCGAAATAATAACAAGTTTGCGATCCCTTTGAATCAAATGAGCGTGCACTTCCATTAAATAACCGATTCCTTCGCTGTTGATAAATTTAAGGTCGGCAAAGTCAAAAATTAAAAATTTTAAGTTGAACTGCTCAATGGTTTTATTGAGTTCATCCACAACGTCGGCATATCCGGCTTTATCAAGACTGCCGATAAACTTTACAACCTGATAATTTTGGTTGGATTCAACAGGCTGCAATACAATTTTTAAACTTGGTTCCATTTTATTATTTGTTAGATATATTATTTAAATTTTTTACTTCATCATAATCTTCCGCCAGTTCATACAAATGTTTAAGCATATAAAAATCGTGATTTCCGCCATCCATAATTTTGCCCATCTCGTCAGCAGCCATTTGTAAAAGAATTCTATCAATTTCACACAAAATACGCGCATCAACACTTCTAAGTAAATACTTCACATTTTTTATTAAATTTTCGTCATGTGAGAACATGGCGTTTACAACAACATCAAGTCCAATTAAATTATTAAGCTTTAAAAGAGATACGGCACTATTTATCTTCACATCGGTATTGTTGGAACGCAAATATTTTATGCAAATATTTTTCTTTTCGTTCAACCTAAGTTCGCCGAGAGCATAAAGTCCATAGCTTAATTTTAAGGAATTTTTTGAAGATAAAAAACCGGAAAGAATTTTCATGCATTCGCGGTGGATACTATCAAACTTAAAAAGCGAAATTGCAGCATTGATTTTTTCTTCCTCGCTTTTGGATTTTAAATAAGGACTTAAAACTTTAATGACATCCGTATCATTAAATCTGCCCAATCCGACAATGGCTTCAACCCTCTTTGCACCACTTTCCTTATTCAAAATATCCAGCAAAAACTGGAGAGTGCAGACATTGCTAAGTAAAGACATAACGAAAATTATCTTCACCAAAGTATCTTCATTTTTTTCTGATTCATAAAATTTTTGTAGAACTAAAAATAAGTCATGACGCAAAAAAACTTTATCTTCCAAAGAAAGATTTTTGCAGGATATTAAAGCGTCCAAAGCAAATTCTCTCAGCATTGGTTCTTTAGATCCAAGACACTTAATTACAGACGGAATAAAATCCGCAAAATTATCAAAATTATTTATTAACTTTAGAATTTTTATTCTGACAGATAATGATTCGCTCTCATCGCTTAACACTTCACACAGAGTTTTATTGACAGATGCATGACCTTTCTGCCCCAGAATAGTAACCGCAGTAAGCCTTTTAAATTTTTCATTTCTGTTTGTCAAATCATGTAAAACACTGTTGGTATACTTTTTCCCCTGAATATATGTCACATAAAAAGCAATCAATGTAGATACAAGCATCACAGCATTTACAGAAAAGATAAGGCTGCTGCCAACAAAAACTTTCTGCATCAGTATCAAAAGAAAAGTACCGATTATCGCACCAATAGGACGAATAATCCCATCCAAAAACTCTCTTGTATGTTCACGCACATCCTCATGAATGGCATAATACGAAATATGATAGGCATTAAGATGAATAACCGAAGTCATGGTGAAATTATTTTTTGCAAGAACGGCGGTAGTAAAATTAAAAGACAAAATCATTCCGAAGAAACTTAAAAAAGTAACAACAACATGCAAAATCATACTTCCAAAAACTCCCAGATAACTTATTAAACGGCTTCCGATAAAAAATTGGATGACTAAAGCAGAAACACTGAACAACATAAAAAGAGCTCCAAGATCATGAATAAACACATGCTCAAAACCGCTACCGCCCTCCAAAACAACCGAAGAAACATTTTGATAAACGGCATTGGTATATTGAAATTCCAAAATATTGAAAATCAACCATTGAAGCAAAACAATTAGAAATAATCCTTTTATATAAGATTTTTGGCTTGCGCTAACAGGAGTATCTTTTTTAGATTCAAAAGACTTTTTAAATGAATTTATTCTTTCATCAGTATTTTTATAAAATACAATAAAAGGAACTATTAGAAGCAAAGAAACAATCATTAAATATATAAGACTGCTACTGTCCACAAAATTTGCCAGAGAAAACATCAAAAGACCGCCGATAATACCTCCAATCGTTTCTGCTCCTTCAATGAAAGGAAAAGTTCTTTCGCTCTGTAGGGGATTAAACATTTCTTCTATATACCCATCCAAAACAATTTTAAACTGCATGAAAAATACAGATATGGAAACCACCAAAAAGGAAAAAAACAAAACAAAATTTTCTTTTCCGAGTATTGCGGCCGTCAGCAAAAAGGCACTTGAAATAAAAACGGTATAAATCAGCAAAATTTCCTTATGAAATTTCTCAAGCAGAAAATTATATAAAACGCTTCCAATTGCTGTAAAAACAGCATTTGTAATAAACAAATACGGAAGATAATAAATCCCGTAAGAACTCACAAACACAGCTACAAGAAGAGTCCATCCGATCACAAAGGAAGTTCTATAAAAAAATCTCATAAACCAGGCAATTCTAATCTTTGACCATTCATTGCCGTTAACATTAAAAATTTTATTTAAAATTGAAATTTGACGGATGCTTC
>Ga0209343_10007306_pt1 | contig 13038 bp, 14 predicted proteins | sample RifCSPlowO2_02_FD_184026 | JGI IMG/M metagenome (GOLD analysis project Ga0209343, IMG submission 184026) | Groundwater microbial communities from Rifle, Colorado - Rifle CSP2_plank lowO2_0.2 (SPAdes) (version 2) | ecosystem: Environmental > Aquatic > Deep subsurface > Groundwater | place... | reverse complement strand
AATCAAAACCGCAAAAGAACCCGTTAAAAACATCGGCTCGAACCATATTTTGTAGAAGCAGAAAAGAAAAATTTTAATCATTTGATTTAGGAATGGGAAATGGCCTGAATTGGCTGTTTTTTGTTTGACTTGCGTAGCCTTGACTTTTATGGTCTGAAATGCTATCCTTGAGTGAAATCTAGGTATCGTGCCTAGATGGAATCAAACAGTTCCTTGAAAGGAGGACAGACAATGTTCGCATTGAGAAAGAAGCAGGTCGATCAGGTGGCGCTGGCCGAGGTGACGGAACTGGAGCGGATGGCCGCCATTCCGTTCCCTGCGGCTCGCATTCCTCTCCGGCTCGTCGAACCCCAGAAACAGCATTCCTACGAGGAAGTCGCGCAGTCGCTCGGCTTCTATCCAGCGGAGCTGACTCGTGCCCAGCTTCTCGAGTTCTTCGAGGACGAGAGCATCAAGCTCTACGACTACGCACAAGTGTGTGCGTGGATGACCAAGAAGAAAGTCGAGGCCAAAGCCGAGAACTGGTGCTGGCGCGCCCTTCGCGAGAAGGACATCATCACCGGCTATCGCTGGGGGAGCGACCGTCAGACGGGCAAGTGGAGCGACGGCTTCTACAGCTCAACCGACAAGAGCTGGCAGTGCCGTCCGTACGAGCGTCTGGTTCCCATGCACGCCCTCGAGAAGGTCGCGAAGATCGAAGCGAGGTTCGGAGACCGCGTCAAGTTCCTCGTCTCCGACTACGCCGCCCCGGATGCGGACCCTTTCATCATGGTTCGTCCGGCGATGTGCGACTCGGGCACGCAAGCCGAGTACAATCTCATCTTCGATGTCTGGGACGAACCCGGCTTCGGTGTCTGAACCTCGGCAACACCAGTTGACCCGCCATCTCCTTTTGGAGCTCTGGCGGGTTTCTTTTTGAATTTGAAAGAACAAAGAATTTGCCGCCAAGGCTGAAATTCGTTAGAATTTCAGTACATCCGAATCCCGCCAAAGAAAAACTTGAAATTGTCAGCGGTGCGGCTCCGCCGCCTTTCCGAATTTTCGCGGGGGGACTTCCTCGCCGCCGTAGGCGGCGAAAGCGGTTCGGACTAATTCAAGTATTCTGCACCAATATCAAACTTAGGGTTAGTAATATCCTGCAAGAGCTGATAGATAGCGCCTAATTTGAGTTCCAACACCCCAGCACCTTTCTTGTATATTACACCCTCTGGGAACACGAGCTGTTGGAACTTATGCTTTTGCTCAAGGGAGTAGTCCCGCCACTGTCTCGGTAAATCAGTCATAAACTGTGCAGCATAACTGACGGCTGTTTCAATATCCCATTCTTCCACATTGACCAACTGACTGTTTCAGCAACGCCATATTCTCATCAGTCATTTTGCCTGCCGTTGCTCGGCTCATTAAGTCCATTAAGAATCCCATCGTCTCTCGCTTTTCGGCGTTCGATTTAAGACGTAATGTTTCTTTGCTGTGTGCCGACCTTGTGATGTAGTTATAGACATTAAGAACGTAGTTGCGACGCTTTACGATTACCTCATCTTCATACAGCTCCTCTTCCTTCTGGTCTCTCTTGAGAATACTCAAAGCATCGTTGAGAAGTTCACCGCCTAATGTTTTGGCTCCAGCTTCCAAAGAATCGTCGCTTGGCACGATTAAAGCATTCTGTCCGTCCTTTACTTTGATGAGCTGGCGAACCTCTTTCTGCTGTTCCTTGTAGCCTTCAGTAGCGAGTAATTCGGCATCCCACTTTTTTCGCCATAACTTATATTGTTTCTCCCACGGAAAGAACGTCAGGGGTGCAATTTGGGTGTTGTAGGCATTTATTATCTTGATGGCGCTCTTTCCTGGCTCTGTGCGCTTCTCGGCGTAATAGAATGCCTTGAACTGCGGGATGAGGTCTCTTATTTCGTTTATCTTGTGGTAACACGCCCGTCAAAGTTCTCATAGAAGGAGAACCTCTTGGCATTACTGTTCTGTATTGGTATGTTCTGTTCTGTCATAGATAGAATTGTCTGTTTTTGCTAAAATGCTTATATTGCTTGATAGGATGGTTGCAAAACTCCCTGCCAGAAACGGAGTTCTTCCCATATCCTGTTCCAATCCAATCCTTTCAAGCGCACCAGTGAGGAAAAGTCAAAGAGTTTTGGTTCGCCTCGCGGAGTTTATCCCGACGCAGGAGGGACTCGGCAACTAATTCGTATTGGATTGGGGGCAAAAAGGAACAGCGCTTGAAATACAGATAACTAAACTGACCTAGTCACTTATATTTTAAGCAACTATTTCCGCAACACTCCAACACTCTCAAGTTTGTCGGTGTGTTATTGACGTTGCACAAATTGTGGCGTTGCCAGTTCTCTCAAAATTTTATATCTTAGGCCCTAACGATTCTATTTGCGGAGAGTTCTTTGAAAACCTTGAAAAACACAAGAGCGATTGGGTGCTTCTTGCTTTCTCTTGTCTTTTTGACCAATGCCCAGGCCCGGGCGCAGAGTTTTGAAGTTCTAAATCCCGATAACTCCGTTGAGCAAGGCGGGGTTTTAGTGGTCCGCATCGCTCTGCAGTGGCAGTCACCGGCGGTATTTAATCCGGCGATTTCTGTTTTTGGTCGGCATTATTTGCCCAATAAGTACGGCGAGGTATTTATGGGGATTGGCCTTAACATAGAGCCCGGAAAATATATCGTGACTCTAGTTGAGTATGGACGGGGTTTTCAACTAAGCCGAGACGAAAAAGAAGTGGAAGTAGTTCAAAAGGACTTTCCGACAAGAATTCGGGGCCCGTTTACTCTGACTCCAAAGTGGGAACGGGAGCGCGCGGTTATAAAAAAAATGTTTGACGGTGGTGACTACAACGAAAAGTACTTTGATGACAAATTTATAAGGCCGCTTGATCTTGTGGCGCTAGCCGATGGACGAGTGGTCGGAGAGACCTCATATCCGTTTGGCGACGGCCACAACGGAGTGGATCTGATCACTCGCGATCCCGCGACCGGACGACACCAAAGGCCGATTAAGGCCACAAATTTAGGCAGAGTTGCGTTGATAGCGCAAAATTATTCTACTGAAGGTAATATGGTAATTATTGATCACGGCTCTGGAATATTTTCGGTCTATATGCATTTGTCCAGATTTTTGGTGTCAAAAGTCGGCCAGATAGTGAAAAGAGGCGAGGTTATTGCGATGTCAGGTGATACGGGCAGTGCTAAAAGAGGCGGGCCGCATCTTCACTTTTCCGTCAAAGTAAGAACTAGAGACGGAAAAAGTGATTTCTATGTTGACCCGTTAGGATTTATTGATACATTAAACGGGATATTAAAATAACTCCGTCTAAGCGGGGTTTTTGTTTGGGATATTATCTGCTAACATTCAGAGTAATGGATCCCGTTAGAAGTACCCTTAGCGGGTTGAACAAAATGAATATCAACAAAACAATAATCAGTTGTGTATGGCACCGCACAGTGGTAGTGGGTGCTTTGCACTACTTCTAACGGGATGGACTTGTTCGATTTTACTGGCATTCCAATCATTCCAGTGGCGACGGCTGATCTGTCCCAATATTTTTGGCTATTTTTGCTTATGCTTGGAGTGGCTTTCCTTGTTTCCTTGTGGGTTATCAGGTTCCACTTTACAAGGTTTAACTATGTTATGGAGTCGGAAAAGGAGAAGGCCAAGTTTTTTATTTTCCTGTTTGTCGGCGTTTCAATTGCGCTCCTAACAGTATCGGCAGTATTTTACCGTCTATTTTTAAACTCGCTTTAATGTCAAACGTACTTGACCCGACAGAACATGTAATTATGAGGATGAGGCGCCATCCGTTCGCGCTTATTTCGGAGTCGTCCACTATCGCGGCGGCCGCATTCGCTCCCCTGCTTTTATATCCGTTCCTATCCCGCCAAGAATGGTTCGGCCTTTCCGGGAATCCTGTATTTTTATTTATCGCGATTGTTTCCGCTTGGGGTTTATTATTCTGGATGGTTTTTTACAAGATTTTGCTTGACTATTATCTTGACGTTTGGATACTTACTGATAAAAAACTCATAGATGTTGAACAGAAAGGGATCTTCAGGCGGGAGGTTGCCACTCTTATGCTGGAAAGTATCCAAGATGTGACGGTTGAGGTGTCGGGCATTATTCCGACCATGTTAAATTTCGGCGAAGTAAGAGTCCAAACGGCGGGAGCAAATCGGGAGTTCCAGATGCATCAGATGAGAAATCCGTATCAAATCAAAGAAGCAGTGGTGAAAGCTCACGGCGAGGCGTTGGCAAGAAGTAGGATAGTTCAGATGCAACCACCCCAGGAATACATAAGTCCCGTTCCCGCGGAAAACGACAGCGCGCTTCCGGACACAGAAACAATACAATAAAAATAATCCCGCTTAGGCGGGATTATTTTTATTGTGAAACCTTTTATGCACCTCTCTCAATTGCTTATCCGTAACGTGGGTATAAATTTGCGTGGTCGTAACCGAGGCGTGGCCGAGCATTGCCTGAACGGAGCGGATGTCGGCGCCGTTGCGCAGGAGATCGGTGGCCATGGAATGGCGGAGGGAGTGGGGAGATACGTTTTTTCCCACAATGCCGGCTTTGATTGTGTGTTTTTCAACAATTCTCTGAATACTTCTCGGCGTGAGGCGTAAGGTAGCCCCTTGTTGAGGTTTAACCTCAATAAGCTTGCTTCGCGGTATCCGCGCAAAAAGCGCCTCGTCAATGTCGGTTCTTTTGTCCAGATATTTATTTAAAGTATCTTTAGCGTTATCCGACAAAAACACCAGCCGCAATTTGCTACCCTTTCCTCTGACCGTTACTTCCCCCCTCTTTATGTCAATCTTATCCCTATCTAGCGAGCATAGCTCCGACACACGCATACCTGTTGAAAAAAGAGTGGCCAGTAGTGCTCTGTCGCGCAAAGCGTCAAGGTTGTCCCCTCCCGGAGAATCCAAAAGCCGTTCCAATTCTTCTGGTTCAAGAAACGTGACTTCCCTTTGTTCTTGTTTTCCAAGTTCAACTTTTTCTGCGGGCAGTGACTTGATATCTCTCTTGGCTAAATATTTCAGGAAGTTCCGCAGGGCGATTATGTGATAGTTCTGGGTGACTTTTTTAAGGCCGTTTCCTTCGGGATCCTTTAGGCGGTTCAAATATAACCGGTATTGTCTGACTAATTCGTCGTCTATCTGCGCCGGGCTCGAAATATTAGCAAACGTAAAAAATCTGTTCAAATATCTCCCATAATTTTCAAGCGTTTTCTGCGACCGGTTCTTCTCTATCTCCAGATGTTCAAGGTATTGAATTTTGAGTGTTTTTATATCCATATGTCGCATAATTATTATAGCATAAAATAACTGTTTGCAATTTTTGTAGATTTCTATACAATAGAGGCATATTAATTAACTGCGGTTTATCTGGCCGGCAACCCTTCGACCCTGCTCAGGGCAAGCTGGATAACAGGCATGAATATGTTGAGTCCAAAAGAAAAGTCAAAAGTCCTGGAGAAAGTCAGGATACATGAAAAGGACACCGGATCTGCGGAAGCGCAGGTTGCTTTGTTTTCGGAGGAAATTGAACAGCTGGCTAAGCACCTCAAGAAGCACAAGAAGGACAACAGTTCCCGCTTAGGGCTTCTTAAGATGGTTTCTAAAAGAAAACGCCTTCTTGACCACCTGAAGCGTGAATATCCAAAAAGATACAATACTTTGGTTAAGAAACTTGATCTGAAGTAATGGCGAAAAAAGTTTTCTATACCTGGAAACAGTTTGAAAGTGATTGTAACAAACTGGCCGGTTTGATCAAAAAAAGCAGCTGGAAGTTCGACAGTTTATACGGCATACCAAGAGGCGGTCTTGTGCTGGCAGTGCGGTTGTCCCACAAACTCGGCCTTCCGCTGATAATGAATAACGCGAATGTCGGGAAGGGGACGCTGATAGTGGATGACATAGCCGATTCAGGAGACACGATGATAGAATTTTTAAGGAAGAAAAGATACGTTACGGCAACCCTTTTTTACAGTCCCTCAAGCAAATACACGCCGACTTATTTCTGCAGAGAAAAAACAAATTGGGTAGTGTTCCCCTGGGAGGAAGAAAAGACGAGCAGGTATGATAAAACTAAGTTTTAATCCAAGAGCGAAGCGATTGGCAATTAAAAGTTACCAGGCACTTTCTAAAGAAATTCAAGAAAGTGCCTGGTGCTCATAAATATGCCTACTCGCTTTGCTCGTAGATATTTATGGCAAATAAAATTACCGTTCCACAACGCAAAAATCACAGAGTCGGAGTGTTCGTCGATGTGGCTAATATGTACCACTCCGCCAAGAATCTCTATAAAGCAAGAGTTAATTTCAGAGAACTGCTCAAATTGGTAACGGCCAACCGCGAGCTGGTTCGGGCGGTGGCTTATGTTATTAAATCAGACACGAAAGAAGAGAAGGCCTTCTTTGAGGCCTTGGAAAAAGCCGGTTTTGAGTTAAAGTCAAAGGACCTCCAAATTTTTCCGGGTGGAATGAAAAAGGGCGACTGGGATGTGGCCATCGCGGTTGACGCTATTACTTTGTCCAAACAAGTGGACGTGGTGGTTATCGTCTCCGGCGACGGCGATTATGAACCACTTGTTGATTATCTTAAATTCAGCGGGCTTATCGTAGAAATGGCGGCTTTCGGCCGCTCGGCCTCCGGCCGTCTCATTGAAGCGTCTAACAATTTCCTTGACCTAGAGGAAGTAAAGGATAAAGTGCTTTTGAAATAAACAGGATTTACGCGCTTGAGCCACGAAGCCCATATTTTTAGGGCTTGGCGTGGCTCAAGCCACAAGGGTTTAGCCAATTTCTGCGTTAAAAGCTTCCGTTTCATCCTCACCATACTACTAGTATGGCTCGCGATACTCACCTTTTGCCTTGAACTTGACCAAACGCATAAGTCCTAATAAAAACAGCGGTTGTTTTTATTAAGCGTTTGTGGTAACTTATAGCTAAGCTAATTAACAACCAACGAAAAGCAGTTGAAAACCAATTATGAATGGGGCTGTATTGGCCAAAAGACATTATGAGGTTAAACCTCATAATGTCTTTTGGCCAGAATTGCTTCTCACTCTTTTGTTGGTATCTTCGGATGGAAATACAAACGTATAAGACAGAATTTGCGGGAAAGCCGCTTATGGTTGAGTTTGGCCGGTTAGGCGGCCAAGCCAACGGTTCTTGCCGTGTCCAGTACGGCGAGACGACGGTTCTCATCAACGCCACAATGTCAGCCAATACCAAGAATGTGGACTATATGCCGCTGATGGTCGACTATGAAGAGAAATATTATGCAGCCGGCAAAATAAAGGGTTCCAAATGGATAAAGCGGGAGACCAGGCCGTCGGACGAGGCCGTGCTTTCAGGCCGTTTGATAGACAGAACCATCCGCCCCCGTTTTAACAACAATATCAGAAACGAGATGCAAGTGGTGGCAACCGTGCTCTCTTTTGACGGAGTGAACGACCCAGATATGCCGGCGCTTTTTGGCGCCTCTTTGGCGCTGATGACCTCCGATATTCCTTTTGACGGGCCGGTTGCCGGCGTAAGAGTCGGCAGGATAGGCGGGAAATTGGTCTTCAACCCAACCTACAAAGAAAGAATCGAAAGCGACTTTGATCTTGTCGTGGCCGGCACCGAAAGCAAGATAAATATGATAGAGGCAGGCGCGAATATAATTCCGGAAAAAGAGATGACTGAAGCGATAGAAGCCGGGTTCAAAGAATTCCAGGCCTTGATTAAATTTCAGAATAAAATAGTTAAAGACATGGCTCCGAAAAAGAAAGAATTGACTCTTGTAAGCCGCGACGAGTCGTTGGCAGCGATTGTCAGAAGTTTCAGCGAGTCAAAACTTGAAAAAGCTCTCTATGCTCCCGGCAAGAACAAAACAGAATTTTACGCCGGAATAGGCGACGCGAAAAACGAACTGATGGAACACTTGAAAGAACAGTTTAAAGACAGCCACGAGTTGGACAAGAAGCTTAACGAAACCAGCGTTATTTTCGAAGAAGAAATAGATAGAATAGTTCACAGGAATATTTTAGAGTCCGAAAAAAGACCCGACGGCAGAAAACTGGACCAGTTAAGGGATTTGAATTCCGAGGTCGGCGTTATCCCCCACACTCACGGTTCGGGCCTTTTCAACAGAGGCAACACGCAGGCGTTATCAATGCTTACTCTTGCCGCACCTGGTTTTGAACAATGGATAGAAACAATGGAGATAGACCTGACTAAAAAGCGATTTATGCACCACTATATTTTCCCGCCTTACAGCGTTGGTGAAGTTGGCCGTTTAGGCGGAGGCGGGAGAAGGGATATCGGCCACGGCGCTTTGGCCGAGAGGTCTTTAAAGCCTATTATTCCGGACAAAGACAGTTTTCCTTACACCATTCGTCTTGTTTCCGAGATATTGTCGTCAAACGGGTCGTCCTCAATGGCTTCGGTTTGCGGTTCATCCTTGGCGTTGATGGATGGCGGCGTACCTATCAAATCCCCCGCTGCAGGGATTGCTATGGGGCTTATGCTTGACCAACAACCAACAACCAACAACCAACAACCCAGATATAAAATCTTGACGGACATTCAGGGACCGGAAGATCACCACGGTGATATGGATTTGAAAGTTGCCGGAACAAGAGAGGGCGTCACCGGAATACAGATGGATGTTAAGGTGGAAGGCATTACCCCGGAGATAGTTGAAAAGACCCTTGAACAGGCCAAGAAAGCGCGTCTTGAGATTTTGGACGTTATGGAAAAGGCAATTTCTGCTCCTCGACCAGAATTGTCACCGTACGCTCCCCGCATTCAGACCATTAAAATTGACCCAAAGAAGATCGGCGCTCTTATCGGCCCGGGCGGCAAGATGATAAACGAGATAATAGAACAGACCGGCGCTGAAATTGATATTGATGATGATGGCTCGGTATTTGTTACCTCAATCACCACCGAAGGGATGGACAAGGCCCTTGAGTTAATAAGGCAAGTTACTTACGAACCGAATGCGGGCGACGAATTTGACGGCACAGTTGTCGCAATAAAGGATTTTGGCGCGTTCGTGGAAATAATGTCCGGCAAAGACGGAATGGTGCATATCTCCGAAATGAGCGATCAGCGCGTGAACAGAGTCACCGATATTCTCAAAATGGGCCAAAAAGTCCATGTCTGGGTGAAAAGCGTGGACGAAATGTCGGGGAAGATATCGTTGACAATGAAACCCCCGAGGAAATAAGTCATATAAAAATCGGCCGCTTGGGTCGATTTTTATATCTCTAAAGCCACTAAACCATATTTTTTTATTTTTTCCCCATAATGAGGATAACCGTAATAGGCCTCCCGCAACTCTCTCACGGAAGAAACATCCGGCATTATTTTGTCGGGTGGATAAACTTTAACCATAGAGACAATAGTCTTGAATATCCTCGCTTTTTTGACTTTTTTCTCAAATTTTTCTTTCCCGCAAACTAAAACCAACAAATCCCCCTTTTTGATATTTCTATATTTTTCCGTCGCCGCTCTGGTCTCAACTGTTTTCCTGCCGGATTTAATATCCAGAAAAGTAGCCCTGTTTATGATCCTAAATTTTAAAATATATTTAGTCATATAGGGTCAGCATACTAGCTTTTACCGCTGTTCACAACTTATTTTTGTCGGTTATGTTAGAATGATATTAAATTAGCTAACGACCAACGACTAACGACTAACAACAAAAAAGTTGTAAGTTGTCTTTCGATAAACCCGGAATCCTGAGCTTGTCGAATGGGTAGGTTGTAGGTTGTAGATTAGCGAATGCCCGACGATCAAATCAACAAAGCAAGTACTATAGACGACTTAGTCAAAGAGTTGTCAAAAAATAATAGTTCAAATCAACCCCCTCCTAATTTGCCCGGGGTTAAAGTTGAAATTAAACCCACAATAACTGCGCCTCAACCAACTCCGATCCAATCTGAACCGTCCAAACCAGTTCAACCGACTCCTTCTCGACCGCAGCCAGTTATACCGTCTATTGCGCCAAAACCGCCGATTTCTATGCCACCCAAGCCAACTCCTCCTACAATGCCGCCAAGACCTTCTGAACCGATTGGTATGGCAAAACCATCGCCAATTCAAGAGTACAGGTCATCTATAAGAACAATGGGTGAAGATATAACGAGCATAAAATCAGGACAGAAACCGTCAGGGGTTGATGTTCCGAGAAGAGTGGCTCCAGAAGCACCGAAAGCGCCCTTACCGGGAGCTCCCGCGGCGCCTGCGCCTACTGGTCCTATGTCATCCGTCGGACTTGGAAAAACAGAGAGAACTGGCCCGTTGGCCGGATTACCAAAACCGCCAACTATTCCAAATAGGCTCGGACCGACTATCGGCCTAGGACAAACCGGAAAAACAGGGCCTCTGCCTCCGCTGGCTGGCGGACCGCCCGCTCCCGAAAAACCATCCGGCCCATTCAAAGAGCCGAAAGTACAGCCGTCAATAGCGGTACCCGGCGAGAAAAAGGGCTTAAGTACGACATTTTACCTGCTTATTGCTGGTTTGTTGGTTGTTGGAGGTTTTCTCTATTGGTTTATGGTGTTGAGAGTTGCAGAACCAGAGGTTGTTGTTTCCCCCACTCCTATCCCAACTGTTACGCCAACCCCCGTTATCAGGAATTTAAGCGATATATTTTTCGCCAAAGGCGGACCCGCCTCTGGCGGGACCCCAATTAATTTTGAAATAGTATTGAGCGATAATATAAGCAGTGATTTCAAGACATTTGTGAATACGCTTACCGTTGCCAGCGGCGACTTTTTGAAAATTAATCTTGTTAAAGACGCTGGCGGAACTCTTGTCCCTTTGAACTGGTTGGATATGTTTGATATGGACCTGGCGATCTATCCGTTTGATTTGAAAGATAGTATTGCCAATTCCGCAACGCTGGTTTACGGCCAAACAGAAATGTTTAGCAAGGAAGGCGTTATTAGTTTTGATGCTCAAGATCTGAAAAAGACAGTATTTGTGGCAAGAGTCATGGATATGGCCGCAGTTAAACTAATGATGAAGGACTGGGAGCTTACCATTGTCGAAGATCTGGCCGACTATTTACTGATTGCCGACACTTCAAAAGAAGCAAGCGTGAATTTCCTCGATAATGCATATAGAGGCGCCCCTATAAGATATAAGAATTTTCCGTTCCCGGATGTCGCCGTTGATTATGCCGTTGTTGAAGCGGCGGGCCAAAGCTATTTAGTCATAGTCGGTTCAAGAGAAGCGATGTATGCTACGATAGATGTTTTGTTGGGGCAGTAATTTGGTGACACAAAAATTGGCACCATGTTCACAACTTTTTCACTGGTGACATCTTGATGTCACCAGTACTCGTAGAAGTGGCTTAAAAACTGGAAAAAATAAGAAAAAGTGGTGACATTTGTCACCACTTTTTAGTGACACCAAGTCAAACCTGGTTTCTTACTTATCCACAATTTTTCTATTGACTGTCACCATCGTGTCACCATATAATGAAAGTAGATCTTTTCACCCTCACACCTAATCAGTGATTGCCTACGGCATTATAGATATTCACTGATTAGGTGTGAGGGCAAGCTGACAGTTCGACACGTTGTGGATTGTTGGCAAAAATATTTCGTTCCGATCTCGGTCGGAGCAAGAGGCGCAGAACTCACACTTCACATTTTTATTTAGGGGTGCTCTGCGCCTTTTAAATTTGACATTAAAATTAAGATGCCCTACTCTTTATAAAGTAAGTTTTTTGTTTATTATTATTTCTATGACTAAAGATGACCTCCAAAAACTAGACGGAACTCTTGAGCGAGAAGAAAAAAGTTTGCTAGACCAGCTCAACAGGATAGCCAACAAAAACCCTTTAATTAAGGGTGATTTTGAGGTTAGAGTGCCAAGTTATGGTGACGAGGACGAAGATAATGCCCAAGAAGCCATTGATCTTGATAAGAATTTTGCTTTAACGCAAGAATTAGAGACAAAGTTAAATTCTGTAAGAAAAACGCGGCAAAAAATCAAAGAAGGGACTTACGGAAAGTGTGATAACTGCGGTACAGATATTCCGCTGGAACGGCTGAAAGCCGTGCCGGAAGCGCATAAGTGTATTACGTGCGCCATCTAATAAATCCTAAGTCCTAAAATATGATAATCCCTAATCTCGAAACCCTAATCTCTAAACAATCTCAAAACTTCTCCGCCAGAGGCGGAGCCGCTTTCGGCGGAAAATTTCAAAACGTTTTTGAGATTTGATATTTGAATTTGTTTAGAAATTAGAGATTAGAATTTAGAGATTAAAATACTAGGGTTTAGAATTTAGTCGCTTGAGGGGGCGACAACCATTGTGCCGGTTAAAATATTCTCCGCTTCTGTTGTAGGGATAGACGCTAAACTTGTAGAGGTCGAGGTTGATTCAAGCCCCGGCCTTTTCTCTTTGAATATAGTCGGTCTGCCGGATAAGTCAGTTAAAGAGTCAAAAGAAAGGATAGCTGGAGCAATAAAGAACAGCGGCCTGACTCCCCCAAGCGGAAAACATAAGAAAATTATAATAAATTTGGCTCCTGCTGATGTGAAAAAAGAGGGTCCGGCATACGATCTGCCCATCGCTCTTGGTTGTATCCTTGAAAGCAAGCAGGCGAAATTTAGTCCCGAAAAACGGCTTATTGTGGGCGAAATATCTCTGGATGGTTCAATACGCCACACGAGTGGCGTGTTATCGGTGGCTATTTTGGCTAAAAAATTGGGTTTTAACGAACTTATAGTGCCAAAGGTCAACGCCAAAGAGGCCTCGGTTGTAAGAGGTATAAGCGTTGTTGGCGCGTCCACACTTAACGATGTCATAGGCCATGTTACCAATCTCTCCCCTATCACCCCCTATGCCTTCAACCAGCAAGAGTCAGAAAATGATATCGGCGACAGCGACTCATTAGTTCACATAAAAGGCCAAGAAATGGCCAAAAGAGCTCTTTTTGTGGCGGCGGCCGGCGGCCACAACATACTGATGTTCGGTCCTCCCGGCTCCGGTAAGACGATTTTAGCTAAGGCGTT
>Ga0209343_10007303_pt1 | contig 13039 bp, 10 predicted proteins | sample RifCSPlowO2_02_FD_184026 | JGI IMG/M metagenome (GOLD analysis project Ga0209343, IMG submission 184026) | Groundwater microbial communities from Rifle, Colorado - Rifle CSP2_plank lowO2_0.2 (SPAdes) (version 2) | ecosystem: Environmental > Aquatic > Deep subsurface > Groundwater | place... | reverse complement strand
GACACCGCGGCGGACTTCGCGGAGGCAACTGCGAAGCTTGCGCGCGACGACGTCGACGTGGCGCTGTGCGACATCAAATTGCCGGACGGAGACGGTATCGAGCTGCTGCGCCAGTGCCGCGCGACCAAGCTCGACACCAGCTTCATCATGGTGACGGCATTCGCTTCGCTGGAAACCGCCATCCGGGCGCTTCGCGCCGGCGCCTTCGACTACATCATCAAACCCGTGCGCCACGTGGAAGTGTTGCACCGGCTGTCGCAAATCGAGGCCCTGAGCGGGTTGCGCGAAGAAAACAAGGCCCTGCGCAAGGCAGTCAATGAGAGCAGACCGTTGTACTGCTTCAGCTCGGCCGGCATGCGCGACGTGGAACGGCTGGTGGGCAAGGTGGCGCCTACCGATTGCACCGTCCTGATTACCGGCGAAAGCGGCACCGGCAAGAGCGTATTTGCGCGCACGATTCACGAGCAAAGCGGGCGGCACGACGCGCCGTTTCTCTCGGTCAATTGCGCGGCCATTCCGGACCAGCTTCTCGAAAGCGAATTCTTCGGCCACACCAAAGGGGCGTTTACCAGCGCCCATCGCACGAGAAAGGGGCTGTTTCTCGAGGCCGACCGGGGCACGCTATTCTTCGACGAGATCGATGAAGTACCTTTGCGGATGCAGACCAAGCTGCTGCACGCGATCGAGGACAAGGAGGTCAGGCCGGTGGGAAGCGAGCAGGTGCGCCGCGTGGACACGCGGATCATCATCGCGAGCAACCGGAACCTTCCCGAATTGGTGGCCGCGGGCAGGTTTCGCGAGGATCTGTTTTTCCGCTTGAGCATGTTCCAGATCGTGATGCCGCCATTGCGCGATCGACCGGAGGATATTAACGGGCTGATCCAATTTTTCCTTCACGTCAATAACGCGATGAAGAGATCGTCGCCCGCGGCGGAACTCGACCCGGAAGCGGAGGAGATCCTTCTCAGATACGACTGGCCGGGTAACGTGCGGGAACTCGAAAACGTGATCAACCGCGCGTGCATCCTCGCCGAAGGCGGCCATATCTCCGTGGAGGACCTTCCTTCGGAGCTTGTCAAGGCCGCATCATCATCCCCGATTCCCGCTCAAACGGCGATTGCGGCGGATCAGTCGCTGCGCGGTCACCGGCGTAGGCTCGAGGTCGATATTGTCCTGAAGGCAATCGCAGACGCGGGGAATGACCGCAAGCTGGCTGCGCAAAGGCTTGGAATCAGTCTATCGACCCTCTACAGCAAGCTCGCCGAACTGGAGCACAAGTAAGACAGTGCGCGTGGGGGATGCGCGGTGACGCCGGCGGCGCGACCGATGCCATCCTACGGATATTTTCTCGGTCGATGCTCGTTGTTGTGGCAGTTGAGGGAACAGCGACCCTGGAACGTCCCCTCATCCTCGAACCGCAACGCACCGTCGCGGTTCGGCCGCACGATCTCGAGATTGAAGTTGATCAGGTGGCTGTTATTGACGGCATTGCCCTGGCCGGCGCTCACCCCGTGGGGATCGTGACAGGCCGCGCAGGGCGCCCGGACTCGCACCAGGTGGCGCTGGTGCGGGAAGCCGCTGGCGTCGCTCAGCAGGATGTTGCGGTCGTGGCACTTGTAGCACAGGGCATACTCATAGGACGTTTCGCTGGTGTTGTCCGCCACGGTGTAGTTACGTTCGAGCAGGAAGCGGTTGCGCGAGCCGTGCGGCCCGCTTGAACCTGCTCCCCCGGCGGCAGGGCTGTCGTCGCTGTTGTGGCAGTCGGTGCAGGAAATAATGCTGTTCACGGTATAAGGCGGCAGCAGGCTCGGTACATTCGGATTGCGCCCGATCCCCTCGACCGGGTGGTATGACGGGTTCGTAAGGTCGAACTCCCGGCGCGTGTTGATCTGCGGGAGCTGGCGCGAGATCGCGGCGAACGAGAGCACGTTATTGTCGGCGTGACACTTGAAACAGACCTCGTAGATGAACGACGCCGTTCCCGAGGCACCGGAGGCGGTGACGCCCGCTACGCCGCGCAACGCACCGGGGACGTTGGGCGGGCTTGCGGGGCTGCTGAATGCCTGGTGCGGATTGTGGCAGTCGACGCATTCCACGTGCTTCGTGACCACGCCGGCGAAGTTCTCCGCCGGGTCGTGCACGCCGGTGTACTCCTGCACCGAATGCCGGTATTGCTTCAGCAGCTCGGCCCCGACGTTCTTCGCAGCAACGTTGCCGCCGTGGCACACGAGACAGTTGTCCTCCTCCAGGGCGTAATTAAGCAGCCGCGCCCGGGCGCCCGCGGTGTGCGGGCGGTGGCAGTTCTCGCAACTGTTCTCCGCGACGCTGGTGTACGGCGTGTGCGGCCAGGGGTTGGTACCGGCGCCGTTCCACAGGGCACTGGAGGCGGCGTGACTGCTCGTGGGCCAGTTGGTGCGGTCATGGCAGGCGGTGCAGAGCGCGCCGAAGTTGTTCGGCGCCACGAGGAACTTGCCGTTGGCGTTGTCGTGCGGGTCGTGACAGGCGGTGCATTGCAGGAGTCCCTCTTTGTCCAGACGCACCGCTCCCGTCAGCGAAGGCGGAGAGACGAACTCGCCCTTGGCAGCCGCGAGTGCCTCGTCGTAGCGGAACGACACCGGGTGGTCGTCGGAGATGTCGGTGCCGAGCAGCGCCGCGCCCGGCGGCATGAAACGGATGCCGCCGGCAAAAGGGACCTCCGTCGGGCGCGTCAGCACCGCCCCGAGGGCGATGGTGCCGTCGTGGCAACTCAGGCACATTTTCGACGCCCCGGAGGGTTGGCCGACGCTGGCATACAGCGTGGAGCTTTCGTAGGTTGTGTAACTGACGGTCGAGTCCGCGCGGTTCCAGAGGTACGGGATGTCTCGGCGCGCCTTGTGCGGCGTATGGCAGAAGACGCACAACTCTTCCTCGGTCGTGGACTTGATCGGACCCGGCCCGGTCACGGACAGGTTGTGCCTGGTGTCGGCGATTCCCGCGCCCCACAGCCGTGCGGCCACGAACGCCAGAACCCCCGCGACGACCAGGATCGCGATACGCCCAGGCCTCATCGCTCGTTCCCCGCACGCAGGTACTGGAATACCTGAATGCGCTGGTTGTAGGTATCGGAAACGTAGATGCGGTCCTGCGCGTCGATGAAAATCGCGTTCGGCAGCCACAGTTCCCCGGCGGCGGCGCCGGGCGAGCCGAAGGCAAGCAGCAGCCGGCCTTCGCGGTCGAAGATCTGGACGTTGTCGAACAGTGCATCGACGACATAGACATTCCCGTCGCTGTCGACCGCCACGCCCTTGGGCCGGGAGAAATGGCCGGGATTGTCCCCGGCGGCACCGAAGGTCTTGAGGAAACGCAAATCCGCGCTCAGCACTTGGATGCGGAAATTGAGCCCATCGGTCACATAGACGGTCCCGTCGCGGGCGAGGGCGATGTGGGTGGGATAGTGAAACCCGTCCGGTCCCTCGGTGTCCTTGCCCACGGCGCGCTTGAGCGTGAGACTGTCGGCGTCGTAAACCAGGAGTTGCGAGGCCAGAGTATCGACCACCAGCAGTTCGTTGGCCGCGGCGCGGTAGGCCAGCCCGGTCGGGCGCTTGAGCGGCGGGCCGCCGAAGCTCGTCAGGTACTTTTCGCCGTGCTCGGCGAACACGTGCACCCGGCCGGCGGCGGAATCTGAAACGTAAACGCGCCCGCCCGCGCCGAGCGCGAGGTCGATCGGCTGATCGAAGCCGTCGATGGGCCGCGCAGGAAAGCTGGAATAGCGTGTACCGCCGCCGTCGAAAACATGGACGAAGCGGTAGTGCGCGTCGATCACGTAGAGCCGGCCCGCGCCGTCGACCTCAAGCCCGTGCGGGCGCATGATGGGCGTGGGCGCCTCGCCTTTCAGGAAGCCGAGAAAGCGCTGGAACGCGTTCGGCCGCATACCCACGTCTTCCGGGGCGGTGATGATCTGGAGCAAGCGGATACGCGGCGCCTCCGGTGGCTCTGGCCAGACTCGCTCTACTGCCTGCGCCGGCGCGCTTGCCGGCATCGAAGTTGCACAGCCGGCGAGGAGCCCCGCCAGCAGGGCACCGCCCGCGCCGAGACTTGTGAGACGGATCCGCCCCATTGTGGCCCAGCTCATCGGAACTCCCGCCTGACCTGGAACAGGAGCGTCTGACGCTTGAGCGCATCGCCGGTGAGGCCGTTGCGCTCGTCCAGCAACAGATAGCGCAGGCTCGGTTGCCAGGCAAAGTAGGTCCACTCGTACACCGCGGTCAACCCCTTGCGATCGGTGTCCTGCACGCGGCCGCGGCTGCGCTGGGCGAGCGCCTCGACAGAGAGCCAAGCCGTCGGGCTCGGGCGCCAGCGGAGATTCGCACGCGCGCCGCTGCTCTGGGTAACGTCGCCGGTCTCCTTCAGCGTCAACTCGCTGTAATCCACGGAAAAACCGAAGGACAGATCGCGCGTCGGCTGAAAGCTCAGCACCTGCTGCGCCATCCGGTGCTTCGTGGGTGTTCGCGTCGTGTCGCGGTCCTCGACCTCCACGCGCGTGGTGCTCCACTTCCAGTGGAGCTCTCCACCCACGCGCTCGACGGTATCGTCGAAGGGCTCGAAGGAGCGCGTGTCGGAGAGCAGCTTCTGCTTCGAGCGGCCGCGCTGATAGTAGAGCCGCAGCGACGACCACAGCGAGAGATCGAATCCGAAGTTGTCGGTCGTGATCGCGGTCTTGGCCGGCGGCAGCGCCTGATAGCGGTAATTCACCAGTACCTGCTGGCCGTCGGCGATGCCGCCGAAGGGCGTGCGCGCGATCGCCACCGATCTGCCGACGACAGACACCACGTAATCGATGTTCTCGACATAGATGATCGTCTCTGCGGCATTCGTCACCACGATCGAAGGGACGTCCGCATTCGTGTTGGTCAACAAGGCCGCTGTCGTGCCGGTCAAATTCAGCGTCTCGCCGCGCACTTCGGTGAAGGCGCCGGTGCGCCGGTCGTCCTCGATGCGCCCGCTGCGGCCCAGGTTGACGCTGAGATAGCCCCAGGGAATGCGCCGGCGATAGAAAAAGCTCAGGTTTCCTCCGTAGGCGTCGAGGTCGCCCGCGGACAGCCGGCTCTGCGTGCCGAAGGCGTTGAGGCTGGTCGTCAGGTTCTCGTACAGCAGATGCGTCAGCCCGGCCGAGGCCGAGCGGCTGTCGGAGGAGAAATCCTTCCCCTCGCGCTTATCCAGGCGAAGGTCGTAGCGCGCGCTGAATTTCTCGGTGTGGCGCAGCGCGAGCCCGGCCGAGACGTTGGTGGTGGTGAAATCGAACAGCTCCGAGCTGTTCGTGCCGAGCCGCGCACTTGAAGTGAGGGTCAGCCCGCGCTTCGGGGTGTAGATATTGCTGATGGTGGTGTCGCTGCGCTCGGTGGTGAAACCGCTCGCGCCGATGCTGCGGGTCTGCCGCACCGATTCGGTCTTGAACGCGGTTCGGCTGGCATCGGTCTTGTGGCTCGACTCGATCCGCGCCGTGTCGGCCTTCTCCAAGCTGCTGAAGAAATTCTCGTAGCGGCTCTCGCTCCTCTCCAGCGTGACGGTGGTCGGCAGGATCGGGTACTTGAGCAGCAGCCGGCCGCGAAACAGGCTCGATTCCGTGGCCACGTCGGGCGCGAGGCTGGTCTTGAAATCCCCCCGTTCCTTGCTGGCGAACAGATTGACGGTATAGGGCTTCAATTGCAGCACGGTCATGTCGACGAAATAGCCCAGGAACTTTGCGTCGTCCTTCGGGATGTCCGTGCCGGTCGTCTCGGTGTGCTGGCGCTTGAACTCCGGCCTCAGGCCGATGCTGTAGACCAGCAGCGCCGGATGGTACACATAGCCGCGTGTGCGGAGTTCCAGTTTCTCCCGTGTCGTGGTGGACTTCCTGGTCTGCTCGATGAACGGGCCCCGGCGTTCCTCCTCATCGACCTCGTACCGACTGTCGAGCGTGGCCGTCGGGCGTTCCATGTAGAACAGCGGCCACTGACAATGCCCGGGCCTGCTCAGGGAAAGGAGCACGGTTGCCATGGCCAGGGCGCTAACCCTCCGTCCCGACTTGTTCACTGGCTTTTTGATGATAGGAATGCCGAGGCCGTCTCATCGGCGCTCAGCCCCCTTTCCCATGGCCTTGCCACTCGTCGTGCTCCGCCTTGAGCAAGGAAGCGCTCCTGCCCAGGTGCGGGTTATGGCAGGCGAGACAGTCGGCCTCGGGCTCCTTCTGGTGCGCCGCGGTCTGAAGCAGGTCCGGTTTTCGGTGACAGCCGGTGCACAGCTCGACGTTGTTCTTGCCGAGCAGCATGTACTGGCGCGCGCTTCGATGCGGGCTGTGGCACGCGACGCACCAGCCGTTCGCGACGGGTCCGTGCATCCACAGCCCTTGCGCCTGCGCCACCGTGTACGCCATGTCGCCGTGGCAGGTGAGGCACAGCTCTTTCAGCGGCGCCGCCAGCCGCGGCCCGATGCTCTTGCGGTCGGAAGCGGGGGAGGCCTTGATCGCCCCGGCCGTCTCGCTGCGAAACGGCTTGGAGGCGGTCACGGCGTGGCACTTGTCGCAATGCCCGGCGCCGTATGGACCATGGGCAAAAAACTGCGGCTCCTGGAAGAACTCGCGCCGCGTCCGCTTACTCGCCGGCGCCGCCCCGGCCGGTTTCTCCGCTTCCTTCTCCTTGGCTTGTTCTTCGCCCGGCGCGGGAACGCCGGTGAAAAAGAACGTGAGCATCTGGTGGCGCGCCTCGGTGCTGCAACCGCTCGGTAGCCCCAGCGCTGCCGTGAGGACGCACGCCATTACGCTGGCGTGCCGGGCCGGTCCGCGCATGCGCGCCACGGCATTGCCTTATTGCGTAGCCGCCCGTCCGCCCGCTGCGGATGCCGGCGCCTTGGGCCGCGGCGCCGTCTGGCGCGGCGCCACGCCTTTCAGCGGCGCGCCGATCCAGTCGCCGAAGCCGTAGACGTTGAGCTTCTTGTCCCCCGCCAGGTTGCCGACGTAAACCAGGTACTTCACCCGGAAGTCCGGGTCGGCGTACTGGTTGAAGTACGGCACGTTGTCATAGTCGATATGGATGCCCGCGGGCAGATAGGTGCTGCCCGGGGCCGGGCCGTACTTGCCGAACGGCAGCAGCGGCTCGGCGGTCGCGATGTCGAACACCTGCACGAGTTCGAAGGCCGCATCGACGACGTACAGGTGACCCTGGCGGTCCACGGCGATGCCCTTGGGCCGGGCGAAGGCGCCCGGGTGCGAGCCCTGGTAGCCGACGGTTCGCACGAACTTGCCGTTCGCATCCACTTGCTGGACGCGGAAGTTGAAGGCATCGGTGACGAACAGGTTTCCGGCGTCGTCCACGGTCACATGGGTCGGCTTGTGAAACAGGCCCTCCTCTCTGCCTATGCCGCCGATTTTGCGGAGCACTTCGCCCGAATCCCTGTCCAGCACCTCGATCTCGTTGTCCTTCAGATCACAGACGTAGATCTTGTTTCCGTGCACCGCCACGCTCACGGGCCGGAACTGGTTCTCCGCGCCGTAGGCGCGGTGGAACTCGTTGCGCTCGTTGTACACCACGATCTGCCCGCGCGCCGAGTCGGCCACGTACTTGTAGCCGTCCGGCGTGATGAAGATCCCGGAAGGGTCCTGCAACGCGCCGCCCTTGGCGTCGCGAATGTAGTCGAACTTGCGTTTCTCCAGATCGACGATCATGACCTTGCGGATCGTTTTATCGACGACATAAAGCGTGCCCTTCCGGTGCGCGATGTCGTACGGCCGCGCCAGCCGCTTGCTTTCCTCCTGCTTGCCCAGCACGAACTCGCGGAAGGCGCTCGACTCCCCGAGATCCTCCTCCTTGGTCAGGCTCACCAGAAACTGGAGCCGCGGCTGCTCGGGCGGCATGGGATAGAACACCGTCTCCATCTTCTCGACTCGATGGGCGCACGCGCCCAGAAAACCCAGCACCAGGCCCACTGCGATGTAGCGCCGAATCATGTCTGTCTCCTCGCCGGTCCCCCGGCTTACTTGCGCTTCGTCTGTGCCGCACGCGCCCGCTCAAGCTCCTCGGGCGTGGCGTCTTTTCCCTCGCGCGGCGTGACCTTGAGCGGGTTGCGCACCGGCTCGAACCGGTCGTAGCGCACCACAGCGTGACAGGTCGGTCCGCACTTCCCGCCGGTCTCGGTTTTTTCGAACACGTCGATCGTGATCTGGCGGCTGCCGAACGGCACGCTGTCGCGGATGTACATCGGGTGCTTGCTGGCGTGATGGTGGTGGCAGGCGCGGCAGGTGCGCCCCTTCACCCGGTTCACGTGCCGGTAGTGCAGGTTCAGGTTGCCGTTGCGAAACTCGGTGTCGGTCAGGGTGCGCGGCTCGGCGAAGGCCTTCTCGCTGTGGCCCTTCACGCTGTGGCATCTAAAACAGGGATATTTCTCCTTCGCGAAGCTGGTGTAGAACGACTCCGCGTAAGGCACCACCAGCAGCCGGTGGTTCGGGCCGGCATGCGGACTGTGACAATTCAGACAGTCTCCTATGGCGAACGGCGCGTGCTGCACCAGCTCCTTGTCTTCGAACATGGCTTTGACCGGCGGCAGGAACACCCCCTTGGCGTCCTTCTGCGGCTTGTCGTGGCAAGTGAAGCAGAGCTGCGGCACCGCGGCCTGCAACTGCCGCGGCTGATCCGAAGCATGCGGGTTGTGGCACTGGATGCACTGGCCTTCCGCGACCGGACCGTGCGTCACCGCCGCCTGAAAAGGTTTCTGGTCATGGCAGGTCAGGCAAAGCGCCGCAGGCGGGAAGTTGAGCTGCTTGGCGTGATCCGATTGGTGCGGGTTGTGGCACAGCGTGCAAAGGCCGGCCGCGACCGGGGCGTGCACGAACTTCTTGTCCGATTTGCTGCCGTGGCACTGTGCGCACAGCGCCGCGCCTTCGGCGGGAAACTTGAACTGGTGGCGGCGGCTGTCCTGCGGCTGGTGGCACAGGATGCAGGTGCCGCCGTCTGCGGCCACGGCGTGGACGAATTTCTTTTTCGCCGTGTCTGTATGGCAGGTCGAGCTTGTGCAGGACTCTCCCGGCGCGATGGGAAAGTCCTTCTTCTGCGCCAAAACCTGGCCGCCGGTGAAGAGCGCCAGGCCCAGGCACAGGCTCAAGGTACGACCGAGCGACAGTCGCCACATGCGTGAGCCCGCTGCCCAATGATCATCCGCGCACCACCTTCCTCCTTCGGAAAAACGGAACCTGTCCGCAACCGGACGCATCGAGTTCACCCTATCTGGCGGCGTGCGAGGCGATATTGATACTCGTCAAGAGGAGGTAATTCCCGGACGGAGTTACCGCCGCGGAAACGATGTCAGAGATTTACTGCGAAGTACGGCGGCACTTGTCGCGGCAAGTTTTTCGAGAGGTGGCGATCCTCGCTGCGTCGGCCTCCGACCCGGGGGCTTTCTACGTAAGGGAGTGGGGTCGATCGATTTCGCGCGCCTGCGCCGGTTTCAGACGCGAGAAGAGGCATGGACTGTGGCCCATGCCTCTCCTTTCCTCTATCCCACCGGCGCTCCTCTACGCGCCGGCCGGTCGTAGGCCCTAGCCTACTTGATATGACAGGTCAGGCAGAGGCCGGAAGGGGCCGCGCCCCCCTTTTGCGCCACGCGCAGCAGGTGAGTCCCCGCCACCGATTCCTGGTCATGCACGTCGTGGCACGACGAGCACTGCACCTTGCCGTTGTCAAGCACGTCGGCAATGGTGCCGCTCGTGCCCATCGCGGTCGTCGTCGGCTGCAGCTGCGTGTCCGCCGTCGTATCGTACTTAATTGAGAGCGGATGCGTGCCGCGCAAGTCGCCACTACTCTTAGAGCCCGGTACCATGAAGCTCGCCAGGGCATTGCCATAGATATTCTGGATCTCGTTTCCTGCCGTACCCGTCAGCTTGCCGTCGAAGGCGTCGAGCGCCACCGTGCCGTCGTGGCAGCCCAGGCACAGCTTGGCGGTCCCGTCCGGCTGCGCCGACTGCGCGCCTTTCAGCGTCGAACTCCAGGCCGCGTTGTACATGGTGTAGCTCGCCGAGCTCACCTGGTGGTTCCACAACAGCCCGTTCTCATAAAACTTCGCAGCCTTTTGATGATCGTGGGGCACGTGACAGACGCGGCAGATCTCCTGGCGGTTGTCGTTCCACCCCCCCGTTCCCGTCTCAGTTGCTGCAACTGGGTTCGCCTCGTCACTATAGTTGTCCGTGAAATCATGCGGGCTCCCCTTGATGCCAAGGCCCTTTCCATCCGCCCACACGGAACCGGCGAGCAGCAAACCTGCGGTGGCGAACAGTGAAGCGACGAGCTTCTTCGTGGGTTTCATCGATCATCTCCTGTTATTTATGGATGCCGTCGTAATCCCCGTATCTCATTTGCGCGCGCCAATTCACCGCAACGCGGCACGCCTTTCATCGGTTAGGACGCAATGATCGTGCCCACGGCTGCCGCAAAGATGCCCAGGATGCGTTCCGTTGCGTAAGCCCCTGTGGAAAATGGAGTTTCGGTTTCACAGACGAAGAAAATTCGCGCTGGTCTGCGAATGATTCTCATGCCCTTGGAATCTTCGCTGCCGCTTTCCGAATAAACGGAAAAAACGAGAGCGAGCTTCTGCGAATCCGGAATTTTCTGGATCGGGAATTCAATTGCGCACCCGCCTTGGATAGGGGAGCGCATTCCGCAGGCGCGCATATGCGTCCATAGCTGCGCATAGCGCGATGCATCCCGGAAACGCCGGCCGTAATCGCGCGTTGGGCCACCGGAGATCGGCCGAGTTCAATCCCCGGCATGCTAATTGCCTGCATTAGGCTGAGTTCTGCTCGAGATCTAAATGCCCTGGAGATTGATATGAAAATTCGGATCGCTGCTCTTGGATGTGCCGCCCTGACGATGCTTGCCACTACTGCCGGCAACGCGGGACTCGACGACGCGAAGGCGCAGGAACTCCTGAAAACAGGCGGCTGCGCGCTCTGCCACAGCGTCGATAAGAAGGGCATGGGCCCGGCATTCAAGGACGTGGCCCAGAAGCGAAAAGGCGAGGCGATCGGCACGCTCGAGAAGGTGGTCCGCAGCGGCAGCAAAGGTACCTATGGTTCCATCCCGATGCCGCCCAGCTCGCAGGAAAAGATCAGCGACGCCGAACTTCACGAACTGATCGAGTGGATTTTGAAAAAGTAGTGGTCCATGGACGGATTCACATTTCTGATCATGCTGGGAGCATTGGCAGCGGTGGTGGCGATTTCATTAATCGCTGCACCCGCGTCTGACTACTCGGACAGGCCGCACTGAAGGTCGTCACGGGATTGTGCGCGTTTTCGCGCTGCTGACTCACGTCGCTACGAACGCGCGGCCCCTGTCGCGGCCGACCCATATCCGGGAACGGTGTCACAGGTAGACATCGCCCCATTCCCGGTCATTTTCCGGTGCCTACATTCGGCCGGATCGTCATCCGGAGTTAAATTAACGCTCCGGCGGGCAAATAACGCCTCTCCAGGCTGCTATTGATCCATGTCAAGCAGGACTTGCCGTCTCTTTTGCACGATGGGATTCGGCGAAAAAAGGGTGGTTGATGCTAAGGTGGTAATTCGTGCGTTCCTAGGCGAGGATCGTTGATGGTTTGGTTCTGGCTCATTGCCGGGCTGCTCGTGATCGTTGTGCTGGCGCTGTTGCTGCGCCCGCTGCTGTCGCGCCGCGGGCACGCAGAAGTGTCGCGTAACGCGCTCAACACGGTGCTATACGCCGATCAGTTGCGCGAGCTCGATGCCGACTTGCAATCGGGCACGATCGCGGCGCACGACTATGAAGCCGCACGCCGCGAGCTAAAGGCGCGGCTCCTCGCCGACGTCGGGGAGGCCGAGACGCCGAAGATGGCGCGCCGCGGTTGGGGCGCGGCGATCGCGATCGGTGTGGCGATTCCAATCATCGCCGTGGGAGTCTATTTTGTGGTTGGCAACCCGGGCGCGCTCGCGCTGCGGCTCCCGGGCGGCGGCGATGCCGCCCACGAGATGAACGAGCAGCAGATCGAGGCGATGGTGGAGCGCCTCGTGCAGCGACTGCAGCGCGAGCCCGACAACGTGGGCGGTTGGATCTTGCTCGGCCGTTCCTACAACATGTTCGGCCGCTTTCGTGAGGCGGCGGACGCGTATGCCAAAGCGGTCAAGCTCCGGCCGACCGACGCGCAGTTGCTTGCCGACTTTGCCGACACACTGGCGATGGCGCAGGGACGGAATCTCGCGGGCGAGCCCGAGAAGCTCGTCGCGCGCGCCCTGCAGGTCGACCCGCGCAACCTCAAGGCGCTCGCGCTTGCAGGCACCGTCGCATTCGAACGCAAGGATTACGCGGCGGCAACCGGCTTCTGGGAGCGGATGCTGCCGCTCGTGCCGCCGGATTCGGATGAGGCGCGAACCATACGCTCGAATATCGACGAGGCGCGGGCGCTTTCCGGCGAGCGCGTGGCGAAGAGGGAGGGCGGCAAGGACCGGACCGCGGCGGCGACGAGCGCATTGCGAGGCAGCGTGCAACTCGCTCCCGCGCTCGCCGCGAAGGCGGCCCCGACCGACACGGTATTCATCTTCGCGCGCGCCGCGGAGGGCCCGCCGATGCCGCTCGCGGTGCTGCGCAAGCAGGTACGCGATCTGCCGGTCGCGTTCGCGCTCGACGACTCGATGGCGATGACATCGAACATGCGCCTCTCGGCTTTTCCGCGGGTCGTGGTGGGCGCGCGAATCTCGAAATCGGCCAGCGCAGCGGCGCAACCGGGCGATCTGCAGGGCCTGAGCGCGCCGGTGGCGAGCGACGCAAGCGGCGTGGCCGTCGTGATCGACTCGGTGGTGCGCTGAGGCGGAACGCCGGCTCAGGGCAATCCGGCCGGCTCGACGCGGAAACCGCCCCCGCTGCCCGACGCGCGCAGCCAGCGCACGTGCGGCGAGCCGAACACTTCGATGCGGCGCAGGCCGGGCAGAGGTTCGTCGTCGCGGAACGTGTGCGTATCGCCGTGCACGAGCAGGACTTTTCCCGGAAACGCCTGCGCCAGGCGCTGCAATCGCCCGCGCAAGGCT
>Ga0209343_10007302_pt1 | contig 13039 bp, 11 predicted proteins | sample RifCSPlowO2_02_FD_184026 | JGI IMG/M metagenome (GOLD analysis project Ga0209343, IMG submission 184026) | Groundwater microbial communities from Rifle, Colorado - Rifle CSP2_plank lowO2_0.2 (SPAdes) (version 2) | ecosystem: Environmental > Aquatic > Deep subsurface > Groundwater | place... | reverse complement strand
TTGGGCGGATTCCTCAGTCGTGATTGTTTCTCCAATATCGATATCCGGAAGGCCCGCGATCATGACGATATCTCCAGCAACGGCTTCTTTGGTTTCGATTTTGTCAAGGCCGTTGAATGTGTAGATTTTTGAGATTTTTCCCTGCCTGATGGCAGGCAGGCTTTTCTCATTTCCTGCACTTTTAATAAAAATATTTTCTTCGACATGCAGGATTCCTTCGTATACTCTGCCGACGGCGAGACGTCCCAGAAAATTATCATATCCAAGATTAAACGGCTGGAAGCGAAGATGTTTTGCTGATTTTTCTTTAGAAGAAGCTGCTGGAACGTGTTTGAGTATAGCGTCTAAAAGGGGAGTCAGATCTTTCGAATCGTCTTCCAATTTTAATTTCGCGATGCCCGCGCGGCCGTTCGCATATACTACGGGGAAATTCGCTTGCTCGTCCGAGGCGCCCAATTCCAAAAATAATTCCAAAACCTGCTCTTCCGTTCGGTGCGGGTCGGCCGCCTGCTTATCTATTTTATTTATGACCACGATCGGCTTTAATCCCAGCTCCAAAGATTTTTTCAAAACGAATCTAGTTTGCGGCATAGGCCCTTCCTGCGCGTCCACAACCAATAAAACCGAGTCAATCGCGCGCAATACTCTTTCAACCTCTGATCCGAAATCCGCGTGCCCAGGAGTATCCACGATATTTATTTTTGTCCCGCGATAATTTATAGATGCATTTTTTGAATAAATGGTAATCCCGCGCTCAATTTCAAGCGTGTTTGAATCCATCGAAGTTCCTTCTTTGATCGCCCCGCACTGGCGCATGATCGCGTCGGTCAAGGTAGTCTTTCCATGGTCTACGTGTGCGATTATTGCGATATTTCTAATCTCTGTTGACATAGGTATCCGCATATAGTATACTAAAACCGCCTAAATGGGAAGACCCAAAGGCGACCCAACACGCGAGGGTTTAATTGTCGCGAGGTTCCTCTGTCCGGAGGGATCGACTAACGTACTTTAAAATTTCCGGTGTCCGCCGGAAGGAGGAACAAATTTATGCGAGCATCTAAATTGTTGGCTGTCCCCTCGAATATCGAAGGAAGCGAAACAACGCTTTCCTTCATCCCTAAAAAGGGCCGCATACGGCTCATTGATACGAATTTGCGCGCTGCCATCAAACCCCTTTCGCCGGAGTGCAATATGTTTTCAATGGTGATAAAGCGAGGCGAGCGAGGGCTTGTTGCTTTGACAGTAACGAGGCCTCGTAAAGATTGGGACGAGACTTTTCCATTTATCTTCGAGGTTTCATTTGGAGAAAGGGATAAGGAACCGAAGATTGATTTGAATAAGATTTGGATTCCATCATCGGAGCGCGTCGGTGAGATCGTGTATACGAATCAAGGATACTTTCTCCAGATTATGACCGCCGACGGAAAGTTTTTCTCGAATTGCGACAAACCAGACCGAGGTGCGACTGTCATGAAGCCCGGCCTACTCTGTCGATTTCTGCTTGGTCTGTCTCCAATCGATGAAGTCGAGCGCGCCGCTATTGAGCATTCCGTCGAGGAATCGGCCCGCGAGCAGTTGGCGAAAGCCAAGGCCAAGATCGAAGGGAACGACCGAGAGTATTGGGACGCTATCACCGCGGCTACCGAGAAATACAACAAGGTCGCAAAAGAGAATAAATTGCTCCAAGAGCGGATAGAAGCGCGAGATCTCGAACTTAGCAGGCTAAGGCCAAGCCATAAAGCCGCTGTTGATTTAGCAAATGCGTTATCAAAAGATTGGCAATGGTGTTTGAGAACAGAAACTGTAGTTGCCCTTGCCAATTTCGGCAGGATCATCGGGATTGATTTTTCCCGACACAAATAAGGTTCGAAATTAAAACAACCCACCCTGGGTGCGATCTGGGGTGGGCGTTTTTTATTTTCGATATGATTTATTCGCGGGGGACGGTGGAGGAGGCGGAGGCGTTAGGGGCCGCACCGATTGATTTCAATCCTTGGACGATTTTTCTGGCGTCCTCGCGCGCGGCGCGCAAATCTTCCATTCCTTTTCTGATATTTTCTTTTGCGGCTTGTAATGCGGCTCGGTTCGATGCGGCTTTCGCTGTGTCCCCGTTATCCGGCGTCAAACTACTTACCCCATTTATTGCGGCGTCCGCTTTCGAGATTGCGTTTGCTATTTCGGCTTTATAATCCGCGAGAAGTAACTCAAGAGAAGCGACGTCTTTCCCAGAGTTTTTTGCTTCGTTGATACGCGATTCTAGCTTCCCTCCGATAGTTATCAAATTATCCGCGATTACTTTTATCCTGTCCGCGGCGACTAGAATTGCAGCCTGGGGCATAATGAGAGCGAAGATACGATAAGATTCGGCAATCGAGCGTTGATCAGCCTTTAGGGTTTCCAAATCGGTATCGGCGGCGATTTTCGCGCGCATGGTTTCCAATTTAGCTTTTTCGCCCGCGACCATGCTCGCGGTACTATTTTTTTGCGCGTCGGAAACTCTTTTCATTTTCTGGACATGCTCTAAAAGTTTATCCAGCGCTTTTATCCGCCGATCAATTTCTTCATTTGCCCGCGCTTTAATTAATTCAATGCGCTTTGCTTTTGCTTCTTCCAATTTTGCGGCTCTATCTCCAGCGGTTGAACCTGCTCCGGCTTGAGCAAAGGCGGGCGATACAGAGTTCAAAAAAAGCATTGCGGCTACTAGCGATGATAATATTTTAATTTTAGATTTAGTCATAAGTTATTCAGCCGGAGGAATCGGCTTATCATTCAGACCTTGATCGATATTTGCAGAATCGCCCGACAGCGCGTCCAGCTGGGTATCGATATTCGACAAATCTTTATCCAAAGCGGCGTCGGTTGTTCCGGAACTCACGCTTGCCGCTTGGTTCCCGGCTCCCACAGGCACGTTAGCACCTTCATCAAGTTCAATATCCGAATAATTTTTATCTATATAAAACTTCCATCCCAAACCGGCAAGGACGATAACCGCGAGCCCGATAATTATTGTTTTAAGCGTGTTTGACATAGATTCTTATTATATCGTTTTTTCTTTTTATTTCAAAATATCCCAGATTCCCGGGTCTTCGCCTCCATCGAGTTTAAAGATTGCAACTCCGCGCACGCCGAGCTTTTTCGCGAGCGCTACTTTCTGCCGGACCGCTTCGGCATCAGACCACCACGCAATACGAAAGGTGCCTGGGTTAGGAATGGAATCGGGTGTCGGCTGAGGGATATAAACGAAACTCATTTCCCCAGCACTGTTCCTTTGAGAAGTGATATTTAAATTTTTCGCTAAGTCGAGAGCGTATTGGGGGTTAAAAGACCATAGGCGTTCGTACTGAAAGCCTAGGTTAAGCGGCCGAACTTCGTATTCATAGCCGTAGGTTGGGATTCCGATTACCAATTTGTTTTTTGGAATCGTTTGCGCCGTGAGCTTGATCACTTTCTCTACCCATTTCGTGTCGGCTATAGGAATATACGGCCCCAATGCGGATTCGTTTAATCGCAAATCAATAGTTCCTTGGTCGTATGTCATAACGCGCACCCGGTCGCAATATTTATTAATTTGGACATAGTCGTTTGCGTATTCGATGTCTTTCGGGATTGTATCGTACCTGGAGGCAAGGGGAGTGCGCGATTCAATTGTGCACATAACCCATTTTTTCCCCATGCGCCAGTAGAGCCCTTTTAAAAAAGTAGAAAAATAATCTTTAGTTTCCGCTTTCTTGCCTTCGAAATCGATATCTATGCCGTCAAAACCTTTCTCTTTCACTAAATTTGCGATTTCATCCTCGAGCGCTCTCCTTTTCGGCCCGTCCGAAAGAATACGGTGCATAGCTTCGCCGTCCGACCACATTACAGTAGGGATAACGCGGACTTTTTTGGCTTTCGCGGACGCGATAAAGCTTGTCCATGGCTCTTCATCGATTTTGAGCACGAGATCGGCAAGCGTTCCGTCGCTCTTAACGCTATATCCAAATGGATTAACTTCCTTAAGATCGCTCAAATGCGGGAGCACGTCGGCCGTGCTCGACGCCGCGCGCCAATATGGAAGCCAGCCCGAAACCTCAAGCTTCGCCGCCGCGCTTGCCGAATAAGGCAAAATCATGAGCAGGAAAACTATTATAAATGCGGTTTTAGTGAACATTTTTTAAAATTAAATCTAACTTCTTTTCTCTTTTCCACCCTTTAAGTTCGGCTTCTCGTTTTCTCGCCTTGGCATAGGTCCGAAAAGATTCAGAGTATCGGAGTGTAACCGGCCTTCTTATCTTAGTATAACGCGCCCCGGATTTTGCTTCATTATGCTCTTTAAGACGCCTCTCCAGATTATTTGTTACGCCGACGTATAAAGTCTTATCAGCGCATTCTAGGATATATGTGAAATAAGGCATTTGAAAAATATCAGTCAAATCTTACTTGTTGAGTCGTATCCTAATGCGGCCGCTCGCGCAACGGATTTTTTAAAAAAATATATCCAATGACTGTAATTTTCCTCTTGGTTTCTACCTTGCCAATGTTCGAGGATTTCTTTTGCTGGGTACCAATTTAATGTGAAATGTTCATGTGCTTCCAATTGAGTCGGCAGAAGACTCGCGCTATTTAGTATCACGAGAAAACACGTCGCTAAGGCAACACGATTTATGTTTTTAGTTTTGTTATGATAATGAGTCAGTGCTTCAGCGATCTTTTCAACATGACAGAAATCGTAAAGACCACTTTCTTCTCGAATCTCTCTCAACACTCCGCTCTCAGTGTCTTCGCCTGAAGCAATACCGCCAGAGAACAACAAGAGCAATCCATCGATATCACGTTTACCTACCGCGTATAGTTGTGTATATGGATTGAACACGACGCCGCATCCGCCATCCCTTCTCTCCTCGTTCTCCCTTTTTATGCCGAATTCAATGATAGTTTTAGTTTTTTTCATAAATTACACTGACCTAAACTAAGTTTGGGGCAGGAGTTTGATGGCATAATTGCTAATAAATTCCCAACCATGGCTGCGAGGCCTGGACTCGAACCAGGATTACGCGGTTCAGAGCCGCGCGTCCTACCATTAGACGACCCCGCAATTTAACCCAATTTTAACACTTTTTTAACGTCTTTTCAACAAAGAGAGCACAGTTAACGCACTTAATTTATTAAATTAGAATATATTTCTGCTATTTTGGCAATTTAGATTATTTTACTTATATTTTACAGAGATATAAAAGAATTGTATAAAAATATTTCTTATTTAAAAGATGATTTTTAAGAATTTTGGCAGTTTATTGACAGTTGTGATGATTTATTATATGACTGTGAATTCTTAGCGGAGTTCTTTTATCGTTATCCACAAAATGAAACCCCTTTGCCTCTTGTGTAGTTTAATCGGATTTGCCTATAATAATTAAAGACAATATAAGCTTATCACCTGCTTTATAGGTGATTTGCTTTGTTAGTCAGAACTTTGACAAATAAATATCATCGGATGAATGACAGAAATTAATATTAGGTTCGTCTCAATCATATAACCTTAGATAATTAACTGGAGTCTCGAGTCCGGTCGATCATTATGCCCTTCGCCGTAGGCGGAATGTCTAATGAAAATCGCTCGGCTCCTAAGATCAGAAATTATTAACGTGTTATTAACGCATAGGTTTTGGTCTGTCGAGATCAAAAAATCTATGCCTTACTTATTAGTAAAAAATTAATTAATCATGATAAACAGAAATAAGAAAGGTGCGGCGAATAAAATCGTTGTCACTTTCTTAAGCGTCTCGACAGCATTGTTTTTGTCGGGCGCTTCCCTCGCAGTTCCGTTAGTCGCAAACGCGGCTTTAACGGAATCACAGATTCAGTCGATTCTTTCCTTGCTGCAGTCGTTCGGAGCTGATACGGCTACCGTCAACAACGTAAACGCGTCGTTGCGCGGCCTGCCGACCGTTCCGTCTACGCCTCCATCATCGACTGGAAATTGCGGCTTCACCCGAAGCCTTACAACGGGTTCAACGGGTGCTGACGTAAAATGTCTGCAGCAATATCTAAATGGAACAGCATTTAAAGTAGCAGCTTCCGGAGCCGGTTCTCCAGGAGCGGAGACTATGTACTTCGGTCCAGCGACCAAGGGCGCTGTCGCCAAATGGCAGGCCGCGAACGGAGTTGCTCCGGCCGTAGGTTACTTCGGACCAATTTCACAGGCTAAATACAACTCGCTTGTAGCTGGCGGTCCTACTCCGCCCGGCCCAGGTCCAGTTCCTCCATCGGTTGGCACAGGACTTCAAGTTTCTTCGGGAACGCAGCCGACCAACTATATAGCTCCTGAAAGTGCGGCACGCGTGCCATTCACGGTGGTAAAACTTACTGCTGGAACTGATGGAGATGTGACGGTAAACGGAATCACAGTTGAAAGAACTGGCCCGGCCGCTGACACCTCTTTTGATGGAGTGGTGCTTCTGGATGAAAATATGGCTCAGCTTGGAATCGCAAAGACTCTAAACTCTAGCCATCAAACTACGGTTGGCGATCCATTTATTGTTAAAGCCGGACAAACAAGGACGATGACGATCGCGGCCAACATGGACTCTGATCTTGATGGAGAGGCTGGCCAGGTTGCGTCCTTCTCAGTAAACGGAGTTAATACCTCCGCAACGGTATCCGGATCTCTCCCGATTACAGGAGCCGCGCACACGATTAACGGAACACTAAGCATTGGTTCCGTGACGGTGGCGCGCGGATCTCTGGATCCAGGATCTTCTCAGACAAAAGAAGTCGGCACAATCGGATATACTTTCTCTGCGGTAAAAGTTACCGCTGGGTCAGCTGAAAAAGTGTATTTGACCCATATCCGCTGGAACCAGACAGGTTCTGCCGGATCGGGCGATCTTACCAACGTTAAAACTTATGTCGATGGCATTGCCTACGACACTATGGTTTCTGCGGACGGCAAGTATTACACCACTAACTTCCCAGGAAGCGGAATTCTGATTGACAAAGGATTTTCCGTAGATATCTCAATCAAAGGCGATATCGCTGGCGGATCCAACAGGACTATTGACTTCGATATCGCGAAACAGACAGATATCGGCGTTAAAGGTCAAACTTTCAACTTTGGCCTAATTCCTCCGCTAGCGGGCTCCGATCCCACTGATGACAGTTCGAACTTCTCCAGCGTAGAAGATCCCTACTATGACGCTTCGCAGGTAACCGTTTCGACTGGCACTATGAACGTTTCGGTTGCGACATCGGTTGCCGCGCAAAACATCGGAATCAATCTTGCAAACCAGCCCTTGGGCGCGCTTGCGGTTGATGTAAAAGGCGAGGCTATTTCCGTAGCCAGCATCACATTCAATGTGTCGTTGGTTGGCGAGGGAGCAAATGACGACGTTGACGACATTACCAACGCGATAATCGTTGACGAAACAGGCGCTGTTGTCGCCGGACCTAAGGATGGTTCAGCCACGGATGCTAGCGGCAACGAAGGAACAATCGCTTTCACCGACACGATTACTTTCCCGACTGGCGTGCACACATACACGATCAAGGGCAAAATCGGAACTGACATTGACAACAACGTGACCATTGCCGCTTCCACGACTCCTTCCGGATGGGGAACAGTCAAAGGCTTGACTACCGGCAACACCATTACTCCTAGCCCAACCTCAGCGCTTACTATGCCGAGGATGACGGTTAAGACGGGAGCTTTGACTGTTAGCGCGCAGACTACTCCAATCGCGCAGACTGTGATCGCTGGCTCTTCTCAATTCGAGTTTGCCCGCTACAGCTTCGATGCGATCTCTTCAGGCGAGGATGTTCGTGTAACAACGATTCCGCTTGCGTATGGAGTTGCCACGGGTAACGCAACCGATCTTACAAACTGTAAGCTCTATGATGGCGCGACCGTGATTAACTCATCGAACATTGTTAACCCAACCGCCGAATCTTCTTCTACCAGTTTCACATTCGACGGATCAGGTTTGATTGTTGCGAAAGGAACATCTAAGACGATCAATCTGAAATGCGACATGCGTTCAGGGTCAACAGGCTCTTACCTCTGGGGTCTTGACACTGCCGAAGCTACCGGATACACCGGTGCTTCCGGGATAACGTCCGGTCAGACAGTTGCTGAAACATTGACAGAGTCCAACGGACAGGCCATGACGGCCTCTTCTGGCGGATCATTCACGGCAGCATTGGATTCAAACAGCCCAACCTACAAAGTAGTGTCGGCTGGGATGACTAATATCGAATTGGCCAGAATCAGATTCACGGCTTCGAACGAAGACATTGATTTGCGCCAAGTTGCTTTACAGCTTTCCGGAACCGGTTCGAACACGCCTGATGACTTGATAAACAGAACAGTAACTCTATGGACGACTGACGGCGTAAATATTGGTACCGCGCAATTCTCCACAACTCAAGGAGACTTCGCGACATCATCCGCGATTTCCGCTAATGCCTTCAGAATTCCGAAGGATGGGAATAAAGTCCTTGTTGTCAAAGGCGACATGGCAAACATTTGTCTCTCTTGTGACGCCACGACGTCCGGTGCATTCATCAAAGTTAACTACGATGGTGAGAACACAGGAATCAACGGCAACTATGGAACAGGAGTGGCTTCCGGATCCAACATCAGCCCTACCGGCGGAGACACATCGTCCGAAGGCGTCAGAGTCTTTGAAGCTTACCCAACATTTGCCGCGGTAACCGGATGGCAGCCATCAAGCTTGTCTAACGGCGACCAGCCATTATTCAGGTTCTCGGTAAAGGCAAACGGTGGCGATGTAGGCATCTACAAGTTCACTATCAGAATGGCGACAACCTCGGTTGATGTAACCAGCCTTAATATGTTCGGTTACACCGATTCCGTGTTCTCAAGCCCAGTAGCTGGAGTGAATACTCCTTCCGGCCAATTAGCTTCATCGACGAGCCCGCTGAATGTGAATGATTCAAACTCGGATATCCCAGTGCTTGTGAACGATGCGTCTGGCGCTACAAAGATTTTGAACGTCCCATCCGGCTCAACCTACTACTTCGAGGTTCGAGGTACGGTTGCGAATGCCAATGCTTCCGGTGACTCTGTATCTATTCAGCTTCAGGGCGACGGCTCATCTTACTCAGGCCCTTCAGCGCAGATGTCCCAAGCTGTGGACGTCGAGTACTTCGTAGATGATGACTTCATCTGGACTCCGAACTCGACCACTACTGTAACTGCGACTTACAACGACTTCACTAACGGCTACTTGTTGCCGGGTCTTCCGACCTCCAACATGAACGCCCAAGTGCTGTCTAGGTAATCTAGTTTCCTTGTGACTAGCAAAAGTCCCCCGAAAGGGGGACTTTTGATTTTGCCAAAAATCCGTATAATTGAATTTATGTTTCAAGTGGATAGAAAATTAATTCTGACGCTTGCTGTTTTAGTTTTAGCTTTGGCGGGAGGCGGATATTTAGCTTGGAAAGATTTAACTTCAAGATATGCGCCAACTACTGAAAAAGCTCAATCTACTCCCGAAATCAAAATTGTCCCCTTACCTTCAGGTAATCAAAAACCGGTCCCAGCCCTTCCTTTCCCGCCGGAAATAAAGGCAAATCTTTCAGAGGAATCAAAAAAAATGGCGCTTGAAAATATAAAGATGTTGACTGAAGATTTAAGGCAAAACCCCGGCCTTCCTGGACACTGGATTAATTTAGGATTGCAGAGGAATTTTATCGGCGACTTCGAAGGCGCAAAAGAGGCCTGGGAATACGCCTCTTATTTAAGGCCGGATGATTTCATCCCCCCGCATAATTTAGGAGACTTATACACGTATTCCTTGAACGATTATGCCAAGGCTGAAGCCAGTTACCGCAAATCGATTGCGCTGGATCCATCTCAATTAATGGTCTATCAGAAACTCCACGAGCTATATCGCTATAGGATAAAAGATAACGCTAAAGCCCGCGCCATCCTCGAAGAAGGAATATCAAAAAATCCAGCTATTTCATTATGGCTAGAGAAAATTTTGGACGAATTCACGTCGTCTATCTGACAATAAAAGGAAGTAAAGCGATTACTCTCGCTCTTTTTACAGCTCTCGCAAGCTTTCGCTGATGTAGCGAACAAAGTCCGGATTTTCTTTTTGGCATTATCTTGTATTGGGGATCCAAAAAACGTTTCAAGACGAGAGTATCCTTATAGTCCACTCTCTTTACATTAGACGTGCAAAAATGGCACTGCTTTTCGATATTTTTAGAATGGTATCTCATCTGGATTTATTTCATCGCTTGGATATTCGATTGTTTCAAGTTCCTCCTTAGGGCTTCCAGCCTTTGCTGGGGCTACGGCCTCGCCTGCCGGCGAGTCGGCGGGCTTCCAATCTCCCTTCGGGCCCATCTGCATATTTTCCATTATGACCTCCGTTCGGTTTTTCTTTGTGCCGTCTTTAGCCTCCCAATTTCGATTAACGAGCCGCCCTTCCACAAGAACCATCTTGCCGCGGGTTAGATATTGAGAGCAAATTTCCGCCAGCCGTCCGAACGCGACTATGTTATGAAATTCAGTTTGTTTTTCCTGTTTGCCGTCTTTCTTGTATATTCTGTTGGTGGCAATTCCAAACGAGGCCACGCTTTGGCCTGACGGCAAAGCTCTCGTCTCCGGATCGCGCGTCAAGTTCCCGATTAAAAATACTTTGTTTAAATTCATTTTATTGTCCTAAAATTTCTTCTAATTTTTTGTCAATTTCCCTGATATCGCTATTGCTTATTTCAGCCACTCTCCTGATTTTTTTAGGCTGAGGCGGCTTGTTCGTTTGGCGCCTTGAGACGGTTATAAGGTATCTTATAATATTATTCTCGCGTTTCAAAAACTCTTCCAGATTTTTAATAGCATCCGGCTTCAGGAAGAATTTTATACTCCCTGAAAAAGCTTCCCTAATTTTCCCCAGCGGGTAAGCAAGGCGGCGTTTAAACGATCTCGATTCTTCTAAATTCATCCCGCCGTTTTCCTCGACGGATTTTTTCAAACTGTCGAGATTATTTATAGCTTCTTCTTCGCTTTCCCCTTTCAATATATAGGTAATTTCGTATAATTTCGATTCTGGCTGCATGGGAAAAGTATATCAGACTTAAATTTTAAATTCAATAATATCCCCGTCTTTGACTATATATTCTTTTCCCTCGGTTCTCAAAAGGCCTGATTCGCGGGCTTTAGCCATTGAGCCTAATTCAGCGAATTTATCGTATGGGATTACTTCGGCGCGAATGAATTTTTTTTCAAAATCGCTGTGTATAGCTCGTCCTGCGCGCGGAGCAGTTGAGTTTTTAGGAATAGTCCAAGCTCGCGATTCGTCTTCGCCGGTCGTGAAAAAAGTTATCAAGTTCAAAAGTTCGTACGCTTTTCGTATAAGTTCGCCTAATCCTGATTGTTCGCCGAGCTCCTCGCGATCTTTTTCTGATAATTCTGATAATTCAAATTCTTTCTTAATATCCAGCGCAATAGAGCTAGGCAAGTCGGGGAATAAAAGTTTGCTATTTTCGGAAACATTAAAGACATAGAGAATCGGTTTTTGGGAAAGCAGTTGCAATTGCATCGGATCTTTTGCTTTTTCTTTAGTCTCAATGTCCTTTAGTTCGAGTTCTATTTTAATCGTTTCAATGTCCGAAGCTGGATTCGGTTTGCCAGCTACGTGTATAACGCTATCATCCTCGAATGCCCGCACTACTTCCAAAATCGCGTCAACCTCGCGAATATGAGTTAAAAATTTGTTTCCCAAGCCTTCCCCTTCGGCGGCGCCCTTAACTAGCCCGGCGATATCAACGAATTCAACTACAGCAGGGACGATTTTTTTCGAATGAGAAATCTCCGCAAGATTCTTTAATCTCGCATCGGGAACTTCCACAATGCCGATATTCGGGTCGATTGTGGCAAATGGGTAGTTAGAACGGTCAACTTCTTTTTTTGTTAGTGCTTGGAATAGCGTTGATTTGCCTACGTTCGGCAATCCGACGATCCCTATCTTTAATGACATGATGGAATCCCATTATGTTAAAATATATAGCAATGGATGTCCACGTAAAAAAAATGGCTTTCCACGACAAAGTTTTTAAACCTTATGATATAAGGGGGGTTTACCCTGAAGAACTCGACCATAATACCATAGAACTAATTGCCGAGGGGTTTGCAGAATTTCTAAAATCTGGAGGCGGCCGAAATTGTGTTGTGGGCGAGGATGTTCGCTCGACTTCTCCGGAAATCGCCGAGATGGTGATTGAAAAACTTTTGGCAAGAGGGATCGACGTAATTTATATCGGGCAGGCGACAACGCCTATGCATCTTTTTTCCATAGCGAAAAGTAAAGCGGACGGTGGCATTATGGTAACGGCTTCCCATAATCCTATCCGGTATAATGGTTTTAAAATTTATAAAGGGATCGAGGCCGAGAGCGAAAGAACGGGGCTCAATAAAATTAAAGAAATTATAAAAAATGGGTTTCCGGAGTATAAGGAGCCGCGCGGGGGTTTGTCCAAAGTTAATTTGTTAAAAGATTATGTTGATTTTTTGGCGAAAGATGTCTTGCCTGGGGAAAGAATTAGTGCGGTTTTTGATGCCGGCGGTGGGGCAGTCGGATTGGTGCTTTCGAAGATACTGCCTTTATTGAAGAATGTTGACGCCGCGACTCTCTACATGGATCCAGATCCATCGCTTATGGCGCGCGAGCCTAATCCGCTTTTGCCGAAAGCAGAGCGCAAAATTAGGGAAACAATATTGAGAAAGAGAGCCGACATCGGGTTTCTTTTTGATCCTGATGGCGACCGGGTTATCGTTCTTGACGAAAAAGGGGAGCCTATCCGCGGGGATGGAATTCTTTGGCTCCTCGCTAAAAAGCTTGCGCGCCCCGGCGAGGCGATTGTATACGATTATTGCCGTTCGTCCCGCGCCCTAGTTGAGGATCTGGAAGCAGATAGCATTCGCTGTTTCAAATCTCGCGTTGGACACTCGTTCATTAAAGAAGAAATGCGGATAGAGGACGCGGTTTTAGGCGGCGAAATATCGGGGCATTATTATTTCAAAGATTTTTAT
>Ga0209343_10007299_pt1 | contig 13047 bp, 13 predicted proteins | sample RifCSPlowO2_02_FD_184026 | JGI IMG/M metagenome (GOLD analysis project Ga0209343, IMG submission 184026) | Groundwater microbial communities from Rifle, Colorado - Rifle CSP2_plank lowO2_0.2 (SPAdes) (version 2) | ecosystem: Environmental > Aquatic > Deep subsurface > Groundwater | place... | reverse complement strand
AGACCGTTACCGCCTCTAAATGACCATTGCCTTTTAGCCTATACAGCAATAGTTTATCAAAGATATATTTTGCCAGGTTCTCTGAGGTAGGATTATGCTTTTTAAAATAGAGAAGTTGATTAAGATACCGGTGGTCCAGCTCATCCAGGACATCTCTGAGCGCCTTTTTAATTTTATGGAAATCAAGCGCCAGGCCCTGCCGGTCTAATTTTAGAGCGGCAACTACTGCTTCAACCTTCCAGTTATGGCCGTGAAGCGCTTCGCATTTGCCTTTGTATTCGCGCAAGGAATGCGCGGCGCTGAATTCTGCTCTTACTGAAAGCTTATACATAATTTTATGTCAAACTCACCCTGGTAACATTCTTTATAGAATGCCCCAGGAATCTTTTTGCTAAACCGCTAAACCAGGCCGGGCCGTCTGAGACATAAAATGAGAGGGCCGGCTTATGATTAGATTCCAGAATCCCCTGGTGAATGAGAATCTGCTTTACTTCAGTCGCTGCCTGTTTGGCTGAGTCAATAAGAATGGTTTTATTACCCATAACCTTTCTGATTACTGCCTTTAGTAAAGGATAATGCGTGCAGCCCAGAATAATCGTATCAACGCCTGCTCTTTTAAGCGGTTTGAGATAAACCCTGGCTACATCCAGAACAGCCCGTTGATTAAGCCAGCCCTCTTCTACAAAAGGGACAAATAGGGGGCAGGCCCGGGAAATAACCTTAATCTGCGGGTCAAGCGCCTCAATCTCTCTTTCATATGCCCGGCTGTTCGTGGTAGCCTTTGTCCCGATTACACCGATGCGCTTATTTTTCGTGGCATAGGCCGCCTCGCGCACCCCGGGCGAGATAACTCCGACTATGGGCACGCGAAAGTGGCTGCTGATTACCGGAAGGGCAATGCTTGAGACGGTATTACAGGCAACGCAGATTAATTTCACCTCTTGTTTAAGCAAAAACAATATATTCTCAATTGAAAAACGGACTATGGTCTCCTTTGATTTAATGCCGTAAGGAACCCGCGCCGTATCGCCTAAATAAACGATATCCTCATTCGGTAATTGGCGGATAAGCTCTCTGACCACTGTCAGGCCGCCTACCCCTGAATCAAAAACTCCGATTGCCTTTGACATTAAGTATTCCCTCGCAAATTGCCTCGGCTAATTGCTGGCGGTAAAAGCCGCTGCGTAAATACCTTTCTTCGGAAGGATGAGAAACAAAACCTACTTCAACCAAAACCGCCGGGATACGCGTTCCTTTTAAAACGTAAAAAGGCGCTCCCTTGACTCCGAGAATTCTCAGGCCCATATTCCGGTTGGCTGCCTGACAGATACTCTGGGCAAGAATAATTGACCTGGAACGGCTTTGCGTATAAATGATATCCCAGAGCGTAGCCTTCAAATTCAGGGAGGTGTTATAAAAAGAGGCCGGCTCAATATGCAAATCAGCATTGCCGGCGGTATCCAGCGCCCGGGAATAATCATTTACCTTATCCGTGATATAATAAACCTCAAAACCGTTCAGCCGCGCTGAACGCGCTGAATTAGAATGGATGCTGATGAAAAAATCCGCCCTGGCGCGATTGGCAATGTTTGCCCTTTCTTCCAGGGTGATAAACTTATCTACTGAACGGGTCATACTTACGTCAATACCTTTGGCTTCTAAAAGATGCGCCAGCCTGCGGGCAATATCCAGATTTACATCCTTCTCCCTTAAGCCGGTCCTGCCGATTGCCCCGGGGTCATAACCGCCATGGCCTGCATCCACGATTACCTTTCTTATCGCGTAGCCAGGCGCGTATTCGCTTGATGCCTGCGGTATAATCCGGCAATAAAAGCGGTCAATCACTAATTCCCGGAATTTTTCCGGGACAACGGTTAAGCCGTTATGCACCCGCACCGGCTCCCGGATATCTAAGGGAACGCCGTTAACTAATGCCACTGAGCTGTCTATAAGAAGCTTTACTTCGGTATCTGCCTTCTGCATACTAATCTGCCTGGCGAAAGAATCATAATCCCAGTCAATTTTAAAATGGCGGCAGATTTCTCTGAGCGGATAATAAAGATTATTATTCAGATAAAACTTTTGTATGGGAAGTTCCGCTACCTTCGGAGCGGAGACAGTAGCGCAGCCGACAAAGACACAAGAGAGAAGACACAAGACACAAGACACGAGCAGGCCAGGAATCTGAGCTTTGTATTCTATTTTCTTATTAACCGCTTCCCTCAACAGCATTCTTATTGCTCCAGTTTCAGCTCAATATCCTTGTTTCCGTCGTTTACGATGACCCCAAACTCATCTATGCGCACCACCTTATAAGCGCCGATTATGTCTCCGGGATGCGCAATCTGGTCGTTGATTAAGGCGTATCTTTCCTTAGCATCAGAAATAATCCCGCCCAGTTGTAATCCTGAAATACCGGATTCTGAAACCCCCGAAGCTACAAAAGGGTTCCTTCCATAGTCCTTGGCTTGTGTCCGCAACGCCTTCCTCTTTGGCATATGCTGGGAAGCAACGGCCTTGAATTGCCGGCCTATCTCCCCGAGCTTCTTTTTTACCGGCGCCAGATTACGGCCCCAGATAAAAATTGACAGTCCAAGCAGAATTCCCAATATGAGCTTCTTTTTATTTTTGCCTTCGGGTTTCATAAACACTCCTCTCTTTCGCCTAATCCAAACGCAATGCCTGTCATGATATTTTACTTAATGTGTTGGCGTTAATCCTGGGTTATATAGATATTTAAAGTTAAAGAACATAAAATCTTAGGTAAAAGCTTTTCATCGGAGTTGACTTGAAGATTTTCTACCGTTACCAGCGCATCCTGAAGATTTTCTACCGTCACCAGCGCATCCTGAAGATTTTCCAAATCTCCCAAAAAAAGCCCCAACTGCTTATAATCAGCGTCAAGCTCCATTTCAACCGGCAAAACTCTATAACCTTCAAGGGCCTTTATTTCCTGCTGACTGATGGACTTAAAATTAAGCAAGCGGCTCTTTGCCGCCTCGGTTATCTTATCCAGGACCAAAACAAGCTCTTTTTGGCTGACTAACCTTTTGTGTATGCCGATTTTCTGGAAATCCCGCAGGTTTTCCGCTGTTCTTAACTGTTCTTTTAAACTCTTCCATAAGGAATCCATTTTTCTAATTTCTTTAAGCAGAGGAAAATAAATAAAAGCAAAGAGCAAAAATAAGAAAACGGCAATACCTGAAATGATGCTCAGATTCTTTTTATTTACCTTAAGCGCTCTCATTCTGTTTCCATCTGTAGCTGGAATTCTTTCAGGGATTCCCTGTCTTCAATTTTGACAAAGCGCACGTTTTTAAAGAGCCCTCTTTCTAAAGAATGAATAAAATCGGAAAGCAGCTTCTCAGGTTTATCTGAAGAAAGTATGACGCCTTTGAGCACAGCCGAGCCGTTAGCCATCCTCATTTCCTTTAGACAAATACCGGAAGGTATGCAAAAACTGATCTCCTTAAGGATATCTTCGCAATACGGCTCATTGATAAGGATTTTATTAATCAAAACCCAGTCCCGGGGGCTGCCGAATTGCTTAGTCAGCGCTTCTATTTCAAACTGAGCGCTTTTTATCTTCTTGTTCAGGTTAACTAATTGAAGGCGCATCCCGCTAAAGATAAGGATGGCAAAGGTCAGGGCTGCGGCGAGCGCTGCCTTCAAGGCTGCCTTTTTAGCTAAGTCCCCGGCTTCTTGTTTCATTTCCGAAGGCAGAAGATTTATTTTTTTAGTATCAGTCATCCCTGCGCCGGCTGCCTCAGCTATACGGCAGATAGCTATCCTCTCATCCATTGCCGCTTTCTTCAGGTTAAAGCCCTCTAAAGCATTATAAATTTCCACCTCCATCCCTAATTCCCCGCTTAAAAACTGAGCCAGCCCTTTAAGCTGCGCGCTGCCGCCAAAGAGAATCAATTTATCAACCCGTTCTCCCCGGGACTCTTCGCGATAGTAGTCAAAGGAACGTTCAATCTCCTGAGCCAATTTTTCCGCTACCGGCCTGAGCAGGGAAAAAAGCTGCGCGCTAGTGATTTTATTTTCTAATAACTGCGCATTGAGCTCATTAGGAATTCCGTATTCTCTTTTTATTTTTTCTGCCTCCTCATAGCTAAGCTGGGTTCTTCCGGCGGCAGAAGATAGCGGGCTCATTGCGGCTCTGGTCCAATCGTCCCCGCAGACAGGAAGCTTGCGGTTAAGCGCTAATCTCTCATCCTTTACGATAATTAATTCGGAAAAGGTTTTCCCGATGGTCAGCGCGGCGATATTCCCGGCCTCTTTTAATTTCTTAAGCCGTAATAAAGCATAGAGGGCAAGGCTAGAATGAATAATTCCTGCCGGCTTAATCCCTGCCTGGGTGAGCAAAAGAAGATGTTCTTTAATCGCCGCATTCGGACAAACTGCCGCCAGAAGCTCGGTCTTTTTTATTCCCTTTTCCAGGACGTCTCCGGCAATCTCAAAGTCCAGCGCGGCATCAGCGATGGAAACCGGAAAATAATTTTTTGCCTCTAAGCGAAGCGCTTCTTTCAGTTCTGACTCAGGCATCTGGGGCGCGACAATCCTTTTCACCATCGCCTCGCCGGAATTAACCATGGTGATAACCATGGAATCCTTCAGGTCAACACCGCGGCAGATTTCCTTTAGCTTGAGAAGGGCATCTTTGTCTTTTGTAATTTCTATCAATTTTACTTTGATTAAGGACAGGCCGTCATCCTCTTTAATAAACTGGGCTAATTTTATGGAAGCGGCGCCGATATCCAGCCCGAGAATATATTTTTTCTTTAAAAACTTTGAAAAAAAAGCATGCATCATTTTATTACGTTTAATTGACCGGAACAATTTCGTTCCAGTCCTTTTGGCTGTAAGCGGTTACGGTTGCATCATCAGCGACAACTGTCTGCTGGAGCTTGCGGCTCAGCGAAGCTACGGCGCCTGTTGAGGTAATTTTACTGCCGATTGCCTCTAAGGTTGCGATCCTTACTCTCGGGACACCGGGGATTCCCTGAGGAGGAACCACTAATCCCACTGTGGTGACTTGAAGCTTAAGATATTTTACATTGGATGCCGCAGTAAACGTATCAGTTACGTCAGCGGAACTATTATTTGTCACATTAACTACTGTAGTATAGTTAACGCCATCGCTAGATACCTGCCAGGAGTAGTTTCTCGGGCTGTGGTCTGAAACAGGAAGAATCAAAAAACGGACCTTATTCAGAGTCAAGGCGTAGGGAAATGTAATAATGATTTCTTGGGGGTTAGCCTCTGTGGGCTGATTCACTGATTCCCAATATGTGGCATCATTTCCATCAATCGCATTCGCGGCAACATTGCTTCCTTGTTCTGAAGTGGCTGTTGCGGAAGCGCCGTTATTTGCCAAGGCAAAATCCCATCTTTCAACCACCATAGCGTAATTTCCATCGCCCAGGCTTTCGGTGGTGCCGGATGTGGTCCAATCTTCACCTTGTCCTCCGGCCGCTGTTGGCGTCATTAAATTCCAAATCGCCTTTTGCAAACCCGCCTCAGCCAGCCAGAGCGCCTGGGAACTTGCGGTATCATAGCCCATAACTTTCACCTGGACAGAGCTCATATATAAGAAAGCAACGGTGATAGCCGTAAGCGATATTAACATTATAAACGTCAAGATGAGCGCTGTGCCCGACCGCCTGCTCATAGGTTTCTTGGCTTCACCTGCGTCCTTGACCTTATTGTTTCGGTGCCCCTTTTTATGCTTATATCTAAAGTAATTAAATTACCGCTCAGCGACAGGTCTGATACCGGCGGGGCAAGCACATCGGTTGCTATAGTTTGGCCTGAACCATAACTAAAGGTTCCGTTTATACCTCCGGAAAGCGGCTCTTTCTTTAGCTGATACGCACTCTGGGAGAAAGTCAGCGGATAAGAATCGTTGGCGCTATACAGATAATAGATATAATAATTGCTCAGGCCTTCTCTAAAACGTATCTCATCGCTTACCGAGGCTGCCTGCTTAGCTTTGCGCAGGTCCCGCACAATCTCTTCCAGGCCTCTATCAAGGTTAATCCCGATTCCCGCTCTTGTTTCCTGGCTTGACCAACTGAGCAATACCGCACGAAAAACAAAGGCAGTAGTCAGTATCAAAATAACCACTAAACCAATTACCATCACCAGCTCTATCAACGTAAACCCCGTTCGAAACCTCTTTATCTTTAGAAGTTGCCCCATAGTTTCGAACGGGGTAAACCCATCCCGCATTGATTTACCCTTTAATAATTCGTTACCAGGCCGGTTAAGGCAAGGTCAACCTGCCCGCCTTTCACGTTCCAGTTGACGGTTACATCTACGCGCATAGGGTTCTGGCCTTCAGCAACGTTAACAGTTAGATTAAAATTTGAAAAATTTGTATCGGGAACCGGGCCGCTGTCCGCTAAGCTGGAAAAGGCGGTATTTTTTATCTCTTCCATTTTCGCCTGGGCAATATTTAAAGCCAAATCCACATTTGATGCATCTTCAGAGGATAAAAAACCGGCATTAAAGGCCTGAACTATCGCAATAACGCCTGCGCTAAAAATGATTAAGGCAAGCATAAACTCTAAGAGGGTAAAGCCCTTGCTCAAGGTATGCGTAGACATCATAAATCACAAGTTACGGCTGTGCATCCTGCCCGGCATTGGAGGCATAGATACAGCTGGTGCCGTTGGTTTCCACTACCGCGTCCGAGGTTATCGTGGCGCTGCCAGTACCTGCGGCTCCGACAGAATAAATCACATAGAACTTATTGTTGGTTCCGCCCCGCACATATCCGTATGTGGTGTTGGCGGCGGCAAAAGGGTCAGGGGGGATGGAGCTGACGATATTAGGGGTTGCGGAGGTTAAACTGCTCAAGGCAGAAGGATACGTAGAATTATTGTGGATATAATAACTCTCCAGCGCGGTCTGTAAAGTCCTTAATTCGCCTTTTGATTCGGCAATGTTTCCCTCTTCCTGCATCCCTCTAAAGCGCGGCAGGGTAATGCCAACTAAGATTGAGATTATTGCGATGACAATCAAAAGTTCAATCAGGGTAAAACCGTGATTCGTGGTTCCTGCCTTGCCGGCAGGCAGGCGTGGTTCGTGGTTCGTGGTTCGTGATTCGTGATTCATATTGTACATTTTTCCTCCTTTCCTTTAATGCCTTAAAATTTTCACCATATCAAAAATCGGTATTAATATTGAAGCCATAATCAAGGCGATGATGGCTGCCATAATCGCCAGAAATAACGGCTCAATAATTACAGTCAATCTCTTGACCGCATACCCCACAGCCATATCGTAGAAATCTGCTATTTTATTCAACATCTCGTCTAAATTCCCGCCTTCCTCGCCCACGGCAATCATCTGCACCGTATCAGACGGGAATTCGCCGCTTACCCTCAGTGAATCGGATAACTTCTCGCCCCTCTCCACTGACTGCCCCACCCTGGTAATTTCATCGGCGATTACCGCATTGCCAATCACCTCCTTAGTAATCTCTAAGGACGCTAAAACCGGAACTCCTGCGGACAACAAGGTTGAGAAGGTCCGGGTAAACCTTGAGATAGAAATCCTGCGCGCCAGTATGCCAAAAAGCGGAATCTTAAGCAATAAGCGGTCAGATTGGTATTTACCTTTCTGGGTCTGCCAATATCTCTTTAGCATCCAGAGTAAAACTGCCAGTCCGGCGATTATGGCATACCAGTAACTTTTGATGCCCAGGCCGGCAGTATAGAGTATCCGGGTAGCCAGGGGAAGCCTTATGCCGGCCTTAGTGAATAAATCTACAAACTGGGGGATAATATAGGTAATGATAAAAAGGATTACTAAAATTGAGGCAATGAATAAAAGGGCGGGATAAAACAATGCCCCTTTTATCTTCTCCCTCAGCTCCATTTGGCTTTCAGAAAAGATTGCGTATCTTCTTAGGACCTTATCCAATCTGCCCGACTCCTCGCCGGATTTGACCATCCCGGCAAAAAGCCTGCTAAAAATATGCGGGTAATAATTCAAACTGCCGGATAAAGAGCTTCCCGCTTCAACATTCCTTCCTATATCCCCGATAATATCCTTTAACTTTTTATTTTCTATCTGCGCCTGAATTGACTTGAGCGCAGAAAGTATCGGCACGCCAGCTTCAATCAGATTAGCAAGCTGGAAATTAAAAACCAGCAAATCCTGTTGTCTTACCGGGCGCCATCTCTTAAGATTATCTTTGATTCTAATTCCCGGCTTAAGCTCGCTAAGGTTAGTTGCCAGGTAGCCCATCTTATGCAGTTTGGCGGTAAGCTCATCCGGGGAAGCCGCCTCCATCGCGCCTTTGATAAGCTTACCCCTTTCATCCCTTGCTCTATAAATATAGCTGGACATTTTTATTCTTCTTGAGTCAGCCGTAATATTTCTTCAACGGTAGTAATTCCCTGCTTAACTTTTTGCAGGCCGTCGTCTTTTAGGGTAAGCATGCCTGAGGCCTGAACCTGCTTTTTGAGCTCTTCTCTGGAGGCCTTGCCGGTAATCAGGCCGCGGGCCTTATCGTCAATAAGCATAAGTTCAAAAATGCCAATCCTGCCTTTATAGCCGCTCTGCAGGCATTTGGGACAACCCCTGCCGCGGTAAAATTTTATCCCGGGGCCCGGGGCTATTCCAATATCCTTTAAAACCTCATTGGTCGGCGCATATTCTTCTTTGCAGTCAGGGCAAATGCTTCTTACTAACCGCTCTGCCAAAACCCCGGCCAGCGAAGAAGAAATCAAAAATGGCTCAATGCCCATATCAATGAGCCGGGTTACCGCGCCCGCGGCGTCATTAGTATGCAGGGTGGAAAAGACCAAGTGCCCGGTCAATGCCGCCTGAATGGCAATCTCCGCGGTTTCACTGTCTCTTATCTCACCCACCATTATGATATCCGGGTCCTGCCTCAAGATAGAGCGTAAGCCGTTGGCAAAAGTTACATTGGCTTTAGGGTCAAGCTGAATCTGGCTTATGCCGCCAAGGTGATATTCTACCGGGTCCTCAATGGTGATGATATTTTTCTCCTTGGAATTGATGGTATTTAGAGAAGCGTAGAGGGTTGTGGTTTTGCCTGAGCCGGTCGGCCCGCAGACCAAAACTATCCCGTAAGGCCTATGGATAAGCTTTTGATATTTTTCTAATACCTCCTTAGAAAAACCTAACTTCGTTAAGCTTAATACGGCGCTGCTGCGGTCTAAAAGGCGCAAAACCATATTCTCGCCATAAATAGTCGGCACAATGGAAACCCGGATATCAATTGAGCGGCTTTCCATCTTCATCTGAAAACGCCCGTCCTGCGGGCTGCGCCGCTCGGCTATATTTAAATTTGAGAGTATCTTCAGCCGTGAGATAATCGCGGACTGCAGGTATTTGGGCAAAACCGTCCGGTCGCGCAGGATTCCGTCAATGCGGTATCTAACCTTAATCGCCTCCTCTTCCGGCTCAATGTGGATGTCGCTGGCTGCGTCAGCGAGCGCAGAGACAATCGTAAGATTAACCAATCGGACTACCGGCGGCTCTCCGGAAATCTCCTGCAATTTCTTTAGCTCTAATTCCTCTCCTTCCTTAAGCCCCAATCTTTCCTGGTCAATATTTTTCAGGATATCCTCAATGCTTCCTCTTGCCCCGTAGTGTTCATCTAAGGCCTTTTTAATTTCTCTTTCGGTTGCCGCTGCCGGCTCAATATCAAAGCCGGTTTTATGGCGCAGCTCATCAATGGCAAATATATTTAAGGGGTCATACATCGCGCAGGTAAGGGAATTGCCGATTTTAAGCACCGGGATAATCTGATGCTTGCGCGCCAAATCCTCGGGAACCAACTCAATTATCCCGGGGTCAATGATATAATTATCTAACTCAATGCGCGGCAGGTTCATATTGCTGGCGATGAAGGAAACCAGATCCTCATCGCTGATAAAACCCTTCTGGACAATAATTTTTCTAAAGGGCTGTTTGGTATCCTGCTCTATCGCCTGGGCCTCCTTTGCCTGCTGGAGAGTTAAGAGCCCGATTTCAAGCAATGTTTCGCCCAGGGATTTTTTCTGCTTAGCCATCGCCCTCACTCCTTACCAGTTAATTCCCTTATTTTATCTAAGAGGACTTGCGGCTCAAAGGGCTTGACAATATAAGCATCTGCGCCCATTTCCTGGCAAAGCTTTATATTGTCCTCCTGGGCCTTGGCTGAGAAAATGATAATCGGTATGCCGGCGTATCGGGCATCCTTTTTCAGCAGGCCGCAGACCTTATAACCATCCATTTTAGGAAGCATCAAATCTAAGATGATCAAATCCGGCTTTTCCTTGCGCGCCGCTTCCAGCGCCTGCTGTCCGTCGTGGGCAAGTGAAATCTCATAGCCGTTTGCCTCTAAGCGGAACTTTACCATATCCGCCAAATCCGGCTCATCATCAACTACCAGCAAACGTTTTTTAGCCATCGGGGCGCCTCCTGCGTTTATTTTTTTATTTTAACATACCTTGCGCTAAATTTAAACTAATAATATCCTCTTCTTGCTCATTCTTCTATTCTATACTTATATCTTTCAGCTTATTTTTTGAGTTTTGGATTTTTAGTGTTTCTATCATTTTATCTTGGCAGGATGAATATGAACCTTGTGCCCTCCTGCGGTTTGCTCTCCACCCAGATTTTACCCTGGTGCAGGTCAATGATGCTTTTGACAATTGCCAGTCCCAGGCCGACGCCTTTTGCCCCGGGGCCGTAGGTTCGGGAAAACTGCTGGAATTTGTCAAAGACCTTAGGCAGGTCTTCCTGGGCTATCCCTTTACCGCTGTCGGAGATAGCGCATTCAATGGCCCTGTCTTTTTCCTGGATTTTGACTTCAATGCCTCCTCTATCGGTGAATTTGAGCGCGTTTTCAATTAACCTGCTGAAAACCTGGGCCAGCATGTCTTTATCCGCCAGAGGCGCTAATCTTTCCTGGGGGAAGTCGGTCTTTATCTCTAAGCCCTTGTTTTTGGCCTGGGGCGCAAAAATGGAGATGATATGCCTGGCTAAGTCAATGATGTCTGTGGGTTCTTTTTTCAGCTCAATTTTACCGGCTTCCAGCGCAGAGACATCCAGGATATTGTTGACCATCAGGGTTAAGCGGTTGACATTATCTAAGGACCGGCCCAGGGAATAGCTTTGCCCTTGATTAAGTTCGCCGTGCAACCCCTCGCTTACCTGGGAGACCCCCTCTTTTATCATTGCAATCGGGGTGCGCAGTTCGTGGGACACATTGGCGATAAACTCGGACTTCAGCCGGTCAAGCTTGATCAGCTCCTGGTTGGCGCGCAGGAGTTCCTCTTCGTAACGTTTTCGCAAAATTACCGGGCCTAATGCGCTAACAATTGCAAAGACCAGGCCAATCAAACGCTCATCTTCAGGCTCTGACTTATAGGCAAAGAAATCCGTCACTGCCAGGGTCTTACTCTCGGCAATAATCGGGATGAATATCGCTGTTTTCAGCCCCGCGGCTAAGGCAGCCTGCTTGCGCAGAAAATTCGTTTCTTGAGAAATATCCGGTATCCATAGCGGTCTTTGCGAAACCCAGACCTGCCCGACGAGACCCTGCCCTGGGCCAAAAGTGATTTTCCGGCTTTCTTCTCTGATTTTCTCTAAACCTTCATCCCGGCTATAGTAGGCCGGGCCGCACTCAAACCCTCTATTATCAGATAAAAGAACCCAGACCTCGCCCATCACCCAGCCGGTAAATTCGCATATTCTACGTAAAACGGCCGCAAAGGCAGAATCCGGGTTATCGGCTTTATTGATTAAAATAGCTGTGGACTGCAATAAAAGAATAACTTCCTGGGCCCTTTTGCGCCTGGCTATTTCATTCTTCAGGCCGTTTAAAGTCCTCTGCAACTCCAGGCGCATCCGCTCAAACGAGGTGGCTAATCTTCCAACTTCATCCTTACCGCCTATTGCCGCTACCTTTCTTGATAAATCGCCGGAAGAAATTTCTTCGGCTGCCTTAGCCAGTTTTAACAGCGGAAAGGTGATTTGTTTAATGGAATATATTAAGAAAGCAAGGCTTATGCTAAACGTAGCCAGGCCGATCAGGATTAGCTGGAGGTTTATTTTAAAAATAATCTCTCGGGCATACCGCTCATCATCCTTATTTGCCTGCCTGGCGAGCTCAACCACCCGGTCTATGTGCTTACGGTGTTTTTCGTAGAGCGGTTTTAATTTCTGGAGGGCCAGGACCCTGGCATTGTATATCTCGCCGCGTTGCAGCAGGGGGATGAACTCTTCGTCTCTAATTTTATAAAATTCCCTTGCCGGCTCATCCGATAGTTTCACCATCTCGTTCTTCAACTGGCCTTCGGGAAGTTCTTTCAGCCAGAAGGCCTGGCGCTCTTCATACTCTCTCCTTAATCTTTTGGATTCGCTGATTAACCTTTCCGGGACCTCCGCGTTCATTTCGTCCGACATCTGCAGGACAAACAGGTAGGACTCAATAATATATTTCGGCGGGGGGAGGACGTCAGCAATAGTGTCTTTTCCCTGCGTAATCCTCTGGTAGAGGGGGCCGTTGATCTTTAAGAAATTTAAAGCGGTGTAACCAAGGATATTAAAAATGATAAACCCCGCGCTGGCAATAAGCGCAATAAGCGATAATTTGCTCCCTATCCTGAGATTTTTTAAGAAATCAAACATAAGCCGCAAAAAAAAGGCCCTGGATTATTCTCCTGCGGCCCTGTATTTATCCGCGAGGCGCAAGATACCGGTAATGTTATTAATTTCTTTCTGCAGGTCAGCGGTCTTAACGATAAATCCCGATGCCCCTAATTGATTAGCCCGCTTGAATTTTGCCTTATCCGAATAGGCAGTGAGCATAAATATGGGAAGCTCCTTATCGGTTTTGCGTATGGCCTTTAACACCTCTAAGCCATCAAGTTCAGGCATCAGGATATCTAACAGGACTGCATCAAACTTTTCTTTGCCTAAAGTATCCAGGGCCGCTTTGCCATTTATTGCCACTGTGACCTGATAATCATTTGCCTCTAATCTATGCTTTATCAGCTCCACAAAATCCGGCTCGTC
>Ga0209343_10007298_pt1 | contig 13047 bp, 13 predicted proteins | sample RifCSPlowO2_02_FD_184026 | JGI IMG/M metagenome (GOLD analysis project Ga0209343, IMG submission 184026) | Groundwater microbial communities from Rifle, Colorado - Rifle CSP2_plank lowO2_0.2 (SPAdes) (version 2) | ecosystem: Environmental > Aquatic > Deep subsurface > Groundwater | place... | reverse complement strand
CCGCCGATATGGCGCAGCGCGCAGGTCAAAGGCCGCGCCGTTTCTCCCCCGTGACCGTGCGCACCTCCACGGCAAGATCGACCGTATCGCGTTTCCCGCCCGCCAGCTCGAAGGTGAGCTTCAGCGGCACGCGGTCACCCGCCTTGAGCGCCTGCTTGAGCTCGAGGAACATGAAGTGAACTCCGCCCGGCGCGAGCCGTACCGTCCGGTTCGCCGGCAGATCGACGCCATCTACGGCGAACATCTTCATGACGCCGCCCTCCATCTTCATGTTGTGGATCTCCACGGCGCCTGCCGCCGGGCTCGCTGCGCCGACCAGGCGCGCCGCCGCCTTGCTGGTGATGTTCATGAAAGCGCCGGTGGCTGTCTGGCCCGGAACGGTACCGCGGACCCAGGCTTCCTTCACTTCGATGGCTTGGCCGTGCGCGGAGGCCATCGGCAATGCCAGCAGCGTGCAGGCTGTGGCAAGCAAACGCGAGATTCGAGACATGGCCGCCTAGCGCGCGCGTGACCGGCGCGCTTTGCCGCTCGACCGGGGCTTTCCAGGCGAAAGCGCGCGGCGCGCGCGCCCGCTCCGCAGCCCGTCCATGTAGAGGTCGATCATGGCTTCGGCGTGGCGCTCGAGCGGGAGGTAGCCGGGGTTCGCGAGCCAGTTGGAGATCAGCCCGTACAGCATGGCGTCGAGACCGACGGCCGCGAGCCGCGGGTCGACGCTGGCGGGCAGCAGACCGCGCTTGATCGCGTTGCGAATAGTCTGCTCGGCGCGGTCCACGCAGCCTTTCTGGACGGCACTGATCCGGTTGTTGACCCCGGCCATCTCGCCCAGATACTCGCATTTGTGAGTGACGACGTCGAATACGCGTTGAACCTGCGGATTGGTCGCCGTGCTCTTGAGCGCATTCACGGCGCAGGCCTTCAACGAGGCGATCGGGTCCTCGACGGACTCGTCGCTCGCGCGCGCCACCATCGCCTCCATCGGCAGGGTCACGCGGTTCACCATGGCCGCGAAGAGATCGCTCTTGTCCTTGAAATGCCAGTAGATTGCGCCGCGGGTGACTCCGGCGGCCTGGGCGATGTCCTCGAGCGAGGTGCGCGATACCCCGCGCTCGCTGAATACATGCTCGGCGGCGTCGAGTATGCGGTTGCGGGTTTCCTGCGCTTCGTCCTTGGTGCGTCGTACCACTGGGCAGATCTCCGTTACGTCATGCGCAATTGACACCTGTCATAAATCCCCTCTTTACATACATTCAAGATTGTATGTAAACTCCCCCGCTTCTGCAAGCCGCGCGCGCGAACGAAAGACACTCATGACCAGGCTCTCCGGCATTTCATGGCACGGCGCGCGGCTGCGCGTCGTGCTAGCCGCCGTTCTCCCAATGACACTTGCGCTCGCCGTTGCCGGTTGCGGGCCGGCGGGCGGGCCGCCCGGGGGCTTCCCGCCTCCCGTGGTGTCCGTCATCACCGTCGAGCCGAAGGATGTGCCGGTCACCTACGAGTACGTCGCGCAGACCGCGGGCTACCGCGAAGTGGAAGTGCGGGCGCGCGTGACGGGCATCCTGCTGAAGCGCAATTTCAAGGAAGGCATGGCGGTCCGCCAGGGTGATTCTCTGTTCACCATCGATCCGGCTCCATTCCAGGTCGCCCTCGCCCGCTCCGAAGCCGACCTGGGCGTGGCGGAAGCCCGGCTCGCGCAGGCGAAGCGCGAGAGCGCCCGGCTGAAGCCGGTGATCGAGGCGCGCGCGGCGAGCCGGAAGGAGCTCGACGACGCCGTTTCCGCCGAGCAGGTGGCCGAAGCCGAGGTCAAGAGCATCCGCGCCCGGCTGAACGAAGCGAAGCTCAATCTGGATTACACCCGGGTCGAATCGCCGATCTCCGGATTCGCCAGCCGCGCCGTCGCCTCCGAGGGCACGCTGGTGTCCGGGCCGAACGTGCTGCTCACGACGGTCACGCAGACCGACCCGATGTACGTGATCTTCGGCGTGCCCGACCGGGAATTCCTCGCGATGCGCCGCGACGTCGAGGCGGGAAGGCTGAAGCTGCCGGCGGACGGCCGTCTCAAGGCAACCGTCAAGCTTGCGGACGGCAGCGCCTATGCGCGCGAAGGCGTGCTCAACTTCCGCGACGTGCGAGTCAATACCCAGACCGGCACCAGCGAGGCACGCGCCGAGTTTCCGAATCCGGGCGGCGTGCTGCGCGCGGGCGAATTCGCGCGCGTCGTGCTGCACGGGGCGGTGCGCCCGGGCGCGATCGTGGTGCCGCAACGCGCGGTGCTGGAAAGTCCCAAGGGCAAGTTCGTCTACACCGTGAACGCCGAGAGCAAGTCCGACCAGCGGCCCGTGGAGGCAGGCGACTGGACCGGCGACGGCTGGATCATCAATGCCGGACTGCAGCCCGGCGACCGGGTGATCGTGGAAGGCGTGATGAAGCTCTCCCTGATGCCGCCCGGCGTGCCGGTGAAGATCGCCGGCGGCGCCGCGCCCGCCGGCAAGAAATAGCGCGGGGCGACGATGATTTCACGCTTCTTCATCGACCGGCCGATCTTCGCGGCCGTGCTCTCGATCTTCATCGTGATCGCGGGGCTCGCCGCGATGCGCGTGCTGCCGATCGCCCAGTACCCCGAGATCGCACCGCCCGTGGTCACGGTGCGCGCCGTGTATCCCGGCGCCTCCGCCCAGGTGCTGGAGCAGACGGTCGCCGCCCCCCTCGAGAACCAGATCAACGGCGTCGAGAACATGCTCTACATGAGCTCGACCTCGGCGTCGAGCGGCGTGGTCGAGATCCACGTCACCTTCGAGATCGGCGCCGACGTGGACACCGCCGCGTTGAACGTCAACAACCGCGTGAAGCAGGCCGAGCCGCGGCTGCCGCTGGAGGTCCGCCGGCAGGGCGTCACGGTCGAGAAAGGCTCGTCGTCGTTCCTGCAGGTCGTCGCGTTCAGCTCGCCCGACGGCAGCCGCGACGACCTGTTCATCTCGAACTACGTCACGTTGAACGTGCTCGACGCGCTGAAGCGCATCCCCGGCACCACCAACGTGCAGATCTTCGGCGCCAAGGATTACGCGATGCGCGTCTGGGTGCGCCCCGACCGCCTGGCGCAGCTCAGGCTCGCCCCCTCGGACCTGCTGCGCGCCCTCAACGAGCAGAACGCGCAATTCGCCGCGGGCAAGATCGGCCAGTCGCCGACCGGCGGGCCGCAGGAGCTGGTCTACACCATCACCACCAAGGGGCGGCTGTCGGAGCCCGCGGAATTCGAGAACATCGTGGTGCGCGCCAATCCCGACGGCTCGGTCCTGAGGCTCAAGGACGTGGCGCGCGTCGAGCTGGGCTCCCGGGACTACGAGTTCATCGGCCGCGTCAACGGCAAGACGGCGACGCTGGTCGGCATCTTCCTGCAGCCGAACGCCAACGCGCTCGCGACCGCCGAGCGCGTGAACGCGGAGATGACCCGGCTCTCGCAAGCGTTCCCGCCGGGCCTCGTGCACAACGTGGTGTACGACACCACGCGCTTCGTGAAGGTCTCGATCCGCGAAGTCGTGATCACGCTGCTCGAAGCCATGACGCTGGTGTTCCTGGTGGTGTACCTGTTCCTCCAGAACTGGCGCGCCACGCTCATCCCGTTCGCCGCGGTGCCGGTGTCGCTCATCGGCACCTTCGCCGGGCTCGTCCTGCTCGGCTACTCGATCAACACGCTGACGCTGTTCGGCATGGTGCTCGCCATCGGCATCGTGGTGGACGACGCGATCGTGGTGCTGGAGAACGTCGAGCGCATCATGCACGAAGAGCACCTGCTGGCGCGCGAGGCGGCGATCAAGGCGATGAAGGAAGTCACCAGCCCGATCATCGCGATCGTGCTGACGCTGTGCGCGGTGTTCGTGCCGATCGCGTTCCTCGGCGGACTGACCGGGGAGCTGTACCGGCAGTTCGCGGTGACGATCTCGATCGCCGTGGTGATCTCGGGCATCGTGGCGCTGACCCTGACCCCCAGCCTGTGCGTGCTGATATTGAAGCGCGAGCACCGGGAGCCCGGCCGCTTCTTCCGCGGGTTCAATAATTGGTTTCACCGCGTGACCGGGCGCTACGTCGACGGCGTCTCCTGGATGCTGCGACGCGGCGGCATCGCCCTCGCCCTCTTCGCCGGCATGGTCGCGCTCACGGTCGGCCTGTGGCGCGCGACACCGGGCTCTCTGGTGCCGGACGAGGACCAGGGCTATTACATCGCCGCGGTGTTCCTGCCCGACGGCGCGACGCTCGAGCGCACCGACAAGGTGGTGAACGAGGTCGTCCAGGCCATACTGTCGAACCCCAACAACGAGAATGCCGTGGCCTTCACCGGCTTCGATTTCCTCGGAGGCAGCTTCCGCAACAGCGCGGCGACCATCTTCGTGACGCAGAAGCACTGGGACGAGCGCGCGGTCTCGACGCCGCAGCTGGTCGGCGAGTTCTTCATGAAGACCGCGCACATCCAGCAAGGCCTGGTGCTTGCCTTCGGCCCGCCGCCCATCTTCGGCCTCGGCAACGCGGGCGGCTTCGAGTTCTACATCCAGAACCGCGGCGAAGGCGGCGCGCAGCGCCTGGCTGAAGTCACCTACCAGCTGCTCGGGACGGTGGCCCAGGACCCCATGTTCGGGCAGGTCAACACGCTGTGGCGCGCCACCGTACCGCAGCTCTACGTCGAGACCGACCGCGAGAAGGCCAAGGCGCTCGGGGTGCCGGTCGACGAGATCTACAACACGCTTGCCGCGACGCTCGGCACGTTCTACGTCAACGACTTCAACAAGTACGGCCGCACCTGGCAGGTGCTGATGTCGGCGGAGCCGGCATACCGCAAGCGGCCCGACGACGTCGGCGCCGTCTACGTGCGCTCGGAGCGCGGCGCGATGGTGCCGCTCGCGGCGCTGGCGAAGGTGAATTACTCCTCCGGCCCGGACTCGCTCGACCGCTTCAACAACCTGCCCGCGGTGAAGATCTTCGGCTCGACCAAACCCGGCTTCAGCTCGGGCCAGGCAATCGAGCGCATGGAAAGCATTGCGCGCCAGACCCTGCCGCCGGATTTCAGCTTCGACTGGGGCGGTGCCTCGTTCCAGGAGAAGCGCTCGGGCGGCACTTCGATACTGGCACTCGGGCTCGCGGCGCTGATGGTGTTCCTGATCCTCGCCGCCCAGTACGACCGCTGGTCGCTGCCGCTCGCGGTGATGCTGGCGCTCCCCTTCGGCACGTTCGGTGCGCTGGCGGCGATCTTCATCAACAATCTGCTGCCGATGCCGTACTACATGGCAATGGGCATCCCGTGGCTGCAGGGCCTGCTCTCGCCGCTCGCCGGCATCGCGCGGCTTTCCAACGACGTCTATTTCCAGATCGGCCTGGTGACGCTGCTCGGCCTGGCGGCGAAGAACGCGATCCTGATCGTCGAGTACGCGGTCATGAAGAAGCACGAGGGCCTGTCGACCGCGGCGGCGGCGGTGGAAGCGGCGCGGTTGCGGTTCCGGCCCATCCTCATGACTTCGCTCGCCTTCATACTCGGCGTGATGCCGCTCGTGCTCTCGAGCGGGGCCGGCGCCGGCGCGCGCCACTCCGCCGGCACGGGGGTGATGGGCGGCATGCTGGCGGCAACGTTTCTCGCAATCTTCTTCATCCCGTGGTTCTTCAAGATGATCGTGGACCGCCGGCTTGCGGAGCCGCGCTCGACCGCCGAGATCGAGGAAGAAGCGCGGCATCATCGTGAAGCCGGCCTGCGCTCGACGCGCGTGGCACACCATCATCCGGTCGCAAGAGGAGACGACGACCATGATTAAGACCCTGATTTCCGCCGTGGCTGCGGCCCTGGTCGCCGGCTGCGCGCTCGGCCCCGCGTATGAGCGGCCCGCGGCCGAGCTGCCGGCGGGCTGGACCGGCGCGCCCGCGCAGGGCGCCAAGGCGCCGGCCGAGCGCTGGTGGACCCTGTACGGCGACCCCGCGCTCGATAAGCTGGTCGAGGAGGCGCTGGCCGCCAACCAGGACCTCGCGCTCGCCGCCGCGCGCGTGGACGAGGCGCGCGCGTTGGCGCGGGTTGCCGATTCCCAGCTCTGGCCGGCGGTGGATGCCACCTTCCAGCGCGACCGGGCCCGCAATTCCGAGCGCTCCCCTTTCCCCCTGCCGCCAAGCGCGATCGAGCGCAACAGCTACCGCGGGCAGATCGACGTTTCCTACGAGGTGGACCTGTGGGGCCGGCTGCAAAGCGCGACCCAGGCCGCCCGCGCCGAACTGCTGGCGACCGAGGCGGCGCGCGAGACCGTGCGCATCACGCTCGCGACCGAGGTCGTGCGCGCCTATTTCGCGCTGGTCGCATTCGACGCTCAAGTCGAGTCTACGCGCCGCTCGCTGGCGTTGCGCAGCGACGGCCTGGCGCTGCAAAGGGTGCGGCACACGGCGGGCCTCATCAACGACTTCACGCTGCGCCAGCTCGAGGCGGAAGTGGAGGCCGCGCGCGCGCAGCTGCCCGCGCTCGAGGCGAGCCGCACCGCGCAGGAGCTGGCGCTGGCGGTGCTGCTGGGCCGCAGTCCGCGCGTCATCATGGAGGGCGCCGTCGCGCGGCGCGGCGAACAGGGAGAGCCGGCCGCGCTGGTCGTGCCCGAGGGCCTGCCCTCCGACCTTCTGCTGCGGCGGCCCGATGTCGCGCAGGCCGAGCAGGGCCTGATCGCCGCCAACGCCCGCATTTCGGAAGCGCGCGCCGCGCTGTTCCCGCGCATCGGGCTATCGGGCTACTACGGCAGCGAAAGCATCGCGCTGGGCGACCTCTTCTCGACGCCGGCGCGGATATGGTCGCTGGCGTTCGCGCTCGCTCAACCCATCTTCCAGGGCGGTCGGCTGTTCGCCGAGGTCGAGGCGGTGAAGGCGCGCGAGCGCCAGGCGGTCGCGCAGTACCAGAAGACCCTGCAGCAGGCGTTCAGCGAAGTGCGGCGGGCGCTCAATACCCAGGCCAAGGCGCGCGAGGCGTACGAAGCCGAAAGCGCGCGCACCGTCGCGCTGGCGGACGCGTCGCAGCTCGCCCGCATCCGTTACGTGAACGGACTGATCTCGCAGCTCGAGGTGATCGACGCCGACCGGAACTATCTCCAGGCGGAGCTCAACCGCAGCGACGCGCTGCGCGTCCAGCGCGCCGCGGTCGCCGACCTGGTCAAGGCGCTCGGCGGAGGATGGCAGGGACTCGATGCGGCGCCGGTCGCGCAGGGCCCGGCCGCGACGAAGCCTTAGGCTAGTCCAGCGAGCAGGCGCCCGGGCCGCCCGGATCGCCGCACATACCGCACGCAGCAACCTCTGAATTGCTCATCGGCGTCGAGGTCAGGGCGGGCGCTCCCATCGCAAATACCGACAGTTGCTTCTCCAGGGACGTGCCGTGGCACGAAGGGCATTCCACCGTCGTCGACGCCCGGACGAGCGTCTCGAACCGGTTATCGCACTGCCTGCACAGGTACTCGAATATCGGCATCGGTGTCTGCTCCCGGTATAACTGCCTGCAATATTTTGAACCGCGATCCGCCGCATTTCAACAGCGCCGCAGCCTTCAGTTATGCTAGCATTTTAGCCAGCAAATCCGGCCTCAAGGAGGACACCATGAAATTCGAAGGCTTCCTGCATCTGAACATCCGCTGCGCGAAGGAAGACCTGCCCGCGATCGAGAAGTTCTACGGCGACGTGCTCGGTCTGAAGACGGGCTATCGCCCGAATTTCCAGTTCGGCGGGATCTGGCTCTACGACGGCGACAATCCCATCATTCACGTCGGAGCACGCTTCCCCAAGGGCTCGCTCGTCAAGGACAAGCACAGCGGCAGCGTGGACCACATCGCCTGGAAGGCCTCCGGCGCGGTGGACTTCCGCAAGCGGCTGAAGAAGCTCGCCATCGAATTCGAGGAGCAGAACATCGAGAACGCCGGCTACCAGGTCTTCCTCTACGACCCGGTCGGCACCAAGCTCGAGTTCAATTTTCTCAACGAGCACGTGAAGGACGCGGTGCCGCTCGGCACTACCGCCGGCGCCAACCTTCGCTGACGCCGCCGGCCTACGGACTAGGCGGCGAAGCCCTTGCCCCATCCCCCCTCGAAGAAGCGCTCCGCGAGCGGCTTGCGCCCGCGCGGCCTGAGTTCCTTCGCCTTCGTTTCCTCGTCCAGGATCTCAGGACCGGTCGGGTAGCCCACCGCGATCATCGCCATCGGCGTGTACTCGGCCGGGACGCTGAACGCCGCGCGCGCCTTTTCGGCGTCGTAGCCGCCCATCTGGTGCACCATGAGGCCCATCGCCTCCGCCTGCAGCGCCATTGAGACGCTCGCCGCGCCGGTATCGTGCTGCGTCCAGCGGTTGGGCTTGCCGGTCGCCTCGAAATTGCTGCCCGCGCAGGACAGCATCAGCAGCGGCACGTTCTTCACCCATTTCTTGTTGTTCTCCGACAGGCACTCGAACGCCTTCTGAAATCCCTCGGGGTCGCGCTTGCGATCCCAGATCAGATAGCGCCACGGCTCGTCGCCGTTGCAGGAAGGCGCCCAGCGCCCGGCCTCGAGCAGGGTCGCGAGCTGGTCGCGGCTGACCGGCCTGGCCGGGTCGAAGGCGCGCGTGCTCCAGCGGCTCGCCAGCAGGTCGTGGATGGGCTTGCTCGTGACTGCCATTCTTTTCTGCATGTCGTTCCTCTCTAGTTGGATTTGAATCCGATTTTCTTGTGCGTGCCGTCGCAGAACGGCTTGTTGCCCGAGCCGCCGCAGCGGCAGAGCCACGTGAGGTTGCCGCGTCCGGCGACGCCGCCTTTCGCGTCCACCAGCTCGAAGTCTCCACCGACGCCAAGCGACCCGTCCGTGGAACAGGTGATGACGAGCGCGCCGTCGCCCGACTTGCCCGCCTCGTTCTTGACCTGAAGGCTGGAGACGGCGCCGGCATCCTTGAATCCGGCCTTGGTGTGGCTGCCGTCGCAGAACGGTTTCAACGCGGACTTGCCGCAGCGGCACAGCGCCACGCGCGTCTCGCGGGCCAGCGGCTGCCCGTCCGCCGCGTTCACCTGCACCCGGCCATGGAAGTACAGCGGGCCGTCGGCGGCGATCCGCACCGTGTTCTTCGGCGGCGGCGCTTCATGCGGGCCGCCGTCCTTGCGCTGGTACTGCAGCGCGCCGGTCGGACAGCGCTCGATCACGCGCGCGATGTCGTCCGCCGGCGCCGCGCCCGCGTCCACCCACGGCTTGCGCTTGGGATCGAACGCCGCGGGCAGCCCGTGCACGCACGCCTCGGCGTGTATGCAGCGCCTGGCTTCGTAGGTGACGACGATGCCGTCGCTGTCGTAGCGGAAGATCTTGCTGGTGGACATGGACCCCTCCGGCGGAGCGTCAATTTAGCATGGATCGGCGGCGCGTTCCGCCGCGCCTCACTCCGGGGCATCGTACGTCTCCACCGGCCGGTCCGCCTCCAGCCAGGCGTCGAGCCCGCCGGCCAGCGGCCGCACTTTCCGGAATCCCCTGTCGATCAGCAGGCGGGCGACACGCGCCGCGCTGGCTTCATTCGGTCAACTGCAATAGATGACAACCTCGCGCTCGGGCGGAATCCCGCCGAGGTGGCGCTTCAGGTCATCGAGATCCACCGCCCGCGCCCCCGGCACGCGCCGCGGATCGATCTTGCGCGCAATCGCCGAGCGCGCATCGAGTATCACGGGCCGGTCGGCGCCTTGAATCAGATCGTGCAGATCGCCCGCCGAGATCCGCGCCATGCGCAGCCAGCGTATGAGCAGCCAGCGCTCGACCAGCCTCGCCACGATGTAAAGGGCGATCGCGGCGCCGACCGCGGCCGCCGCCCACGAGCCCATCCGGGCGAGCCAGCTGATCACCCAATCCACCTGGGCGTGAAAGATCATCCCCAGGGCGACGGCAACGCCCGCCCACAGCAGCGCGCCGATGGCGCTATAGGCGAAGAACGGTCCGGTCGCGAGGCGCAGCGCGCCCGCGATCGGCGGCGCGACGATGGCGAAACCCGGCACGAACTTGGCGAACAGCAGCGAGCGCGGGCCCCAGCGCTCGAAGATGTTCTCGGTCTGCTTCACGCACGTCTCGGGCTCGATCGCGACCCGGCACAGCAGGTTGATGGCGCGGCTGCCGTAGATACGCCCCGCAATGAACCACGGGAGGTCGCCCAGCAGGGACGCCGCCACGGCCACCATGAGCACCGTCGCAACGGACAGCTCGCCGCGCTGGGCCAGCGTCCCCGCGACGATCAGTGTCGGTATCGCGGGGACCGGCAGGCCCAGCTGCGTCAGCAGCACGTTGGCGAACACGAGCGCGAGCCCGTACTGCGCCAGCAGGCTGGTCATTTCATCCACGTGCTATCCCCATGCGTGACGGCTGACGGCTCAGTCAAACCGGTAGGCGTCCATGCTGATCACGCCGGAGGAGATGCTCGTGTGCAGGCGCTGCGGGACGCCATCCGGGCCGCCGGCGCCGAGTGCGACGAAGAGCGGAATGAGATGCTCGTCGGTGGGATGGTTGCGCACGGCGTACGGCGCCCTTTCGCGGTAATTGACGAGGTCGTCGGCGCGGCGCGACAGGACCGCGTCGGCGAGCCATTCGTTGAACTCGACCGTCCATGCCTGGGGAACCGGATTGCCGCGGTGAAACCGCAGCTCGCCCAGGTTGTGAGTCGCTCCGCCAGATGCGAAGATCATCACGCCTTCGTTGCGCAACGGCTTGAGCGCCTCGCCCAGACGCACGTGGTGGCCGGGTCCGAGATGGGACTGTATCGAGAGCTGTGTCACCGGGATGTCCGCTTCCGGGTACATCAGGAAGAGCGAGGTCCAGGCGCCGTGGTCGAGCCCGCGCGCCGGATCGATGTCGGTCCTTAATCCCCCGGACTCGAGGAGGCTGGCGGCCCGCTTCGCGAGCGTCGGCGCGCCCGGCGCGGGATAGCGCAGGCGATAGAGCTCCGGCGGAAAGCCGTAGAAATCGTAGATCGTCTCGGGCTTCTCCGCCGCGCTGACCGCAGGGCGGTCGGTGTCCCAGTGCGCGGATACGATCAGGATCGATTCGGGCCGGCCGAGCGCGCCGCCGAGCTGGCGCAGAAAATCGACGGCGGGACCGCGCTCGAGCGGCAGGGTGGGCGAGCCGTGGGAGACGAAGATCGCCGGCTGCCGGGTGTTGCTCATGAAGCCGCCCGTGCGCCGCGCTGGAACTTGCGCGCGCGGTCGTGCGGCGACGAGAAATCGAGCCCCGGCCCCTTCGGCACGATGCCGGTCGGGTTGATGTGGCGGTGGCTCGCGTAGTAGTGGCGCTTGATGTGGTCCAGGTCCACCGTTTCCGCGACGCCCGGCAGCTGGTAGAGGTCGCGGACGTAGTTCGACAGGTTGGGATAGTCCTCGATGCGCCGCAGGTTGCACTTGAAGTGGCCGTGGTACACCGCGTCGAAGCGCACGAGCGTGGGAAAGAACCGCCAGTCCGCCTCCGTGATCCGGTCCCCGACCAGGTAACGCGAGCGGTCGAGCCGCGCTTCCATCTCGTCCAGCGCGGCGAACAGGGCATCGAACGAGCGCTCGTAGGCTTCCTGCGTTGTCGCGAAACCGGTGCGGTATACGCCGTTGTTGATGTTTTCGTAGACCACCTTGTTGACCGCGTCGATCTCGCCGCGCAACGGCTTCGGGTAGTAGTCCTCGTGCGAGCCGGTGCAGTCCTCGAACTCGCTGTTGAGCATCCGGATGATCTCCGAGGACTCGTTGTTGACGATCGTGCCCTGCTTCCGGTCCCACAGCACCGGCACCGAGGCGCGGCCGGTGTATTCGGGTCTGGCCCGCGTATAGAGCTGGTGCAGATGGTGGAACCCGTTCACGGTGTCCGGCGCGCACCCTGCCCCGGTGCGAAACGCCCAGCCCTGGTCCACGACGACCGGATCCACGACGGATATCGAGATCGCGGCCTCGAGTCCTTTTACCTTGCGGAAGATGAGCGTGCGATGCGCCCACGGGCAGGCGGTCGAGACGTACAAATGGTAGCGGCCCGCTGCGGCCGGAAAACCGCTCGAGCCGTCCGCCGTCACGCGGTTGCGGAACTGGCTGTCGCGGCGCACGAACGCACCGTCCACTGTGCGCGCGTCGTGGCCCTCGCGCCAGGCACCGTTCTCGAGATGTCCCATTTTCGTGATGAGTGATGAGTGATGAGCAAGCCCTTACGGGAGGTCGAACAGCAGCACTTCGCCTTCCCGCGCGTCCTTCAATTCGATCGAGGGCTCGTTCTCGATCTTGACGCCATCGCCGCCGTTCAGGGGCGTGCCGTTCACCTTGACCGTCCCGCGCGCCACGTGCGCGTAGGCCCGGCGTCCCGGCGCGAGCCGGTGCGTGACCGCGTCCCTGCCGTCGAGCACCGACGCGTAGACGCACGCGTCCTGGTGGATCGTGACCGAGCCGTCGCGCCCGTCGGGCGACGCGATGAGACGCAGCTGTCCCTTCTTCTCGGCAGTCCCGAACTGCTTCTCCTCGTAGCTCGGGCGCACACCGGTGATCTTCGGCTCGATCCAGATCTGCAGCAGGTGCACGCGCTCCTCGCGCGAGGGATTGAACTCGCTGTGGCGCACGCCGGTGCCGGCGCTCATGCGCTGCACGTTGCCGGGCCGGATGATCGAGCCGTTGCCGATGCTGTCCTTGTGCTCGAGCGCGCCCTCCAGGACGTAGGTAATGATCTCCATGTCGCGGTGGCCGTGCGTGCCGAAGCCCTGCCCCGGCTGCACCTTGTCGTCGTTGATCACGCGCAGCGGACCGAAGCCCATTTCGCGCGGATCATGGTAATCCGCGAACGAGAAGGTGTGGTACGTGTCGAGCCAGCCATGGTTGGCGTGGCCGCGCTGCTCCGCTTTTCTTACCGTCAGCATCCAGGTCTCCTTATTGCCCAGTTTATCGGAATTCGTCCGGTTGAATCTCGAGCGTGAGCCGCTGCCCCCGGCGCAGCACCGTCACGGGCACGCTGCCCCTGAGCGTCTCCTCGGTTAGCAGGCGGTGCAGGTCGTCGAAACCGCCGACCGGCTGGCCGGCGAAGCCGACGATGATATCGCCCTGCTCGAAAC
>Ga0209343_10007294_pt1 | contig 13051 bp, 8 predicted proteins | sample RifCSPlowO2_02_FD_184026 | JGI IMG/M metagenome (GOLD analysis project Ga0209343, IMG submission 184026) | Groundwater microbial communities from Rifle, Colorado - Rifle CSP2_plank lowO2_0.2 (SPAdes) (version 2) | ecosystem: Environmental > Aquatic > Deep subsurface > Groundwater | place: Rifle... | reverse complement strand
ATTTATCTCGATCCACCCTACGGCATCAAGTTCAACAGCAACTTCCAATGGAGTACCACCAGCCGCGACGTGAAGGACGGCAATGCCGGCCACATCACCCGCGAGCCGGAGCAGGTGAAAGCGTTTCGGGACACTTGGCGCGACGGTATCCATTCATACCTGACCTACCTGCGTGATCGGCTGACTGTGGCGCGGGACTTACTGGCGGATTCGGGCTCGATCTTCGTGCAGATCGGCGATGAGAACGTGCATCGCGTTCGGGCGGTGATGGATGAGGTATTCGGGGAGAATAATTTTGTTGCGGTGATCACAAATGCCACAACGACAAGTTCATCGAGTCAGTTCATCGACACGGTCACTGATTTCGTGCTCTGGTTCGCCAAGAGCCGAAGCGCCACGAAATACCGCCCATTGTTCTTTGACAAAGCGGATTCCTCGTCGTCCGATCAGCTCTATCGACATGCGATTACGAACGATGGGCTCGCACATCGAAATGTCTCTGCCGCAGACTTTCCTGGGGATCGCGACTCAAAAGTCTTCCGAATCGATCAACTGACGTCACAAACCCAAGCATCAACCACACGATACCCCGTGGAGTTTGAGGCCAAGACTTATGCTGTTGGCAAACGCCAATGGGCAACCCCGCCTCACGGTATGAAGCGTCTCAAAGCGGCATCGCGAGTGATTCTGTCCGGGCAATCGCTGGCCTATGTTCGTCTGATGCAGGACTACCCAGTCGTTCCAATGAGGAACATCTGGGGTGACACTGGAACGGGAAGTTTCACCGACCCGAAGATCTACGTCGTGCAAACGAATATGAAGGTGATCCAACGCTGTATTTTGATGACAACCGACGCGGGCGATCTTGTACTCGACCCGACCTGCGGCTCCGGCACCACCGCCACCGTTTCCGAGCAATGGGGCCGGCGCTGGATTACCATCGACACCTCACGCGTGGCGCTTGCGCTGGCCCGCGCGCGGATCATGGGTTCCCGCTATCCGTATTACCTGCTCGCCGATTCGCGCGATGGGCAGATCAAGGAAGCCGAAATCACATGCACCGTCCCGTCCTCGCAGCCGGTGCGTGGCGATATCCGCCACGGTTTCGTCTACGAGCGCGTGCCGCACGTTACGCTCAAATCCATTGCCAACAATGTTGAGATCGACGTGATCTGGGACAAGTGGCAGGCAAATCTGGAGCCCATGCGCGAAAAGCTGAATGCTGCGCTAAAGAAGACCTGGCAAGAATGGGAAATCCCGCGCGAAGCGGAGGTCAAGTGGGCCGAGTCCGCGAAAAATCTGCATGCCGAATGGTGGCGCGACCGCATCGCGCGACAGAAGGAGATCGACGCTTCCATCGCCGCCAAGGCAGAGTTCGAATACCTTTACGACAAGCCCTACGACGACAAGAAAAAGGTCCGCGTGGCCGGGCCGTTCACCGTTGAGAGCCTCTCACCGCACCGCGTACTGGGTGTGGACGAGAACGACGAGCTGATCGACACGGCCGCGGAACCCGGCGCTGATTACAGCGCGAAGCAGACGTTCCCACAGATGATCCTGGAGAACCTCAAGACCTCCGGCGTCCAGCAGGCGCACAAGGAAGACAGGATTACCTTCACCGCGCTCAAGCCCTGGCCCGGCAAGCTGATCTGCGCCGAAGGCCGCTACATCGAGGGTAACGCGGAAGCGGGAGCGGAGAAGCGCGCGGCCATTTTTATCGGTCCGGAATTCGGTACCGTCACTCGCCCCGACCTAGTAGAGGCCGCCCGCGAGGCGGGCGACGCCGATTTTGATGTGCTGATCGCCTGCGCCTTCAACTACGAGGCCCACGCCACGGAGTTCAGCAAGCTCGGCCGCATTCCCGTGCTCAAGGCGCGCATGAACGCCGACCTGCACATGGCCGACGACCTCAAAAACACCGGCAAAGGCAACCTCTTCGTCATTTTCGGCGAACCGGACATCACCATTCTTCCGGAAAAGGACGGCAAGCTGCGGGTGAAGGTCAACGGCGTGGACGTCTTCCACCCGCAAACCGGCGAAGTCCGCAGCGATGGCCCAGAGGGCATCGCCTGCTGGTTCATCGACACCGACTACAACGAAGAAAGCTTTTTCGTCCGCCACGCCTACTTCCTCGGCGCGAACGATCCCTATAGCGCGCTCAAGACCACGCTGAAGGCCGAGATCAACGAGGAAGCTTGGGCCACGTTGCACAGCGACACCTCACGTCCCTTCGACAAACCTCGGTCCGGACGAATCGCGGTGAAGGTAATCAATCATCTTGGAGATGAAGTAATGAAAGTCTTCAAGTTGACCGAGTGAGTCAATTCGCGCGAGTGCCGGACTAGCGTTGATCGTTTTCGGAGCCAATTGTTACCGTGAGCTATGTTTCGTTAGTGCCTGATACGCGAGGTCACCTCACCGATGAACCTGCAACGAGAGTTCGTTGTTGATGCGCTACGTCATTTTTCTATGATCCGAGAGACTGAGTCTCAGCTAGTGGCGGCGGAACAACGGTTGGAGCGCTTGCGAGGCAGGTTGCTTGCAAACGCCTTTCCGAAACTTGAGGCTTAAGAAAAATGATTACTGACTGGATCACCGTTAACCGGGTGAAAATCAGCAATGCCGAGCAACTCTATCCTTGGGGACTCGATTGGGAGGTGAAACCAGGGGTCAATGCAATAGTTGGAGGTACGAGCCTCGGAAAAACGACGCTCGTGTATGCACTTCAATTCGGTATTTTCGAGAAGATGATCGTGGATGGCGGCGAACGTGTCGAGCGTGAGTTCTTCAAAGACCGGCTGACAAACCGTTCTGCTGAGAAGACTAGAGAGAACCCACCCGCGGTCGAAATCCATTTCTCCGTGGGCGGCGCCTCGTTTGTGGCAAAGCGCAATTTGCTCACCGGGACTTTGATCGAAGCATTTTGCGATGGCGCGCTCCTCAAGGGTGCAAAGTATGGCGACACTCTTGCAGAGAAGGTTGGCCTACCTGGGGACTTCCCGAGTCTTGCACGGCTGCAAAGCCACCTGCTGTTCTTCGGTGAAGGTCGTTATCTCCTAGCGTGGGAGAACCTCCTGCAAAACGAGTTGCTCAATCTCATGTTGTCCGATCACGCAAATTACGTGCACCTTAGAAAATTGTGGGATGAGGTGGAATCGACCGACAGTGAAGCTCGCAACATCAGCGCTCAAGCCTCGCGGCTAGAGAAGGACCTCGAAGCACTCGGCGGATCGTCCAATGTGCGGGAACTGGAACGGCGAACCCGGCTGAAGGAGCTTACCGTCAATCGCGAGTTGTTCGAAGCGCGAATTGGCGGTCTGCAAAAGGAGCTACGAGATGAGCAGACCAGACTTGATGCACAAGATACGGAGATAGCGCATGCCCACGCTAACTTTCACCAGAATCTTGACCGACTGGAAGCGGAAGTCGGCGCTGATCTCGACGACAACCTTCTCGATGCTGCCTTCGCGGCTACGCCGACGATCGCGTCCATGCGTCGTGCATTGGAGGAGTTCTTGCAGCGGCCCGAGGACCGGACGTGTCCCTGCTGCGGACGCCCCGGTCTGTCGCCTGTCATTGCGAAGCTCGCCGAGGTTGCCGCGGCCGGCGCGCAAACGGGCCACTGCATTGTCTGCCGCAAGGAGATAGGCCCCAGCAAGAGCGCGACACCTCGCTCACAACCGTCGGAGAGCGAATCCACGAACGTCAGTGCGAACAAACTCCAGGGCGTCCTGTTCAAGCGCGAACAGACCAAGAGTCGGATCGATAGTCTCCGCCAGGAAGAGGCTAGAGCACTCAGTTCACTGGCGGAAAACCGGACTGCAGAGTTGAAGTTTCTTCGCGAGCACCCTAGCGGCGCAACAGACTCTCTCCGCGTCACTGTCGATGAGTTGCGCAAGCGGCAGCGAAAGGCCGAGCGACGGCGCGAAAAGAATGTCGCGGAGCTACGGAAGAAACTTGCTCAAACTAACGCTAAATTTAAGCGGATTCAGACTGATATTGCCAAGGCATTCAAGAAATACGCCACGCTATATTTGGACGAACCTTGCGACGTCGCCTTCCTTCAAGAAGGTGAGTTACCCGGGAAAAAGGGGCCGCAGATCAAGGCCCCGCATGCCGCCTTCTTCCCGGTTGTCTCCGGGCACACCCGGCCATCCGCTCAGGCGCTCTCGGAGGCGCAACGCTCCTTCATCGACTTGGCGTTTCGTATGGCCGTGGTGGATGTATGGCACCAGCAGACTGGCAAGACCATGACCATGATCGTCGAGACGCCCGAGGGAGCGGTTGACATCGCCTACATGGAACGCGTGGCAACCATGCTCCGCACCTTCGCTAGCCATGGCCATACCTTGATCATCACGACAAATCTCAACAACGACATATTCCTCCCTGAGATTCTCGCTGGCCATCCGAAGGGCGAGCGCATGGAGCGAATCCTGAACCTTATCGAACGAGGTAGACCCCGCAAGGTCCAGAAGGCCCACCATGGGCACTTTGAAAAAATCCTTCGCGCAGTTGAGGTCCACGCGGTCGCCCGATGAGAAATCGTTGCGTCACGCTTCTCGCCCTGCTCGCTGCAAATGACCGACTTGGGCAGCCGGAGGTCTACCGCACTGTGCTCGTGAAGCAGGCGTTTCTGGCCGAAACAATTCGGCCCCTTTACCGGCAATGGTGCCAGACATTTCCGTTCGTTCGCTATTTTTACGGCCCCTACAGTGAGGATGTCTTCTTTCGTCTCGACACTCTCATATTCAACGGGCTGGTCGAGGTCACGACCGCAGAGCGCCGGCGCGGGCGCCTGGAGGCCAGATACAAAATCACACCTGCTGGTCACGTCGTCCTGGGACAAATCGACGCCGGGGAAATCACTGCGTTGGCGACGGATCTCGTTTGGGCGCTGCAGGCGCTTGGCGTCGATAGGGTCAGTGCCATTAGCAAGCTCGTTTATCAGGAGGCCGAATTCGCCCGCATCTTCGCGCAGCACACAGAGACTGGTATTGGACCCGAGAACAAAGTGCCACTTCCGTCAATCACGTCGGCAAATAACGAGACATATGTGACGCTGGCCACACTCCGGGAGCTTCAGCAACGGCGTGCGCGAGGAAAGCAGGATGCAAAAGTCTTCACCTTGCCATCGCGTGAAGTCGTGCGCGTGTTCCTTGAGAGTCTTGCCCGCCAAGTTCCGCACAGCCGCACTGACGACAGGGCCGCATGAGTACATTGATTTCCGTAGCTAGTTTGGCGAATCGCAGCATGCTGTTTGGCCAATGCGCCGCTGAAATCGGATTTAGCTGTGCGGGCGAGATCGACCGGTTTGTTTTTAGTGTGTACGCCAAGGCGATTAGGGAAATACCGGCAGCCGACCGGCTGCGGGGCGCAATTCTTATCCTCGAACCTCCCGGTGTTGACGACTCGCTCGGTAAGCCTTCAGAGCTGAAGACATTGCTGCGGCAGATTCAGGCTACCACGACCGATATATTCCACTCTTTGCGCCTCGATCTAAGTGGTGGACTGAGTGCTGCCTATACGTGCACGCCGGCAGACCGTAGATCCCTCGTCAGCGGTGGTTGGACGCGGCAAGTCGCCCAGCAGTTCAGTCGCGCCAATAAGAAATGCGTCCTCTGGGCGATGGGTGTCTCGGTCGTCGTTTATCTCTGCGGTGACGTCTATCTTGAATCACCCGATGTGATTGAGGAGTTGCCCGCTGGATTCCCTGCGGGCTTTCAGAGCCTGAGTTGGGACGACGGTGGCATCGTTTTCGCTTTCGCCGACAGCGACCTCAATGACACAGGGCCAGTCGGGATTTGGCATTTGCCGGATAAACATCTTCTTCGACCCAAGCCCGAGCTCTTGATTCGCAGTCGACTGGGCCGCTTTCTAAGCTCCCGCTTGGCAGGCTATTCCCACCACGACGAAGAGCCGCATGTTGACCACGAGGGGCGTGCCGATATCTCGCTGCATCTAATTAACGGCCGCATTCTTGTTGTAGAAGTTAAGTGGATCGGCTGCTCCCTCGTCGCCAGTCGTATCGGCGAAGCGGAGGACGCCATCAAGGCCGCCATAGCTAAGAATACGAAGGGGTGGCTGACCAAGTTCGACGACGCCGCTATCGCCAGCGGGGTTCGGCAACTCGTTCGTTATTACAAGACGGGCAAGTACCGCCGTGCCTATCTCGCAATGTTCGACTGCGCCGCGGCAGCGGTAACTTCGCGCAGCCGCTACCTCACCGTGCCGACCGCCGCGCTTGACGGTCATAGCGCAGATAACTTCCGCATCCTGCGTGCGTGCGTGGATCCGCGCTCCGCCGCCAAGCGCGCTAAGTCGTCATTGCAACCATGATTCGATTGCGGGAGACAGGCTTACCCTCGACGAAGGCCGCAGGCAGCGGGTTCGCTCCCGTTGCCGCTCGACCTGATTTCGCTCCCAACGTCGATTTGCCGCGTCATCGCTGGTATCGGTTCAAGGAGGGATTTAGTGCCGGGCTGGTGCAGTCGTTCATAGATGACTACATGCCGGCCGATCGATGCGGCCGGCTCCTCGACCCTTTTCTAGGTAGCGGTACCACGGCGGTGGAGGGAGCGCGATTAGGCCACGACGTTCACGGGATCGAGACGAATCCATTCATGGCTTTTTTGGCCAGCGTAAAAACACGTAACTATGCCGACGTGAGAAATCTGGAGGCTATCGCGCTTCAGTGCTTGAAGAATCGGGACCGAGCAACAGTGTTTGCGCTTCCCAACGACACGACTTTGGTCGAGCGTCCTGGCCTCAGCAAGTGGTTGCTCAACAAGAGCGTCGCCCGACGATTCGAACAACTACGCACTGCTATTGCGCGAACTGAATCCGTTTCTGCGCGAAATCTTTTGCTGCTGGCGTTGATGTCATCGATCGAAGATGTGGCCAATGCGCGTAAGGACGGAAAATGCTGGCGGTATAAGCGTAACTGGCACCGGCTCGGCTTCGACGCTTCTGCACTCGACGATTCGTTTGCGGCCCAGGTAGTTCGCTTTGCCGACGATGTCGCCGCGTGCCCGAAGCTGAAGGGGCACGCCACCGTTCTCCGTGCGGACGCAAGGCAACCGATGGCACATTCCAAAGGTGAAGGTCTGTACGACGGTGTCCTCACGTCGCCACCGTATCTCAATTCCTTCGACTACACGGACATCTACCGTCCAGAATTGCTCCTTCTCAACGAGGCGCGCAATGCAAGGGAACTGCGACAACTTCGTTTCGCTACGCTGCGTTCACATGTACAGGTTGCGTGGGAACCATCTACTTCACTAGAAATACCGTTGCTCCAGCAGAAGATCCGCGAGATCGACAGCACTGGATTGTGGTGCGGACGAATACCCCAGATGATCAACGCGTACTTTGTGGACATCGACGGCGTAGTTGAGCAATGTGCCCAACACCTTAGAGTCGGCGCCAAGGCGGCCTTTGTGGTAGCCGATTCAGCTTACCGCGGGGTAGTGATACCGGTTGATCTCGTTCTGGGGAAGATTTTCGAGCGACGCGGATTCATTATGGAGAAGGTCACGCTCCTTCGTCAGACGCTAGGCAACGGCAATCACCAGCGGCGTTCCAGCGAGCGGCTGAAAGAGGTCATGGTCGTGGCTGAATATCGCGGCTCATCACGACGTCGTGCGTTCCGCCCGTCAATTGCTTCAAGGACCGGATGAACACAGCCGCGATTGCCCAGAAGCTCTGGAACTACTGCAACGTCCTGCTTGACGACGGGATGGGCTACGGCGATTACGTCGAGCAGTTGACGTATCTGCTGTTCCTCAAGATGACCGACGAGCGGGCGCGGGCGCCGTATAACCGGAAGAGCCCGATTCCGGCCGGGAACGACGGGCCGCGCCTGCTCAAGCGCGGTGTGTGGTCGCGCAAACCTTTCCAACAGGTCGGCCGTTCGCGGCAGGTCGCCTCCAGGTAACAGCATTGAACCGTAACGACAACTTTCTATTGCGAATCCTATGACCACTCTCGATGCGCTGATGACGTCTATTGAAGAACTGTATAAGAGAAAGGATGGCTCCTTAAAGGAGTTCAACGTCGAACAGGAGATCATTCGTCAGGCCTTGCAACAAATTTCCGAGAAGCTCGAGTCCTCCTACGACTTTGTCAATGCAGCGGGTCGAGGCGGCGCCGGGCTCGTTATAGAACTGCGCGATAAACAACTGCGACTCTCCCGTGCTCTTAAATTGCCCCGGCCCCGAAAAATTGAACTAATAGACTCCGTAAAAAATGAAATTGAACACCTGACTACTCTTAAACATGACAACTTGGTGGCTGTCTACACGGCAGGTGAAGTAAACATTCCGTCGCTGAATTCACCCTATCCGTACTTTGTCATGGATTACGTAGCGAATCAGACCGACCTTCAAGAGGCCCTGGCGCGCAAGCTTAAGCTCGCGCAAGCCACTGCTGAGCTGGCTAAGATTACAGAGTGGCTTGCGCATCAACTCCTTACCGTCGCGAAGGCCGTTCGTTTCCTCCACGCGCGTGACACTGTGCATTTCGATATCAAGCCAGGAAACGTGCTCGTGGACTCGGGAGACAAGGCGTTCGTTACAGACCTAGGGTTCGCAAAAAAGAAAACAACTGAAACGAATAAGATAGTCGTCGGGTTCACTCTGTTTTACGCTCACCCCGACCTTAGGATGGGCTACGAAGAGATGTCGAGCGAAAACCGCGTTCGACGACCGTGGGCACCGGCAGAGTTCCGCTTCGCTTGGGACACTTACGCTCTCGGGCGAACGATATTACAGCTACTGTCACAGATTGATGCGCACTTTCCCTACGCTGTGATGTACGACTACACGTTTGTCTACCTTCATTTGCTTGCGTGTCGGATGCTTGATGGTCGCAATCTCTCCGAACACGAAAGCATGCGCATTCGCGATGAACAACGCAATAAAGCCGAGATGCTATCGGTATATCTTGAGCACTGGCTTACACTTGAGCCTAAAGACTTTGCCGATATCAAGTCAACGTCGATGAGTCAAGTGTGTGAAGATCTGGAAAAACTTGACAACCGGGAGTACTACCTATCTGCCATCCCTGAGTTGTCACCCCATTATCCTCATCGTGTTCAGATCGCCGCAACGGCCCCAGCTCCATTTTCTCCCAGAGTAAAGGCACTAATAGAACATCCGATTTTTCTGCGCTTGAGATCCGTGAAGCAGCTTGGTATAAGTGAAACGGTGTACCCTGGATGTACACATACTCGATTTGAACACTCTATTGGTGCGTTTCGAAATTGCTGCCTATACCTACAGGCGCTTCTTCACGATCAATACAATCCCTTGTTCCGGCAACTCGCTACTACTAAGGACCTCAAAGTTGTTCTGGTGGCCAGCCTATTCCACGATCTTGGCCATTACCCGCTGGCTCACGATCTTGAAGACGTTGCACCAAGATCTTTAAAAGCACTCTTTAAGCACGAACGGCTTACCCAGAAATGGCTTGATAGCGGAGCTATCGACGCGTTTAGGCGGACGGTTCGCCATATTCTTGAAAATGAAGCCGAAGGTTGGGGGCTCGAAGTCGCTGCAATAAAGGAGATCCTTCAGTGGGAGGAACATCCGAGTCTTCCTCTGGAAGGCTCGGGCCTCAAACTGAACCTGTTGCGGTCGGTAATTGACGGGCCAATAGACGTTGACAAGCTTGACTATCTCGTTAGGGACAGCAAACGAGCCGACCTCCCTTATGGCAATGTTATTGACCTCGAGCGTTTAATCCGTAGCCTTACGGTCGTTCTGACCAAAGACGAGCACAAGCAAACGCTTCTGACACTCGGTACGTATGAGAAGGGTCAGTCAGCAGCAGAATCTGTGACATTTGCGCGCTACCAGCTATATCAAGCCCTCTACTGGCACCATGCAATTCGTGCCGTGCGACCGATGTTGCGCGAGGTGCTCCGGTTCGGCTCGTTCGACAAGGCGAAGGGAAAGGTAACATTTGACGACGCCTTTGAGACCTTGCTCGGTGTCAACGGAGACCCGAAAGAAGTCACCGTCGAAACCGTGCTTGCTATTCTAGAAAGATTCGCAACTGACGATGGCCGTGAGCTCGTCGCTATGGTGAGGAGCCGCCGGTTTTATAAACGTCTGCTCACGATACACAGTCATTTGGAAGAAGGAGGTAAGGTTTCCTTTGTACAGCAATTCAGGAATGCGCAGCGGCACGAAGAATTTGATGCTGCATTGCAGGTGGAGATACGCAATCGGTTGGATGCATATATGAGCAGCGTCCCTGGACCTAAACCTTCTGTTTTGTCCAAGGACCGCGTGGACCCGGTCCTTGCCGAGCTCCAGAAACCGGGTCGAATATTATCCGACTGCCCACTTCCGTCGGCCGGAAGTCATGAGAAGTTGCGCTTTGCCCTTGAGCCAAAACGAAGGCTACAAAATTACGCTAGTCGAGTTCGAGCTGGGGAGCGTGTATCGGAGGTCTGGCAGCAGGTTTATTTTCGTCTCTTGGAAATCGCTTCAAAAGGTCGCGTCTACTGTCATCCAGACATCCGGGATTCACTTATGGCTGCCCTCGGCCCAGAGGGGATCCAAGAGGCGGTTAAAAAGGTAGTCCCAATATATAACTGACGTTCATGTTGAGGTGATCGGGTCAAGCGCGACGGCGACGATCTATTCAAAGTTGGCGTGGTCGATCGCTTTCATACAAGGAAACGACCTTCCGAGTTGAGATTTGGCGCCTCGGAATGCCGACGCAAGCCACGGGTGGGGAACCGATTGTGGGGCGTGCGATAGCATTCCGAAGAACGGCGGATTCGAATGTCTTCGAATTTGAGGTGGTTGACGCAGATGGCGAGAGGTTCAATAGCTGGGTGCGACGTGCAAATGTTGATGGTCATATTGGAGCTACACACGGTCAGCGAGCGCGCCGGTAAGGGTTCTATTGAAATGCCCGCTTAGCGTTTCTTATCACGTCGATACTCCGGTGGACTTTCGCATGGCCGACACATTCACCGACAGCCTCGCCTGGCTGGCCGGTGATGAGCATAAGGCGGTCAAGACGACCGCCTTCGACCTGCAGCTCAACCCGGCCAACCCGGGGATTGGGTAAAGAGAGCGTAATGAAAAATAGTGAGGCCAAAGTGCCACAGGCCGGCAAAAAGAGGACACCAGAATGATCACTCGGCTGACCCTGCGCAATTTCAAGAACGTGGGCGAGCAGGTTTACGACTTCACCCAATTCGACCTGCTGGTTGGGCGCAACAACAGCGGCAAGAGCACGGTGCTTCAGGCCCTGGCCATTTGGCAGTTTTGCGTGGACGAGTTTCATCGGTCCAAGCGTAGCGGCTCCAAGGGCATTCAAGTGGTGCTGCCCAACTTCACGGCGTTGCCGGTTCCGGAATTCAATCTGCTTTGGAAGGATAGGACGGAGCGCGCATACCCCGTCGACAAGAAGGGTAACAAGAAGCAGGAGTTCATCCTGATCGAGATACTGGTGGAATGGCGCCGGTCGACGGCGGAAACTGACTCGTTCGGCGTCGAAATACGCTATCACTCATCGCAAACGATTTACGCGATTCCAAACGGTGGCTGGGACAGATTCCGCGCCTGCGATCAGCGGGGCGACCTGCCGAAGATTGCCTATGTGCCGCCGTTTTCTGGTCTTGAACCTACGGAGAAGTGGCTGGATATTTCGCCGATTCGCCAACAGGTGGGTAAGGGGCAGCCCGGCAGCGTGCTGCGCAATCTGCTCTTGCGTGTGTGCCCGTCCCCCGTCCGTGACCCGGATGAGCGCATCAAGAAGGGTTATACGCCGCCGGCAGATTGGCAAGAACTGGCTGGCAGTATTGAGCGCTGGTTCTCGGTCAAGATTCATGAGCCAAGATACGAGTCGGCCAAGGATGTCTATATCACCGTCGAGTACCGCCAGAACAACAAGGACTACGACATCATCGCCGGCGGGAGCGGATTCCATCAGATTCTGACGTTGCTGGCCTTCTTGTACGGTTATCAGTTGACAACCATTCTGTTCGATGAGCCGGACGCCCACCTGCACGTCAACCTGCAACGCGAGATTTTGGATTACTTCAAGCGCAAGTCCCTTGAGCGGGACATACAGTTCCTGATCGCCACGCACGCGGAGGAGTTTGTCCGTGGCGTGGATGCCAGCCAGATCGTTTCGTTGTTGCACCAAGTTCCAAAGCGTATCGAGTCCACGCCGGTCGTACTGCGGGCAATGGCGGATGTATCGAACGAGGAGATAACCCGGTTGGTGGCCTCGCCCTATATCCTTTACGTGGAAGGGGAGAGCGATGAGCGAATCTTGCGCGCGTGGGCCGACCGATGCGGGGCCCAACTCGCCATGGACAGGGTCTGCTTCAAATCCATGGGCGGTGGCGGCAAGGAGAACATGAAGGATCGGGCGAATGACCATTTCGCCGCTCTGCAACAGATCATTCCGGGAGTTTCGAGACTGCTGCTGTTTGACTACGATGATAGCGACACTGCCTTTCATCCACAGTCCGATAATTCTTCGCTGGCCGAGTGGAAGCGCAAGAACATCGAAAACTACCTGTTGGTCCCCGATGCCTGGAAGCGGGCAGCGCTGCACCAGATGGAATGTGGCGAAGACGATCTATTTGCGCCACCAGTGTTGCGGACAATCGACGACTTTTTCTCTGGACAGAATTTGACCTTGCCGCCTGGCCGGACGTGGCGGAATCTTGCCGCGAACGTATTTAGCGTGGTGGATGGCAAGCGCATTCTGTTCGAGAACGACGACGCACTGTTCCACCAGTTGCGGAATGGATCGCCGTCAGTGAAGCTGGTTCGAGAGCAGGTGGCAATGAGCATGCTTGTCGACGAGATTCACGAGGACGTACATCAGTTCATCGGCAAGCTGGTTGCGTTGACTACGCTCGAATGACCCCCGGTGGCCACCTCAAATTCCTCCACTCGTGGCCACCCCAAACTCGAACATGAATAAGTCCCTCGCGAAGATGTGGGCGCTGGTAAAGGAGTGTTCCGAGCCGGGTTGGGACGGCGAGGGCGCCCGCCCACTCGAGCGGCTCCCCCCC
>Ga0209343_10007292_pt1 | contig 13053 bp, 12 predicted proteins | sample RifCSPlowO2_02_FD_184026 | JGI IMG/M metagenome (GOLD analysis project Ga0209343, IMG submission 184026) | Groundwater microbial communities from Rifle, Colorado - Rifle CSP2_plank lowO2_0.2 (SPAdes) (version 2) | ecosystem: Environmental > Aquatic > Deep subsurface > Groundwater | place... | reverse complement strand
GGAACTTATTTTCGCATTCTGTGAGCAAGGAGATCCCGCTTTTTGATTCTCGAATGTCCTCACCGATGACGATGAGTCGCGGATTCTCTGCCAGTTCTTCCTCGAACGCCTCCCGGATCGCTTCTTTGTAGGAAATTTCGCGATTATTCATGGAAAACCGAATACAGTTCATTCTCGGGAACTGGACTTGAGGCTTCTGCCCTCATGAATGCCTTGTCAACTGCGTTTTTGGCGTTCTGTTCGCATTGCTCGATATCGGCATCAGGAATCTGGAGTTCCCGCAACGCCTTCGCGAACCGGTTGAGCGGATCCTCACCGGTCGGGATCATTGCCGTCAAAAACGGTTCGGCGCTGTAGCGCACCGCATGCGACGGAAAACGCCTCTCCGCGATCTCAAAAAGATAAGGCTTCGCGTTCTCGCGAACGAAGGCCACGGCCCGCTCTGCGCGTTCGTACAAGGTAAGCGGTTCTGCGGAGCTTACGGTTTCAGCTTGAATGGCGTACCCCTGCGCCCGTTCCGCTATGGTCGGCGTAGAAGACGTGTCGCGGATCGTGGATTCGATCGAAACGCCGTCATTGTGGCAGACAAAGAGCATCGGCAGATCCAAGAGCGAGGCAAGGTTGAGGGCACTGCCGAAAGTGCTCCGTGAGGCCGTCCCATCGCCGAAGAACTGAACGACGATGCCCGGTTCTCCCTTCATTTTTTTTGCAAGCGCAAGTCCGACGGCGATGGAGAAGTTTATCCCCAGTATGATGCTCGTACCGTAAATGTTGTGAGAAATGTTTTGGGGGAGCGTCGTGGTGTAGATGCGTTTCGAGGGGCCTGCTTTTTTGCCGCGAAGCAACGCGACAAGATCATCAAGCGGCATGCCCTTCTGGATCACCGCTGCATAGTCGCGATAGTGAGGAACGAGATAATCGTCATGGAGCAATAACCCAGCGACAAGTGCCTGCCCGATCTCCGTGCCGATGCCGCTGAAAAAACCCTGCATCCGTGCGCCGTCGCGGAAATATGCTTGCTGGAGCCGTTCGTCCAGGAGGCGGGCTGTGTGGCAGGTTTCGTAGATGGAAAGAAGGCGCGGTTTGTTCATGCGTCGGCGTTAGAGGGCGTACCAATCAACGGCGGAAATGCGCCACTGCTCCGAATGCACAAAACGGAACACGCGGCCGGAGGTTTTTTTGAATGCGCCGTCGCCCCATGTCAGCGCGCCGCTCACATGTGCTTCCGTTCCGTTCGTGTCAACGCTGATGAGCGCGTCGTCCAAAAATATGTCGCCGAAGGAGATATCCAGTCGGCGTTTGAGGGTATGCACCTCCTCGGGGGTGTAGCTGGCTCCGCCGAGCGCTGTGGAGCGGATCCTTGCGTCTGCGGTGAAATAATCGTGCGTGTGGTTATGCGGCGGGCCGTTCACGTCCCGCATGAACTCTTCGATAACGGCGGCTATCTCCCGTTCGTCGGCCGACGCGGGTTTCTCGCGAAAATGCACAAAATCCTTCTCGGTCTTTCTAAAAAAGAAGTCAAAGATTATCGACATGGAGTGGGGAGGGTCGCTGCGTTGATTTTTTCGGCGCGCAACTCATGATGGGCAGAAATCTTCCGAATGGCTGGTCGGTCGTATGGGCCCGTTCGGTGATGTCAAAATACTCGGTTATCAATCGCACGAGTTCTGTTTCGGACGCGCACACCCACCATCGGTCACCGGGGAATCCGTTGTTTTTCAAGTTTCGAACGGCGTCTCGCACCATGCTCCTCGCTCGCCAGCCGATCTCCTTCGTTGTGCAAAGTTCCTCGAGAACTGTCCATGCGCCGTACAGATTATTCAAGCGCAAGGATCGATCATGGGTGCATGCAAGCGCCATGTTCGCGATCGCATACACCTTTTCTTGTCGCGACAGGAAGGGGGCGTCGATGCGTCGTTTCACCTCGCTCGGCAAATGTTTCGGGAGAAAGTCGGGGTTGGTGAAACTAAAACGAGAGACAAATTTTCCCGTGTCGGCGCAGATACGGCGCACATTCCTAAGAAATCCCTCTTCTTTCCCAGGCGGGAACTGGTTTAAGACCATATCGCCGAGAATGATATCGAAATAGCCGTCCGGAAAGGGCAGGGAGAGCCAGTCGCCGACGACCCCCTGTTCGTTCCGGGGATCTGCCGTCGTCAGGTATTTTGTCGCTTCTTCGATGCAGGTCGGCGATCGGTCCGCTACCACGACGTTATGTCCCGCGACAAGATCTCGAAGCTCCGGCGTCGGTCCGAGAACGAGAACTTTTTTCCCTTGTGCGATCGGTCCGATGAATTTTTTATAGATCGCGAGATCTTGAGGACTCGGCCTGGTCAGCCTTTGTTCTTTGTCCCAATGCTTGTATCGGTCCTCAAAACTTCTGCCCCATCCTACAACCGGAGCGAATGACGCAAGGGAAGAGGCGGCTCTTCCGGGGGAAGCCGTTTTCGCAGTCAATTTCGCACGAATGGTATGGAAGAAACCCGTCATGGAGAATGCATCCACAGTATATCACCGTAATTGACGCGAAGGGCGTATCCAGTATCATGAGAAGCGCTCGCGCGGTGCAGCGCGCCTTTCGTATGGGAAAATTTGCAACGGCGATCTTGAACTTCTCACTGCGGCTGCCGGGAACGCTCGGCGACCGGCTGCGGGAGGATTGGATGCGGGAATATTTTCAGGAATTTGCCCGCCAGCCGGCGCACGGCGCGGATGCCGTATCGCCGGAGGCCAGGGCCGTTCTTTCGTTTCTTCGGAACGAGGCCGGCGTGGCGTTCGAGCGCGAATGGGGACGCGCGCATGGCCTTCCCGTTTTTTATTTCGGCATTGGACAGCGGTGGGTGCGGGGAGTGAAGGGGCAGATGCACATCATGGGGAGCGGCGCGGAGCGCAGTTTGGGGCACGCCATGTTCACTGCCGCCATCGAGTTCGTCGAGCGCTTTGTTCTGTCGGTGCGTTCCGCCGGGCGGAGCGGCGATCCCTTTGATTTCCGCGCCGCGCTCGCGCGGTCTGCAATGTTCCGCCCCGCCGGAACGGTTCCGGTTGCTGCTCCGTTTCGGCACGAGGCGGAGCGCGTCGACTGGTGGGTTCCCGGGCGCTCGTTGTTTTCGGGGGAAGAGGTGCTTCTGCCCGCGCAGAAGGTATTATGGGACCCTGACCTTACGGAACGCTCGGGAGAACCGAGGATATGCGAGCAGAACACCTCCGGCGCCGCCGCGGGGAGAACGGCAAGCGACGCAAAGGTATTCGGGATATGCGAGCTTGTTGAGCGCGACGCCCTCTTGTTCCATTGGCTGAAGAAGATCTCGCCGCCGCGCATTTTGCCGGAGAGCGTTCGCGACCCGGAGATAGATTTCCTTGTCGAGGAAGCGCGGAGCCGCGGCCTTGAACCGCATCTTCTCGACATTACGACGGACATTCCCGTGCCGGCGTACATGGCGGTGTTCGTCAAAAAGGAGCCGCCGACGGCATTTCGCGGGTTCAGCGCGAATCTTGATCCTCGTTCGGCAATGAAACGGGCTCTCTACGAAGCATGGGGAAGTTATGTTTTCAACACGCTTCTTCCCAACGATCTCGATGACCCCATCCTTGCCCGCTACCGGGTCTGGCTGCAGCCGTCGTCGTTCCGCCATTTTGAATTTCTTCTTAAGGGTCCGATAGTGAACTTCGCGAGGTCCGTCGCAACCGGCGAAAAGCGAGGCGAACTTGAGATCCTCCTCGAGCTGTTCCGCGCGCGCGGGCCGGCCTATGAATTGTACTGGCACGAGTCCCGGCATCCGATCCTCGAGCGGCTGGGATTGCATGTCGGGAAAGCCGTAAGCGCCGGACTTATCCCGCTGTACTTCTTCGAGGAAAACGCGAAGTTCGCGCTTTCGCATCCGCGTCTTCGCGGCGTCAAGCTCAACACCTATCCGCATCCTTTTGGATAAGAATGAAACTTTACCACTTCGCGTATCTCAAGAGAGTGGCGCTGGACGAGCTGGATTTTGCGTTTATGGCGCGCGTGCATACGCTGCCGCGCGCTTTTATCGAATGGCGGCAAGGGAGGGAACTGCGGCGCCTCGTTTCTTCTGCCTACGAGCGATTTCCCGTCTATCGGGATCTGTGGCGCGAGCGGGGCGCGCGCCCGGAGGACATCCGTTCCGTGAATGACATTCGGAGCTTGCCCATCTCCTCAAAACGGATGTTCAAACAATACCCCCCGGAAGCGCTTCTGGGCGATCCTCCTCCGCGCCCGAACCTATACGCGTGGAAAGAAACATCCGGTTCTACCGGTGAGCCGTTCCGGTTTCCGGTGCGCGCGCATGGGCTCCTCCCGGACCACAGAAGGTCGTTCTACGAATACCGGTTTCTTCTCTGGCGCGGAAATCCGCTCTGCCATATCGTCGATCGTCTTAAAAGCGCGCGCATCGACGAAGAGCCGGCGCGGCATGAGTTCTCGCTCACGAGAGAGGAACTCCGCAGAGATCCCACGGGCGCGTGCCAAGCGTTGCGGAAGTTCGGCGCTGATGTCCTGCGAGGCACCCCGACGTCGCTCTTTGAGCTTGCCGAATACGCGGCGCGTCTGCCCGAAGCGCATCGCCCCCGTCCCCGGTTCATTGTTTCTGCGAGCGAGGTGCTCACGTCCGCGGTGCGCGAGCATCTCGCCGACACGCTCATGGGGGAGCTTTACAATTCCTATGGCCTCGAGGAGGTTGGCGGCGTCGGCATCGAGTGCCGAATGCATGACGGATTTCACATTCACGAAGAATCCATCCTTGTCGAGATCGTTGATGAGGATGGGCGCGCGCTTCCGCCGGGGACGGCCGGCCGCGTCATTGTTACTTGTTTTAACGAGAACCAGATACTGCCGTTCATCCGTTATGATACGGGTGATCGTGGAATGATCCTTGCCGCGGCCTGTCCCTGCGGACTGAGCGCTCGACGGCTTTCTATTGACGGCAGGAACGGAGGGTTTCTGACGATCGGTTCAAAGCGGTTCCATAATTTCGAGTTCGAATTCGCGGTGAATAACTTTCACGCGAACATTGTGCGCTATCAACTCGCGAAACAGGGTCCGGAACAGGTGGAGCTTAGAGTCATCCCGGCGCGCGGCTTCTCATCTGGTATCGCGGAGAAAATACGGAGAAGCTTCCAAGAAAAGTTTGGCATCGCGCCGCGCATAACGGTCGTTCATTCCCTGCCTGCGACGCCGGCCGGCAAAACCCCGAGCATAATCGATGAAACGGAATAATAAAACAGCCCTTATCACGGGCGCCGCGGGCGGCATCGGCCGAGAGATCGCGCGAGAGCTTGCCAAGAAGGGCTACCGCCTCGCGCTTGCGTACCGGAGCAACAAACGCGCCGCGGCGCGGCTGGCGAGAGCGTGCGCGCGGCTCGGCGCTCCGGAGGCGTTCATCGTTCACTGCGATATCCGGAACGAGCGGAGCATCCGCAGAGCGGCGCGAGAAACCGTGCGGCGCTTCGGGAGGATCTCCGTTCTCATCAACAACGCGGGCGTGAACGTCATGAAGCCATTGCGCAAACAGTCGTTCCGTGAGATCGATGCCCAGCTCGATATAAACCTGGGCGGTTGTATGAAATTGACGAAGATGCTGTTGCCCCATATCGATGGAACGATCATCAATATAGCCAGCCGGGCCGGAAAGATCGCGAAACCGTCCATGACGGCGTATTGCGCGACGAAATTCGGCGTGCGCGGATTTACGCAGTCCCTCGCTTTGGAATGTCCCAAGCTGCACGTGCTCTCCGTCAACCCAGACAGGGTTGCCACGCGCATGGTCGGCTTCCGGGGCCGTCCGCCGCGGGATGTCGCGCGCATCGTTGCCGACGTTCTCGACGGGAAGCGCACAGCGGCTTCCGGAGCCGATATTGACCTGTGGAAAGTTTTACCCGACAAAGCAGGCCGGTAATTCCCAGCTCCTCATCCCGTGCCGTTTTAATGAGCGGTTCCCGCGAGGATCATGCAGGCCTCTACAATGGCGGATTCGTTTGGAAGGGTGGATTTGACATGGGGCGGCTCGTAGTAATGGGGCATATTTTTTGACGCAAGTCGTTTGATGCGGCACTGCGGCAGGGCCTCGTGAATTTGAGCGCTGATTTCTGCGCCAATCCCGCCGCGAAGGAAATCCTCTTCGACGATGAGCACTCTGTTTGTTTTTTTTGCCGAAGCGATGACGGTTTCCCGGTCCCATGGCTGCAGCGTCTGGAGTGAGATCACCTCTGCACCGATGCCAGCTTCATCCAATTTTTCTGCGGCTCTCGTCGCAAGCAGTGTCGAAAATTGCCAAGAAATCACCGTGAGATCATTGCCGGGTTTGCAGACAACAGCCGAAGGAAACGGCACGGTATATTCGTGATCAGGGATCGCCCCCCCTTGCTCATAGATCCATGGAACCTTGTCCTCGATGAACAGCACCGGACGGTTTGCCCGGATGGCGGATTTTAGCAGTCCTTTTGCGTGGTATGCGAACGTTGGCGCGGCAATCCATATGTTCGGAAGATGGAGGAAGGAAGAAAATAAGGCCGCGTCAAGCTCGGTTCCGGTCTGGGGATAGCCGATGTGGCCAACCCTGACGACAACTCCAGGACCGCTTTTCTCCGCCATGCGGTAGCGCCACGTTGCGAGCTGGTAGAGTTCGGAGAAGGCGAGCGCAAGAAAAGCGGAATGGTTGAACTGCACGACAGGTTTCAGTCCGCCAAGATTCATCCCGAGACCGATTCCGCAGAGCATTTCTTCGACAAGCGGCATGCGGACAATGATTCTGCCTGGAAATTTCTCTGAAAGGTCGGCGAGGCCGGGTCCCGTGCCGCTCGCGATGCGTATATCTTCACCGACAATAACTACGGCAGGATCGCGAGCAAGTTCTTCTTCGAGGGCCTCGGTCACCGCTTCTTGGAAGCTGATGCTCTTCTCATTCATAAAAGATCGATAAAAATTCGTCCGCAGAGATCTGCTCCGCTTGTTCCGCCACGGCCTTTGCGGCCGCTATCGCTCGCTCCGCATCTGTTTTTCTGCCGGCTAACGTCGAACTGTCGATGCCGAGCCGCACCAGTTCTTTTTCAAAGAGCGTGAGCGGATCTTTTTCGCGGGGGATCATCTCTCCCAGAAACGGTTTGTCATCAGAGAAGGTGGACTGCGGCGCGTGACGCTCCTCGAGGATTTCCAGCAGGAAGGGTGTTCGCTGTTCGCGGACGTTCCTGACGACCTCTTTCGCGCGCGCGGCAAACGCCAAGGGGTCGCTCATGGAGAGGGTCGCACACTCTACGCGGAAACCCTTGGCGCGTTCGGCGATCGTTGGCGTGGCCGAGGTTTCGCGGATACTGGCGTCCAATGACACGCCGTCGTTTTCGCAGACCAGGAGCAGCGGCAACTCCCAGAGCGCCGCGAGATTCAGCGCGCCGCAGAACGCGGGGCGCGACGCCTCGCCGTCGCCGAAGAAGAGGACCACGATGCCTGCGGCATTCTTAATTTTTTTTGCGAGCGCAAGACCGACCGCCGTCGAGAAATTCGATCCCAGGATCAAGCTGGAACCGAAAATGTTGCGTTCCGTATCGTGGAACAAGGAGTTGCCCCCGAGGCCCTTAGTGGGGCCGATCTTTTTCCGAAGAACTTCCGCCACGATGCGTTCGGGGTTCATGCCTTTTCCGAGCAGAGCGGCATACCCGCGGTAGCGCGCGACGAGAAAATCTTCGCTTTGCAGGAAACACGCAACCGCGCTCTCGCCCAGTTCATTGCCGATCGCGGAGTGCAATGAGCGAACAATTCCGCCGGGGCGTTTCCATTCCGGGTCGCTGTAATAGCAGTTTTGAAGTTCTTCGTCGAGACGCCGGCTCCTCAAACAATTCGCATAGATTTTTAGGAGTTCGTTAACGGACGGATTCATGGAACTGATTGCGTTTTGCAAATTGCGATGGTAAGGTTTTCTTGATTCATATGCATCACGGACGCTTCGCACCAGTTCACTTTTATTGTATTCTCCGGTGATGCCCTGTCAATCATTTCATGCTCGATTTTTATAGAAATAAATCTGCGGCGGTCCTCGAGGGAGATGCGATACAGAAGGCAGTAGAGAGAGTAATTGACGAGCGAACGTACTATGGGTCCGCCGGACACCCCAACGTGAAGAAGTTAGAGGAGGCATTGGCGGAACGATCTGACGGCCGACGGGCGCTCTGCGTAAACAGCGGCACCGATGCGCTGATCCTCGCGCTTAAACTCCTGCGCGTCGGGCCGGGAGACGAAGTGATCGTTCCCGCGTTCAGCTACGTTTCAACTGCATCCTGCGTCTCCTGGATTGGCGCCAAGCCGGTATTTGCCGACATCTGCCTTGATGATTATGCCGTTGATCCCGCAACAATCGAGGCGAACATCACGCCTAAAACAAAGGCGATCATCGTTGCCCATCTTTTTGGCCAGCCGGCAAGCGGCATTGAAGAGATTGCCCGGATCGCAAAGCGCAGGTCGCTGTATCTTATCGAGGATGCTGCCCAGTCGTTCGGGGCAAAAATCGAAATAAACGGGGAAGGGAAGCCGGTAGGCGCTATCGGCGATATCGGCTGTTTGAGCTTCTCGTCCACCAAGCCGTTTGCCGCCCCGGGGAATGGCGGCGCCCTCATCCTGAAGGATCCCGCGCTCTGGGAAGAGGGGGACCGTATGCGGTTCTACGGCGCGCGCGTACACCATTTCGACTATCCTACCGTGGGCGTGAACTGCAAGATGCATGACATCCAGGCCGCGGCGCTCCTCGCCAAGCTCCCGTTCTTCGACTACTGGCTCGGGCATCGCAGGAGGATCGCCGCCCTCTACACGAAGGAACTTGCGGGCATAGGCGACCTCGTTCTGCCCGCGGACATCCCGGGAACAGAGCGCACCTGGTACCGCTACGTGGTGCGGACCAAACAGCGCGACGCTCTTTTGAACTACCTGCTTGGCGTAACCGAAAACAACTATTTTCTTCAGCCGTCGCCGGAGTATCCCGTGCCAGTGCCGTACTTCGAGGTTTTTCGAGGGCTGGGATACAACGTCGGGGATTTTCCTTGCGCCGAACGACTCTCGCACGAGGTCATCTCGCTTCCTCTCTCCCAGTACGTCTCGATCGGCTACGCCAGGAAGATCGCAAAGGCGGTTCGGACATTTTACGCGCTCGAACAGCGGTAGATCGCCAGTGTGTAGTTGAAAGGTTCGATGGTTTCGATGTTCCAGCCGGCCGAATGCAGGATTTGTTTCCATCGTTCCGGGGGTTGCGGCAGGCCCTGCCCGGAAAAGCGATGAATAAGCGTCGTCACGAGCGTCGCACACAGTATGTCGTCGTTCACTGTTTTATTCAGAGCTGCCGCTCCTGCCTCGATAAGAATGAGGCGTGACCCCGGGAAAGCGCGCCGCAGGTTTTCTAAAAATCGCATTGCAGCACCCTCTCCGTCCCGCAGGAATTCGTGGATCACGCCACACGAGAGAAACATGAGCCGGTTGCCGGTGACGTGCCCTCTCCATCGTTCTAGTTTTGCGATGTCATCTTCTATGATACGGATTTGATCGTTCAAGTTTGCTTCTTTCACTCGTTGACGGGCGTAGTTCGCGACGTCTCGATCTCTATCAATGCCAACCCCCCGCCTTTTCCCGTCGGAGCCGCAGAACGTAACTAAACTGCGTGCCGAACCGCAGCCGAGATCCACGAGCATGTCAACGTCGGGAGGCATGTTCCGAAGCGCGTGCTCGATCGCGCCGCCCGCAATCACTTCGGAGTACCGCGCGTAGTAGCTGCTGTCTCTGGTTATGTCCTTTCCGAATGTCGCCGCTCCGCGCAGTAGTTCTGCCATCCGGTCAAGCATCGGTTTGTATATGAGAAGTCTCCAGATCGGCCAATGATAAACGGCGCGCTGCTGTTTTTCTTTGAGGAGAATTATCCCAGCTTTTTTCTCGAATAAGTCAGTGGTGTTGAGCAGGAATTCCACTGCGGCATCAAGCAGATATTCGTCAGCATTTAAGATGCGTGCCAATTCCTGAATGGAGCCGGGCGAGCGCTCCAACTCTCGGAAGAATCCTATTTTTTCGAGAGCGATCGCCGTCTGCATGATAATGCAATGGTTTGCGGCGCGCAGGTAATTGAAATTGTTCCCGCGCCCCGTGCTCCGTTTTAAGATTTGAGCGATGCTGACGCGCATGATAGTTTATAGGGTATCACCAGCTGCACGTGTCTTCAAACTCCATGGGGAAAATAACCATACTGGACAGCACGCTCCGTGACGGAGGATACGAAAACGATTTCTCCTTTACGGCCGAGGATACCTCGTTTCTTTGCAAGAACCTGGAGGAGGCCGGCGTTGAATTTATAGAAGTTGGTCACGGCCAGTCCATGGGCGCTCGCGCGCATCCGCAGTACGCCGGCTCCGGCGTCGTCACCGACGAAGAGTATATGCTGGCCGCAAAACGCTCTTTAAAGAGGGCCAAGTTCGGAATGTTTTTCTGCCCGGGCCTCTCCACGATGGAGCACATCGATCTTGCTGTGCGTCATGGTATGGATTTCATCCGCGTGGGCATCAACGCAACGGAGGTGCAACAGTCCGAGCCGTACATCAGAAGGGCCAAAGAGGCCGGCCTCTTTGTTTTTACCAACTACATGAAATCGTATGTGCTTGGCCCCGAAGAGTTGGCGTGTCGCGTGCAGTTATCGGAAGAATATGGTGCCGATGTCGTGTATCTTGTTGACTCTGCTGGCTGCATGGTGCCGGATGACATGAGGCGTTATTTCTCCGCGATACGAAAGCTCTCCACGATCAAACTCGGTTTCCATGGCCATGACAGCTTGGGGCTCGCCGTGGCAAACAGCTTGGCCGCTGCCGAAGAGGGCTTTGAGTTTGTTGACGGGACACTCCAGGGACTAGGCAGAAGCGGGGGCAACGCCCCGACCGAGGTGCTGGCGGCTGTTTTGCGGAAAGCCGGCCGTGACACCGGCGTTGATTTTCTGAAGCTTCTTGCGCTGGCGAGAAAATTCGTTGAGCCGAGATTCGGGGAACGAGGTCGCCGGCCGCTGGATGTCGCGGCCGGATTTGCCGGATTTCATTCCTCGTTTTTGCCGCTTATTATGGAGTGCGCAAAGCAGTACGGCGTTGATCCAGCAGTTCTCATTATCGAAGTATCGAAAAAAGAACGCGTGCGCGTGGACAGGAATCTTGTTGAGCAGGTTGCCAAAAGCATAACAGCATGAAAGCGGTCAGGATATACGAGTACGGCGGTGTCGATGTTATGAGGATGGAGGAGGCGAAGCCGGTTTTGCCTGGAAGAGGCGAGGCGCTGGTGAGAGTGGAGGCCGCCGGTGTAAGTTTTGGGGACATCTATCACCGGAGAGGATTGTACGCGTTCGAGCTTCCTTCGACGCTTGGGCACGAAGGCGCGGGGATCGTGGAGGCCGTCGGACCGGACGTGCGCGAAGTGAAGACCGGCGACAAAGTTGCATGGACGTGCGTGTGGGGTTCGTACGCCGCGCATCTTGTCGCGCCGGCGGAGCGCCTCGTCATCATCCCGGAGGGCGTGGAGGTTCGGGATGCCGCAGCCGTCATGACGCATGGCCTGACTGCTCATGCCCTCGCGCATTCGATATGCTCGATCGGCGCCGGAGACGTTTGTTTGGTACACGCCGCCGCCGGCGGCACTGGACGGCTTCTCTGTCAGATGCTTAAACTTCTGGGCGCAAAAGTCATCGGAACGGTTTCAAACGATTTTAAGGCGCAGGTAGCCCGCGCCGCCGGAGCAGACGAGGTTATCATCTATACGAAGAACGATTTCGCGAAGGAGATCGTGCGTCTGACTGCGGGCAAAGGAGCACGTGTCGTGTTTGACTCGGTCGGAAAAGATACGATCGAGAAGAGCATGCAGTGTCTTGCCCCTCGGGGACATCTGGTTCTCTACGGCCAATCAAGCGGAGCGCCGCCGTCCATTCACCCCGACGCTCTCCGAGAAAAATCGTTATCCGTAACGCGTCCCGTTCTGCCGCACTACATTGCTTCTCGCGAGGAGCTTCTCTTCCGCGCTGGCGAGGTGTTCCATTGGCTTGCGAGCGGTGCCGTGCGCTTGCGAATTGATGCGACCTATCCCCTGGAGAAGGCAGCAGCAGCGCATACACTGCTCGAGTGTCGCAAGAGTGCCGGGAAAATTTTGCTGCTTCCATAAGTTCGCGCGTATACCATGGCTTCGATGGATCACAGCAGTTTGCGCCTTAGCGGAGTCCAGCAGATCTTCAGCGACTTCATCGTCGCCGAACTTTTGCTGGCGCTTGAAGAGAACGGAATACTGGCCACGATCGCGAACGAGAGCCCATTTTCGGTCCGCACTGTCGCCCGGGAAGCGAGGGTGAACGACGATATACTGCGCGCGGCCTGCGATTTCCTTGCCGAACAAGGACTGTGCGAAAAAGTGAACGCGGACCGCTATCGGTTGCTAGGCATGCACAATGACATAAAAAGTTCGGCGAACTTCCTTCTCGCGTATAAAACAATGTACGAATCCCTTGCCGGCCTCATGAACGATTCCAAGCGGTACGGCATTGATATCAAGCGAAACGGGATATACTACCGGCGCGGCCTTGACGCGATGGTTGCGCATGCATTCCCGTCCCTCCTCACCCGCCTGAACGAGCTTGGCGCGAAACGTATAACGGGGATCGGGGCCAATGCCCTGGGGTTCTTGCGCGTCGCTTCGGAAGAGATCCGGCTGGACGCGTGCATGGGCGTCGTGAGCGACGAAGAGCGGGCGGAACTCGAGGATAAGCAAAGCGACCGTTTGCGCTCTTCCGATGGCGTCAGGATCGTTCGGGGTGAGCTGGGACATCCGGAACAATTTTCTGCCGAGGCGGCAGCCGAGGCGCTGGTGAGCATAGCGGTATTTCACGACTTTCGTCCCGAAGACCGGTTGCGGTCCGTTCTCGGAGAGTATAAAAAGTTTTTCCCTTCAAGCAGGCTATTTCTCCTCGAATTCGACGTTTCGGGTCGGGATGGGGCGCGGGAGCGCGGCGCTTCTCCTGCGCGGTATCTGACGTCAGTTTCTCGTCTCACCCA
>Ga0209343_10007281_pt1 | contig 13066 bp, 12 predicted proteins | sample RifCSPlowO2_02_FD_184026 | JGI IMG/M metagenome (GOLD analysis project Ga0209343, IMG submission 184026) | Groundwater microbial communities from Rifle, Colorado - Rifle CSP2_plank lowO2_0.2 (SPAdes) (version 2) | ecosystem: Environmental > Aquatic > Deep subsurface > Groundwater | place... | reverse complement strand
TCAATCTCTCCTGGTTATTTTGCAGACAAATAGCTATTGCAGGTGATTTCCCAGAAGAACATCAACATTTGTTATTACTTAATCCAGCAATATTTAATTATGCAAATACTAATCCAGATTTAACAGATCTAAGATTCTTAGAAGGCACATGTGATGATCCAGATTTAGCATTAGGTGTTCTTGCAGCATGGGCAGAATCAATTGATGTAGCAGGAGAAAGTAAAATCTGGTTTAAAACAATAACACCTAATGTTGCAACTGTAGCAGTTTATTATGGAAATCCTGTAGCATTGAACATTTTTGATCCAATTGCTGTTTTTGAATTTTTTGATGGTTTTGATGCCATTGGGGAGTGGGCATCTTTACCAAGTGGAACACCTTGTTCTGTAGCTGGTGGGTTAGCAACTTGTGGAACCGGACAAAGTCTATATCATTCACTATCTTATTTATCTGATGAATTTAGAGGTTTAGCAGTTGAGTCTAGTGTTAATCTATCAGTTGATATCCCACCTACATCAACTGGTGCTTTTGGTATGGATCAGGCAGAAGATGCTAATTGGCAGTCTTTTGGTCACTCCCTCTCATTGCAGGACCCACCATTTTTAAATTTATTAAGATCTGGTAGTAGATCTTTGATTCCAGGTCTAAATAGGGTTGCAGGAAGATTTGTAATAGGTGGAGTAGCAATAATTAGAGATGATTTAGCTTATGGATATGATGACAGCGGTAATATAGTAAGTTCTGTTACGGATATTCCTACCGGTGTCATCCCTCTTCATCCATTTATCGCAGAAGACGTATCCCCTTCCATATATGACTGGATAAGAATACGTAGATATGTTGACCCAGAACCAACTACTTCACTAGGTGAAGAACAAGGGGCGCCATAATCTAATTTTAAATACTTTCTTTTATCGATATATTTATGAAAATTCTTCATTTAACCTCTACTTTAGCTAGTGCAGGTGCTGAAACAATGCTAGCATATATTGCTAGCTCAGATAAATCAAATAAACACATTATTTGTTCTATTTATGAAGGCGGTGTATACAAAAAGAAATTAGAACAGACTGGCATACAGGTTTATTCTCTAAAGATTAATTCCTTATACCTTTTTCCACTTGCTTTTGTTAAATTATTCCTTTTAGTTCTAAGAGAAAAACCAGATGTAATACATTCCTATTTATTTTTAGATAACCTAATAGCCAGGTTAATTGGAAAACTTACCGGTAAAAAGGTTCTATGCAGTAAGCGTGATAGTGATCGCTGGAAGCCATGGTTTGTTCATATTTTTAATAAATTAACTGCATGGTTGGCAGATGCAACAGTTACAAATTTTAAAGATGGGATAACTGAACTGAGAAAGAACAGCATCTCAGAAAATAAAATTTACTACGTTCCAAACGGTAAGAATATTAAAGACTACAAACTAAAAATCCCAAAGGAAGAGGCAAAGAGGCTTCTTGGCTTCAGTGAAAGAAATTTAATAATCACATTTACTGGTAGATTAGTTTGGTACAAAGGCCAGGATTATCTAATTAAGGCATTTTCGAGCATCTTAGCAAAATATCCAAATGCCAAATTGTTGCTTGTTGGGGAAGGGAAAAATAGAAAAAATTTAGAGCAACTAGTTTACAAGCTTAACCTAAATAATAAAATCATATTTCTTGGAAGTCGTAACGACATTCCTCAAATCTTGAAAGCAACAGATATCTTTGTTTCTCCCTCACTTAGAGATGGTATGCCAGGCGTAATTATGGAAGCAATGGCTGCAGGTTTGCCTGTTATCGCAACTAATGCAGACGGAAGCAAGGATTTAATCAAAAATTATGAAAATGGAATTTTTATTCCAATTAAAGATAACGATGTGATAACTGAAAAAGTAATAGAGCTTATTGAAAATAAAAAACTAGCGCAGAAATTAGCTAAAAACGCCAGAAAAACAATTGCAAGAGATTTTACAATCGATAGAATGATTAACGGTTACCAAAGTATATATGAAAAACTATTGAGAAGTGCTTAATATGCGTATCTTGATGATTTCTACTGATTTTCCATATAAATCCAAAGATGGAACAATTATCCAAGGCGGTGGTAGTGCTTGCATAGCGCAGTTAGTTGAAGGCCTATTGAAAAAAAATGTCGAGCTTGCGGTTGTAACGCGCGCTGAAAAAAACATTGATCAAGAACTTTTTAAAATTCCAATATATCGTACAAGATTTTTGTATCTTGGTTTTCGGGAAAGCAAAATAACACATTCATTATTTTCCTTACCTACAGCAATAAAAGCAATAAAAGAGTTTAATCCAGACGTAATTCATTCTCATAATCCGCCAGCAGCGCTTACAGGCATTGCGTGTGCAAAGTTATTTCATAAACCTCATTTTTTGACCATGCATGGTCCCTGGAGCGAAGTGCGAATTAAAGGCATTAAAAAAACAATAGCTGAGAAAATCGAACGTTTCGTATTAAAACATGTCGATATAATAACATGCGATTCCATAGCTCTTAAAAATCAGCTCGAACATAAGTATAAAATAAAAGCAGTAGCAATACAGAATGCTGTTGATAAAAACTATTATTCAAAGATTCAGAAGAGCAACGCGCGCTCGCTTTTAAATATTAAAACAAGAGATAAAATTATTCTTTTTACTGGCAGGTTTGTAGCTGAAAAAGGACTTGACACACTACTTACTGCAGCATCTAATTTGTTGAATAGAAGGAAAGATATCACGCTTTTATTAATTGGCGGTGGTTTTGACGAGAAAATCGTTCATGGTTGGCTCGGTCGAAATCGCAACTACAAAAATAAAATACTAACTATCCCTTTCTTAAGACATGAACTGATGAAAACCGCTTATTGCGCTAGCGATGTTTTTGTTCTTCCCTCACTCGCAGAAGGATTAAGCAGATCATTAATGGAAGCTATGCTCTTTGGTTTGCCCTCTATTGCCACGGCAGTTGGTGGAAACATGGAGCTTTTAGAAAACAATCGGGGAATACTTGTAAAATCGAAAGATTCAAAAGAACTTGCGCAAGCAATAAGCAAGGTTTTAGCCGATAGAGAAATAGCAAATAAAATAGCAAAGAATGGAAGATCTTATGTTATAAATAATTTAACAGTCGAGAAAAGAATAAGTAAATTTATTACATCATACAATCGCATCAAAACTCAAGACCGAAAACTGAAAACTGGGGACTGAAAACTGTTATGTGTGGTATCTGTGGCATATTTGGCGAGTATTCAAAAGATCAGATTAAAAAAATGACCGCTACTTTGATTCATAGAGGTCCTGATGATAATGGTTATTTTTTTGATGAAGGCATTGGTCTTGGTTTTAGAAGGCTAAGTATAATTGACCTCAAAAAAGGGTTATACCCTATTTTTAATGAAGATAAAAGCGTTCTAGTTATTTTTAACGGGGAGATATATAACTATAAGGAGCTTAGAAAAAGTTTAGAAAAATCTGGGCATAAATTTTACACAAATACAGATACCGAAGTAATCGTTCATGCTTATGAACAATTTGGTGAGAATGATTTTGCAGATAAATTTAATGGTATGTTTGGCTTTGCACTATATGACTCAAATAAAAGAAAATTAATACTTGCTAGGGACAGAGTTGGCATTAAACCGCTTTATTATGTATTATCTAATAGCAATTTGCTCTTTGGTTCAGAAATCAAAGCAATTATATCAACAAAAGAAATTAAGCCAGAGCTTGACTTTGATGCGGTTTCTTCTTATTTTTCATTTGGCACCTCGTTTGATGAAAAAACGTTATTTAAAGGAATAAAGAGATTATTACCTGGGCATATGTTAATTTCAGATTCAAAAACTGTCCGCATTAGAAAGTATGTGAAAGGCAGCAGCGAAAAAATCAATGTTTCACCAAAGAGTTTAAGAAAATTGGTAGAAGAGTCTGTTCAATCTCAGATGGTTGCAGATGTCCCAGTAGGTGCTTACTTATCTGGTGGTATAGATTCAAGCACAGTAGTTGCCCTTATGAAAAGATCAAACGATGATTTAAAGACATTTAATATTGGTTTCGGACGCGAGGATGACGAGAGTCAATATGCACGCTTGGTTGCAGATGATATTGGCACAGACCACCATGAAATTTTCATATACTCAGGAGAAGTTCCGAAAATTCTTCAAGATTTTATCTATTATTATGATGATCTAAATTGGGATGCTGCAGCTTTGCCAGTTTATAAGCTTTCAAAATATGCGAAAAAGTATGTTACTGTTGTGCTCACCGGAGAAGGTGGTGATGAGCTATTTGCTGGCTATAATCGTTATAAATTCTTCTCAAACTATTTTTGGTTTACTCCAGCTATTATTAAGCAGAGGTTCTATGAGCGTTTTTTGAAAATGACAGATAATAACACCTGGCGTAATATAATAAAAAATCCTTCTATTTATGGAGAAAAAATATATAAGGACTATTTTAAGAACTCAAAAAGCTTACAAAGTGTTTTGGATTTTGAGCTTAATGAAACGCTTCCAAATCAGTTGCTCACTAAAGTTGACCGCGCGACAATGGCAGGTTCAATAGAGGCACGTGTACCTCTACTTGATAATACCCTGCTTGATTTTTCCAAGAATACCCCAATTAATTTAAAGCTCAGGGGTTTTAATGGTAAATATATATTTAAATTAGCAGTAAAAGATCTGCTACCTCAAATAACAATAAAACGTGCAAAGCGCGGTTTCGGTGCTTCACCATACTACTGGTTCAAAGATAAAGAAATTATGGATTTTGCCATTTCTATTCTTGATGATTCGCATGTAAGAGAAGATTACATAAACATACAAGAATACAAGAAGTTTATTGATATTCGTGGTTTTAATAAGGGTAGAAAAGCGCATGCTCTTTGGATTATGCTATGCTTTGAGCTTTGGTATCGTAAATTTATAGTATAATATATGGCATAAAGGTAAATTTTTATGGCGGGTATAGAGACAGTTGAAATGGATAAGGATTACAAGGATATGGGAAAAGGATCGTTCTGGCTTTTTATAGGGCTTTTCCTAGGCAGATTCTTGGGTATTATCTTCACAATCATCATCGCAAGGTTGTTTCCTCTAGAAGAAGTAGGAATTTATTATTTGGCCTTTAGCGTAATCAGTTTATTTACCGTATTCACTGGTTTTGAGTTCGTCAGTACATTGCAGACTTATGGCGCCTATTATAATGGAAGTGGGAAAACAGATCATCTGAGAAAACTTGTGAAACTTTCATTTATTCTTGGGGCAATAACATCAATAATTACATTTGCTTTTTTCATATTTTTCTCCAAGGATATTTCACTTTATTTTGGCAATACACAGGTTTCTAGCCCATTGAAAATTCTTGCAATTTATTTCATACTGAATTCATTTTTTGGTCTTGCCATAGCCTTTGTTACTGTGTTCAGATTGATGAAAGAAGTGTCTATTACGCAGATCAGCCAGTTGGTTTCGAAAATATTGTTAATCCCTGTAGTTTTGTACTTCTTTGGGGCGAATGCGGCCTCACTCTCGCTTATATTCATAATTTCATTTTCAATTGGCGTCATCATATCATTATACTACTTCTTCATTTTGTACAAGTCTATTGAGAAACCAAGAATAGAAAAAATCACATACAGTCAATTGATAATGGAACTCTTACCATTCACATCCGCGATTATAATCACGAATATCATAAGCACTGTGTTCTCTAGTTCTGATCGTATTTTATTAGGTTACTTCATGGAACCTATATCTTCTGCCTCCTTAATTGCAGTTTATTCAATATCACTTGGTTTCGGAACTTTCTTGCAGATTTTTTCCTCTGCCATAGGAGGAATATTTATACCAATAATCGCCAGTATACATGGCAGAGACGAAAAAGATTTTTCTAAGATAAACAATTTGACAAATTCTTCTACAAAGTGGTCTTTTCTTGCAACAGGTCCACTATTCCTGTTTTTCATGATATATCCATCTGAAATATTGGGTACACTCTATGGCCCTGATTATTCTTCTGGTGGATCGACCCTATTTTTGATTATTTTAGGGTTTTTGTTCTTTACCCTCGGTTACTCTCAGAAAAACGCATTTTCCGCTTTAAAGCGTGCTGATCTGGGATTTAAAATAACCATAGTTGGCGTGATTTCAAATATTGGTCTGAATCTTATGTTGATTCCAAGATTAGGGATAGAAGGGGCAGCATTTTCTTTCATGTTTTTTTATTTTGTTACATCTATTCTTGCAGCTTATTATAGCAAGAAGTTCTTTGGTTTTAACTTTTCTTCATGGTTGTTGCCGTTTTTTGGCTTCTTCTTATTTTTATTCGTGACACTCTCTTTTGTTAGAGTCAGCTTATTTTCCGTTATTAACTCGTTTATCGCATCGCCTTTTAGTTCCTTTGGGTTATCCCATTTTTCAGTCTTTTTTGTATTAGGACTTTTGTTTTTATTTATGACGAGTATTTATGTTGTTGGGGCAGTCTACTTGAGGTTATTAGATAGGAATGATATCAAATTATTATCCTCCTTTTTGAGAAAATTGAAAGTACCATCATATTTCATTAATATTGTTAATAAACTTCCATATTCAGAATCGTGATTTTTATGTCAAAATATTTCGGAACAAACGGTATTCGCGGAACAATTGATGTTCTTACACCAGAGTTAGCATACAAGGCATCGTACGCAACAGGGGTTTATTTTAAAGGCGGAAAGATACTAATTGCAACTGATGCTCGCTTAACCGGCCCAATACTTAAAGAAAAAGTTATTGTTGGTTTACTTGATGCAGAATGCACTGTTTTTGATTTAGGCGGGGTTTCGACACCTACAGCAGAATTTATGGTAAAAAAGCTAAAAGCCGATGGCCTAATTGTAATAACTGCTTCGCATAATCCGCCAGAATACAATGGACTTAAGATAATGGATAGAAATGAAATTTCTATATCAAAAGAGCGTGGAGAAGAAATAGAAAGAATGATAGATAGCCCCCCAAAAATAAAAATGAAAAAAGGCGCAATATCTAAACACAATAATTCAATTAATGACCATATTGAGGCGATTCTAAATCAAATTGATAAAAACAAAACAAAAGGAAAACGTCTCTTGTTAGATTGCGCAAACGGTATGGCAGCAACAATTGCACCATATTTATTCCGCGAGCTAGGATGCGAGGTAACAACTATTAATTCTCATATTGATGGTAATTTTCCAGGAAGACCAAGCGAACCAACTGAAGCAAATGTTCAAGATCTAATTAATGCAGTTAAATACGGAAATTATGATTGTGGAATTGCATGGGATGGCGATGGTGATCGTGTAATTTTTGTTGATGAAAAAGGCGAGTTTGTTATTGGAGACAAGGTATTTGCAATCTGCGAAATATTAAAATTAAAAGAAAAGTCTGGTGAAGTCGTTACTACTGTTGCGACATCGCGAATAATTGAAGATGTTGCAAAGAAGTATAGTTCAAAGGTTGTTTTTACGAAAATAGGAGCACCATACTTAAGCGAGGAAATGGCTAAGGGCAAAGCAGTAATAGGTGGTGAAGAAGTTGGTGGAGTAATCTGGCCAGAAGTAAGCCTAGCTAAGGATGGTTTCTTAACTGCTGCGAAAATTGTTGAGGCGCTAAGCGAGAAAAAACTAAGCAAATGGCTAGAAGATATTCCAAAATATTATAACGAAAAAACAAAAATTGCAGCCAGCGAAACGCAAAAAACAAAAATAATAGCTAAAATGCGAGAACATGCTGTTAAAAACAAATTAACCTTTATCGATATTGACGGAATCCGCATTAATTTTGATGATGGATGGGTTATTGTTCGCGCCAGCGGAACTGAAAATTATGTTAGAGTATTTACAGAAGCAAAAAGTGCAAAGCGTGCCAAAGATCTTTTAAATGATTACATAGAATTAGTTAAGCGATTACTTGAGGTACTTTAAATCCCAACTTTTTTCAAGTATTCAAAAAGGGGGTTGCGCTAGGGGGTTTGCCCCCTGGCACTTGATTAAGATTATAAACATTGTCATCTATCCAATTATTATGAAAAAGAAAAAGCTTGAGGATACGACACCCATATCAATCGTATTTTTGAATAATATTCTTAACATAATAGAAGATATAAGTAACTCTCTATTTGAGATCACCGAAATACAAACAAAAAGACCATTTGAATATTCAGAATTTATCCAGGCTTTAAAATCCAAAAATCAAAGTAATATACTTAAAATGCTTCCTGATGAAATCGCAAAACAGGTAATGTCATCTTTCTTTGGCATAATCGCTGAGTTTGCTTATGTCAAGCAGAAAAGTGCAAACCCAGAACAGCTGACTTCAGAAGAATTAAATAAAATTGCAAATGCTTTAAAGAAAGAGATTAAAAACATTCGTAAATTAATTAAAAATTATAAAAAGAATATTAAAACAAATAAAAAAGATAAAAAAATAGTAAAGGTTAATTGGGATTAAGGTGATATTATGGCAAGAAAAAGAAGTGAAGAAGAAATTTTAGAAGAAGCTGAACCAGTTTCGGTTGTGATTTTGAATAATATAGTAAATATAACTGAGGACCTTGCTGAGACAGTGTTGGATCTTGCAAAGTTACAGAGAAAAAGACCGCAGGAATTTAAAGGTCTGCTTGAAAATCTTGCAAAAGCTAAAAAAGAGGGCCCAGAAAGTTTAATTGGTGTTCTCCCAGAAGCAGTAGCAAAACAAGTAATGAGTGCAGTTATGAGCTTAATGATGACTGTGGGGTCTATGAAACAGGCTATGAAAGGGGGAAGCACAACAAGCTCAATGCCTTTTGACCCTCAAAAAATGAATCCAGATGATTTAGAGAAAGTAGGAAAAGCATTAATGGAAGAATCTGCTAAGCTTGATAAGGTTATTCATGAGTATGAGAAAGATCTTTTATCAGCTAAAAAAGGCAAGAAATAATCAGAATTCCATACTTTCTCGAAGCCGCCTTTATCATATTGATTGCTGTTTTAATATTGCATACACGTACAGCTAGTTCCAGTACTTAACTGTAGTGCCCCAGTTTTATTTAAAGTACGGTCGGTACAGTACTCTTTTCCGCAATAAGGAAGCACATCTGATTCACCGCAGAATACTGTTGAGTTTATTGGTTCACCTATTAAAAGATTTAATATACTTGGAAGAGATATATACAATAAAGCCAAAACCAGGGCTGATCCTATAATTATCTTTGGCCAAATGGGTTTCTTGGTTTGTTTTCTATTTCTATTTATAACCCAATCTATTAAGAGCCAAATTATTCCAATTAAAAGTAGTATCATTATTAGAATGCCCAATATAGGTTTGGCACTCTGACATAAAGTAACTAAAGCTTGGACCATGTTCATCAACTTAAAACCTTATTAATTTAAATCTATTGTATAAATAATTTTCTATGTCAAGAATGCCAAAGTTAGGTTTTTTAAAAGAATTATCTCTAGAAGATTTAAAGGACTCTGATCCCGGTGCCTTTAATAACCTTATTAGTTTTTTTCATAGGCTAGATGAGAAAGAATTTCCCGAGGCTATTAAAGCAACAAAAGAAAAGTATGGGGCATTATTAGTTCTTGGCAATGTTTATAAAAAAATTAAGAAAAAAGGATCAAAAAAACTTCTTAAAGAAGCAGAAAAAATGATCCTTACCATGAGTTCATTAAAGCACAGTGTGGCGCAGGGCAGGCCGCAGGAAGTTACTTCTCCAAGATTAGGTAAATTTAAGGATGCGACGTCTCCAACTACTGCTATAGAAAACACAACATCTCGGATTTTCGAGTTAGTACGGGCAGGCAAAATATCATTTATAAATGTGCATACTCGTATTAGCTTTGATGAAGAGAGAAATGCCATTTCAGACAAAATAAGTAGCCAGCCCATTTTTAGAGTAGCCGATGAATTCAAACGTGGTAATACTGGTTATCAGGACGTTCTTCAATATGGCGCCAGTGACAATAAACCCCTGTCTGCAGTATCTGATTATATGAGAAGAAAATTTCAGAGAGTTATAGGTGTAGTATTATTTTCTTATTTTAGGCAGGTACCAGAAGAAATTAAAGAGGGCGGCTTTTTAGGTCTTGGAGTTAAAACAAGAGTCGTTACTAAATCAGTAGAAGATCCTGATAAAGCAGTGCTTGCCTTAACCTTACCAACAAATAGAAAAGATGACTTTGGTAGGGACGGTATGTTATGGGAGGTATTAATTGTAGGAGATAAAAAAAACCTGGAAGAGCTCCATGCTAACCTAAAGAATGTAGCTGACGTAGTAAGGTTAATGGCCGAACTTATACCTGGTCTTAAGGAGATTGAGAAATTAGAAACACAACCAACTAATATAGATCCTAGTACAAAATTTGTTAGCTCTAGTTATCCTAGCTTATTCTCCTAATTACTAAAACAATTACGGGATTGACTTCAAAGCTTCCTTCACAAATTCTACAATCCCATTCGCATCCAGTTTATATTTTCTCATCAAATCTTTTGCATCTCCGCTCTCGCAAAACGTATCGTGAATTCCATGCCGCTTTAATATCGCACCAGTTTGCTCTTCACTAAGCACTTCAGCTATTGCGCCACCCAATCCACCATAAATCTGGTGTTCCTCAACACTAATAAGCAATTTAGTTTTCTTTGCCCATTCTAATATACAATCGTGATCTATTGGTTTAATCGTATGGCAATCAATTACTGCGCATTCTATGCCTTCCTTTGAGAGCTGTTCAGCAGCCTTTAAGCTTTCGTAAACTTCTAATCCACAAGCAAATATTGCAGCATCTTTTCCTTCACGATAAACATTCGCTTTTCCTATCTCAAATGGTGTTTTTTCCGTAGTAAATGTAATTACTTTTTCTCGTGAGGTGCGAATGTATGCCGGTCCGAATCTATTAGTTATAGCCTTAACTGCTTTTCTTGCCTCTTCAACATCACATGGCACAATAATTATCATATTTGGGAGCGCACGCAGCATCGCAATATCTTCTAATGCCTGGTGCGTTGCGCCATCCTGTCCAACGCTTATTCCATTGTGCGATGCATGAATCTTTACATTCGCATTTGTATAACAAATTGAAACTCTTATCTGATCCCAATTGCGGCCAGGAGAAAATGCAGCAAATGCAGACATAAATGCAATCTTTCCGCAAAGCGCAATGCCTGCAGCAACACCTGCCATATTCTGCTCTGCTATGCCTATTTGTACAAAGCGCTGCGGAAACTTTTCAGCAAACCAATTAACGCGCGTACTTTCTTGAACATCTGCAGTTACAACCCAAACATTATGATTTTCTTGCCCAACTTCTAATAATCCTTTTCCAAAACCATCTCTAAGCGATACTGCATTTTTTGATGTGAGTAAATCTTCTATAAGATACATTTCTTTTGTTTTTAGCATTCTACTCTTCCTCTATTCTTTTTCGTTCTTCTTCCAAAAGCGTAATTGCTTCATCTGCTTGTTCTTTGCTCGGTGTTTTACCATGCCATTCGCTTAAATATTCCATATAAGGAATTCCTTTTCCTGGGATTGTATGCGCGATAATAACTGTTGGTCTTTCATAAACTGCCTTTGCTTCTTCGCATGCCTCAATAAATTTCGCAATATTATGGCCATCTACTTCAATTACGCGCCAGCCAAATGCACGGTATTTTTCAGCAAATGGTTCTAATGGTAATATATCTTCGGTCATACCATCCATCTGAATGCTATTACGATCTATTATCGCGGTCAAATTGTTTAATTTATACTTATTTGCGAGCATGATAGCTTCCCATGTTTGGCCTTCATCATGCTCTCCATCGCTCATTGCGCAATAAACGCGCCAGCGCTTGCGTTCTGCCTTTGCTACGATCGCCATACCAACTGCTTGGCTTAATCCTTGGCCTAGTGGTCCACCAGAATTTTCTATTCCAGGTAGCGAACCAGGATGTGGATGACCTTGTAATCGTGAGCCTAGCTTTCGCAGTGTCATTAATTCTTCTTTTGGGAAATAGTCTGCATTTGCCATTGCTGCGTAAAGTACAGGTGCAACATGTCCATTTGATAAAAGTAATCTGTCTCTATCTGGCCAGCTTGGGTTTTTCGGATCATGATATAATACATTAAAATAAAGCGCAGAAAAAATATCTGCCAAACCTATGCTGCCAGCGCTGTGCCCACTCTTTGCCTCAAGTAGCATGCGAATTACATCCTGTCTTATCGTATTCGCAATCAGCTTAAGCTGTTTTATATTCGTTATTTTTTTATGCATATTTTGCCTCTTTAATCGCGTTCTTTAATGCCTTAATTGATTTTGCAATATCCTCAACACTAAATATCGCACTAGCTGCAACAATCTTATTTGCACCTGCAGATATTGCCAGTTTAATTGTTTCTGTGTTTATGCCACCATCGACTTCAATATCATATTTAGAATTTCGCTCTCGCAAAATCTTTATTTTTTCCTCAACCTCAGAAATATATTTTTGTCCGGAGAAGCCAGGATGCACAGTCATTGCTAAAAAATAATTAGTTTCCTTCTCGTACTCGAGCACTTTTTCGATTGGTGTATTTGGATTAAATGCAATTCCTAGTTTTCCACCAACAGCTGCAATTGTTTTTTTAATTTTTTGAAAATCCATTTTTGATTCAACGTGCACAAGATGCAGCGCATTTTTTATCCTTACCCTATTAATCCAATTTTCCGGATGCTGAACCATCCAATGAAATTCGTAATTAATTCCATTAGGCAAATCTTTTAGTTCTTCCAAACCGATAGTTTTGTTTGGAACAAAATCATTATCCATTATATCTATCTGAACAGTTTTTAGATAAGGTTTTACAGCTTCAATCTGCTTTATCAATTCATCCTTTGTTTTAACTAAAATGGCAGCAATTAGTTCAATAGTTTTAGAATTAGCGTAACGTCTGCTCTCATTTATCTGCATTTGCCTCCCCTCTCGAAGCTTTTAGGAAAAGCTTCACCAAAACCGTGAGTTTAATTAGAATAAGTTAAATAGAATAAAATGGATTAGAAATATAAAGTTATTGCATTGAGCTTTGTATCATGAGTAATGAGTCAAACTTTG
>Ga0209343_10007276_pt1 | contig 13070 bp, 8 predicted proteins | sample RifCSPlowO2_02_FD_184026 | JGI IMG/M metagenome (GOLD analysis project Ga0209343, IMG submission 184026) | Groundwater microbial communities from Rifle, Colorado - Rifle CSP2_plank lowO2_0.2 (SPAdes) (version 2) | ecosystem: Environmental > Aquatic > Deep subsurface > Groundwater | place: Rifle... | reverse complement strand
CGGATTGGCTGATAGCGCCTTTCAACCTGAGCTATGCAAGAACCCGGATACGGGCCTGGGCGCTGCGCACGGCCATCCGCTGGATCAGGGCGGATATCCCCGTGGACGAAAACAGGCGCCTGAGCGGACTGCACGACCTGGCGATTCTCGATACCCCCCGGGATGAGAGATTCGACCGCCTGACGCGAATTGCCGCGGCTGCCTTCGATGTACCGATCGCGCTGATCAGCCTGGTCGACAGCGATCGGCAGTGGTTCAAATCCAGTTTCGGCTTGAACGCGACCGAGACCTCGCGTGACGCCGCTTTCTGCGCCCACGTCGTGCATCAGAAGAAAGAAATGGTGGTGCACGATACCTTGCAGGACGACCGATTCGCCGACAATCCGCTGGTAACCGGGGTTCCGCGCATCCGCTTTTACGCCGGGGTCCCGCTGATGCTCGAGGACGGCAGCTGTATCGGCACCTTTTGCATTGCCGACACGCGTCCGCGTGAACTCACGACCGCCGACCTGGCCACACTGCATGATTTTCGCAATCTGACGCTGCAGGAGATCAAGCGCAAGCATTAATAATTCGTCGGCCGCGGTTCACATTTTCTGAAAAATATCCTTTCCCGCGCGCGCGGCGCGCTTGTTCAGGAGTTCGCCATGATCAAATCAGTCGGATTTTTAGCGGCATTCGCATGCGGCGGCCTGGCCGCCTTTTCCGCTACCCTGCATTCCCAGCCCTACCCCACCCGGCCGGTGCGCGTCATCATGACCGTCGGCGCCGGTGCCGACCTGATGGCCCGCCTCATCGGCCAGCGCGTCGGCGATGCCATCGGCCAGCCGCTGGTGACCGAGATCCAGAGCGCTGCGGGCGGCTCCATCGGCGCGGAGATGGTGGCACGCGCGGCGCCGGACGGCCATACGCTGATGCTCACCGCCGCGAGCAGCCACGTGGTGCGCCCCCACCTCGCGAAGAACACGCCCTACGATCCGGTGCGCGATTTCACGCCGCTCGCGCAGGTGGCGGGCACTATCACCGCGGCGGCCGCGCATCCATCCCTGGCCGCCAACAACATGACCGACCTCATCGACCTTGCGCGGCGCTCAGCAGGCAAGGTGGCCTACGGCAGTTCGGGCATCGGCACCACCGGGCATCTGGCGATGGAGTATCTGCAGATCCTCACCGGCACGGGATTCCTGCACGTTCCCTACAAGAGCGGCAGCCAGTCGGTGGGCGACCTGGTCGGCGGCCAGATTCCGTTATCGGTGGTGTCGCTCTCGCCGCTGATCGCGCATGTGCGCGCGGGCAAGCTCAAGCTCCTTGGCATGACCACCACACAACGCTTTCGCGTGTTTCCCGACGTGCCCACGGTGAGCGAGCAGGTGAAGGGCTTCGAGCCGCCGCCTGCATGGTCGGGCTATTTCGGCCCGGCAAAAATGCCCGAGGCCGTGGTGCGCCGCCTGTCGGAGGAGATCAACAAGGCGATGGCCGAGGCCGAGGTGAAAGACCGGCTCGAGGCCATCGGCTTCGTGGTGCTGCCCCGGAACACCCCCGCCGAATTCGCCGCCACCATCCGGCGCGACCTCGACCACGTCGGGCGTATTGTGAAAGCGGCGAAGATACAGCCGGAGTAGGAAAGGCGCTGCGCCGGTCCCGGCGCGGCTAGAACAGCACCCGCTCCACGCCGCCGCGATTGGCCTTTTCAACGTAGTCCTTCATCCAGTCCGGCCCCAGCAGCCGCTCGGCCATCTCCACCACGATGTAGTCGGATTTGACGCCGGTGTCCGGCTGGAAGCGCGCCAGGCCCTGCAGGCAGGACGGGCAGGAAGTGAGCATTTTGACTTCGTCGTCGTTGCCCTTGCGCAACGCGGCCACTTCCTTGCGAAGCAACTCTTCCTTGCGGTAGCGCACCTGCGTGGAGATATCGGGCCGCGTCATCGCCAGCGTGCCCGACTCGCCGCAGCAGCGCTCGGCCAGTTTCACCGCGTTCGCCTTGCCCCCGCCCACCAGCTCGTTCACGATCTTGAGCGGTGCCTGCGTCTTCATCGGCGTGTGGCAGGGGTCGTGGTACATGTAGCGCACGCCCTTGACGTCGCGCAGTTTCACGCCCTTCTCCAGCAGGTACTCGTGGATGTCGAGCAGGCGGCACCCCGGAAAAACCTTGTCGAACTCGTAACCCATGAGCTGGTCCATGCAGGTGCCGCAGGAAACGATCACGGTGCGGATGTCGAGGTAGTTCAGGGTATTGGCGACGCGATGGAACAGCACGCGGTTGTCGGTGACGATTTTCTGGCCGGCGTCCTCGTCGCCCGCCGAGGTCTGCGGATAACCGCAGCACAGGTAGCCCGGCGGCAGCACGCAGATGGTGCCCATGTCATAGAGCATCGCCTGCGTGGCAAGCCCCACCTGGCCGAACAGCCGCTCCGAGCCGCATCCGGGAAAGTAGAACACCGCCTCAGATTCTTCCGTGACCTTCAACGGATTGCGGATCACCGGGATGACGGTCTTGTCCTCAATGCCGAGCAGCGCGCGCGAAGTGCGCTTGGGCAGCCCGCCCGGCATCGGCTTGTTGATGAAATGGATCACCTGCTGCACGGCGCGCGTGTGCCCCGTCGTCGCGGGCGGACGGCGCGTCTGCTTTTGCGCTATGCCGAGCGCCCTCACCACCTTGTTGGCCAGCCGGTGCAGGCGGTAGCCCAGGCCGATCATCAGCAGGCGCGAGAGCTTCACCGCGCGCGGATCGGTCAAACCAAGAAACAGCATCGAGGCGCGCGTGCCCGGATTGAAGCGGCGCTTTTTATGCCGGCGCAGGAAATTGCGCATCGCCACCGACACATCGCCGAAGTCGATATCCACCGGACAGGGCTGCTCGCAGCGGTGGCAAACGGTGCAGTGGTCGGCGACATCGCCGAATTCGTCGAAGTGCTTCAGCGAAATGCCGCGGCGCGTCTGCTCCTCGTACAGAAACGCCTCGATCAGCAGCGAGGTGGCGAGGATCTTGTTGCGCGGCGAGTAAAGCAGGTTGGCGCGCGGCGCGTGGGTGGCGCAGGGCTGCTTGCACTTGCCGCAGCGCAGGCAGCTTTTGATCGAATCGGCGATGTGCCCGACGTCGGACTGTTCGAGAATCAGCGACTCGGTGCCGATCAGGTTGAACGACGGCGTATAGGCGTGCCGCAGGTCGGCGCCCGCGAGCAGCTTGCCGGCATTGAAACGGCCCTCGGGATCGACATTCGATTTATAGGCGCGGAAGGCCTCGACTTCGTGGGGATCGAGAAATTCGAGTTTGGTGATACCGATGCCGTGCTCGCCCGAGATCACGCCGCCGAGGCTCTTGGCAAGCACCATGATGCGCGCCACCGCCCGCGTCGCCTCCTGCAGCATTTCGTAATTGTCGGAGTTGACCGGGATGTTGGTGTGCACGTTGCCGTCGCCCGCGTGCATGTGCAGCGCGACGAACACGCGGCCGCGGGTTACCGCGGTGTGCAGGGCCTCGATGCGCGCCAGGATGGTCTTGAAGGCGCTGCCGTCCAGGATGCTGCCAAGCCCCTCGCGGACTTCTTCTTTCCATGACACCCGCACGTTGTGGTCCTGCACCACCTCGAACACCGTCGCGGAGGACCGAATGGACCCGGGAAGCCCGCCCAAGCCGCCCGGGGTGTTGGCCGGCGCGTCGAGGTTATCCAGCAGCCACTGCCAGCGCCCGCGCACCGTGCCGAGCAGCGCCAGTGCGCGCTCGACACGATCGCCGAGAATTTCATCGGCCGGCATGGGTTTCTCCAGGCCCGGCTGATAGAGCGGGAGATCGCCGGCCATAAAAAACTCCCGCAGGGCATCGAGCATGCGCAGCTTGTTCTGGATCGAAAGCTCGATGTTGATGCGCTCGATGCCGTTGGAGTAATCGCCCAGGCGCTCCAGCGGGATCACCACGTCCTCGTTGATCTTGAAGGCGTTGGTATGTTTGGCGATGGCCGCGGTGCGGCTGCGGTCGGCCCAGAAGGTGCGCCGTGCCTCGGGCGACACCGCGACGAAACCTTCGGCGCCGCGTGCGTTGGCCATGCGCACCACGTGCGAGGCCGCGTGCGCGACCGCGTTGTCGTCGTCGCCGACGATATCGCCGATCAGCACCATCTTGGGCCGGCCCGATTTGATATCCGTGCGCTTGGCCTTCATGGCATAGCCCACCGCCCTCAGGTAGCGCTCATCGAGGTGTTCCAGCCCGGCGAGCACGGCGCCGCCGGGCTTGGCGGCGAGGTAGTCGCGAATCTCGACGATGTTGGGCACCGAGTCGCTCACCTGCCCGAAGAACTCCAGGCACACGGTGCGGATCGATTTCGGCATGCGATGCAGGATGAAGCGCGCGGAAGTGATGATGCCGTCGCAGCCTTCCTTCTGCACCCCCGGCACGCCGGCGAGGAATTTGTCGGTGACATCCTTGCCCAGGCCCAGCTTGCGGAAAACCTTGCCCTCGACCTCGATCAACTCCGCCGCGCCATCCGGCGTGCTGCCGTCGCGCTTGAAGCGCTGCACCGCGAAGCACACCCTGGCGGCGTCGTGGATCTTGCCCAGGTTGTGATCCCGGCGCGTGACTTCGACCCAGCGCCCGCGCGGATCGACCATGCGCCAGGAGGCGAGGTTGTCCAGCGCCGTGCCCCACAGCACCGCCTTCTTGCCGCCCGCGTTCATGGCGACGTTGCCGCCGATGCAGGAAGCGTCCGCCGAGGTCGGATCGCAGGCGAACACCAGTCCCGCTGACTCGGCCACATCCATGGCGCTCTTGGTGACCACGCCGGCACCGCAGTGGAGGGTCGCCACCTTGCCTGCGACGCCGGGCAGATCGACCCTCTCGACTTCGCCGAGCGTATGCAGCTTCTCCGTGTTGATCACCGCAGAATCGGGCGTGAGCGGAATCGCGCCGCCGGTGTAGCCGGTGCCTCCGCCGCGCGGGATGATGGTGAGGCCAAGCTCGATGAGATCGCGCACCACGCCGGCGATCTCGTCCTCGGTATCCGGATTGACCACCACGAAGGGATACTCGACGCGCCAGTCGGTGGCGTCGGTGACGTGCGAGACGCGCGCCAGGCCGTCGAATTGAATGTTGTCCGGATGGGTGCTGCGCGACAGCGTCTTAATTACCTTGCGGCGAAGATCGTAGGTATGGCGGAACCTCGCCTCGAATTTCTTGATCGCCTCGCGCGCCCGCGCCAGCAGGAAGGACACTTTTTCCTCGCGCGCGCCGCCCGAGGGATCGTTCGCTTCGCTGCCGCGTTTTTCGACGTCGTGCAAGCGGTGGTTCAGGGCATCGATCAGCGCCTGGCGCCGCCTGGGATTGTCGATGAGGTCGTCTTCGATGTAAGGATTGCGCGACACCACCCATATGTCGCCCAGCACCTCGTAGAGCATGCGCGCCGAGCGCCCCGTGCGCCGCTCGGCGCGCAGCTCGAGCACCACCGACCAGGCATCTTCGCCCAGCAACTTGATCACGATCTCGCGGTCGGAGAACGAGGTGTAGTTGTAGGGGATTTCCCGGAGACGGGAATTCATGGGAGCTTGCGCCTTCGGTGGCGCGGGGTCGCGCCAGCTCTGCTGCGATGGCGCCATTTTAACAAGCAATCGGAGCGGAAAAAGTACTGTGCCTTATCCGAGATGACAAGATTCATCAGGGGAGCCGCATAAGCGTGTCCCGCTCATTGCTGCCGCCCGAAGATCCTGCGCAGCACGTCTACGATATTCCTCACCACATCCTGCGGTCGCTGCCACTGCGACTGCTGCTCCCCCTCCTCGCGCTGAAGGGGCCGCGGGCGCGGGATGTCGAACTCGGCGCCGGGGTCGATCCAGCGCTCGCGCAGGGCATGCTGGAAGACCTCGCCGACCATCGGCAGGGCGCTGCGCGCGCCCGGGCCCCAGGGCCCCATCGTCACACGGTTGTCGTTAAAGCCCACCCTGGCGCCCGCCACCAGCTGGGGATGCATGAGTATGAACCAGCCATCGCTGTTCTCCTGCGTGGTGCCGGTCTTGCCCGCCACATCGGCGCTGATGCCGTAGCGCTGCCGGATGGCGGCTCCCGTGCCCTCGTCGACCACCCCGCGCATGACATTGACGAGTTCCAGGGCCTGGGGTCGCGGCATGGCCGGCTCCGCCTCCCGGATGGGCGCGAAACCTTCCAGCAGGACGCCGTTGCGGTCTTCGACGCGGCTGACCAGCATCGGCTCGACATAGTGCCCGCCATTGGCGATGGTGCCGTAGGCGGCAACCATTTCCCGCAGCGTGACAGGGCTGGTGCCCAGGGCGAGCGAAGGCACCGGATCGAGCTTGCTCTGCCGCACACCCATCGCCTGCGCCAGCTCCGCAACGCGGGTCGGCCCTAGCTTCTGTATCAGCTGGGCGGTAATCGTGTTCTTGGAAAACACCAGCCCCTCGCGCAGCGTCATGGGCAGACCGGAGGGCGGCGTTGCATCGCTGGGGGTCCACACCTCGCCGCCCGGCAAGCTGATGGCAACAGGCTCATCGATCAGTGTCGTGGTGGTGGAGCCCAAGCCCTGCATGAACGCGGCGCCATACACAAAAGGCTTGAACGTGGAGCCCGGCTGGCGGCGCGCCTGGCTCACATGGTCGAACTGCTCCTTTGCAAAATCGCGGCTGCCCACCCACGCCTGCACAGTGCCGTTGCGCGGGTCCAGCGCCAGAAAGCCGGCCTGCAGCATGGGGCGCTCCTCGCCGCGCTTGCGCCGCGCGTCCGCCAGCGTCTGCAGTTGCGCCATCTGCCGGGCAACAGCCTGGTTGGCGGCCTCCTGCAGCCGGGAATCGATGGTGGTGCGCACCACCAGTCCGTCGGCATGGATGTCGTAGTCCCGCAGGTCCGCCCAGGCGATCAGCCATTTGCGCAACTGCCGGGCCACGTGGGGCGCCAGGCCGGGTTGCTCGACCTGCCGCTCGAAATCCAGCTGCAGCGGCCGCTTGGCGAGCGCCTCGACCTGGGTGGGCTTGAGATTTCCGCGCCTGGCCATCTGTGCCAGCACCAGATTGCGGCGCTGCAGCGCGCGCTCGGGGTGCAGCACGGGGTTGTAGGCGCTGGTGCCCTTGAGCATGGCGATCAGCATGGCGGCCTCCAGTACATCCAGTTCTTCGGCGGACTTGTCGAAATAGGTGCGCGCCGCCATCTCGATGCCGAAGGCGTTGAACAGAAACGGCACGGTGTTGAGATAGGTTTCGAGGATCTCAGGCTTGGAATAGACGGCCTCGATCTTGAGGGCCGTGATCGCTTCCTTGATCTTGCGCGTGACAGTGGCGGCGCTGCCGATCTCCTCCGGGTACAGGTTGCGCGCCAACTGCTGCGTGATGGTCGAGCCCCCCTGCGTATTGCCCGACAAGGTATAGACCAAAGCTGCCGCGGTGCGCGCGAAGTCGATGCCGTGGTGCTGGTAGAAGCGGTGGTCCTCCATGGCGATCAATGCTTCCACCACGATCGGCGCAATCTTCGCGAGGGGCACCCATTGGCGATTGATGCGCTTGAATTCGGCCAGCACCAGCCCATCTGCGGACAGCACCACGGAGGGCGTTGCAGCCTTGGCCTTGCGCAGGTCGCCGATACCGGGGGTGAACGGAATCAGCGCCAGCACATAAAGCAGCGCGAGCCCGGGCAACAGCAGCGCCGCCCGCACGGGATGCCGCCGGGCGGAAGCCGCGAGACGGCGAAACTGTTCACCGGAAAAAGCGGCGGCACGTTGAACGAGCGGTGTCATCTGCAGATTCTACGGGTATGGCAGCCAGAGTTAAGTGCGCTGCCACGCAGATACGCACAGCCCCGCCGGTGAATGAAGTACAACCTGTTTCGATCTCGATGAAATGAATATTCCGCTTTTTTGAAATTTCTCAGCGTTCAACCGTAACTTTGTTGCGCCCGCATTCCTTGGCGTGGTAGAGCGCTCGATCCGCGCGAACGAGCGCGTCGCCACCACTCGCATCGCTAGCTTTCAATTCCGTAACGCCAATGCTAACTGTTAGCGGGATTAATCCGTTCTCGTGCGCCGTCGGCGTTTCGGCTACCTTCTTTCGCAGTCGTTCGGCGAATACCTCGGCCGCAGGAAGGGCCGCTCCGGGCAAAATAACGGCGAACTCCTCACCCCCGATGCGACCTACAGTGTCGATCTTGCGGAGTTCATTTTGCATTAACGCGGCGAGGTGTCTAAGGACGTTGTCCCCGGTGGCATGGCCAAAGGTGTCATTTACCAGCTTGAAATTATCGGCGTCGAGCATCAAGATGGAGGCGCAGTGTGCTTTGACTCGACGTACACGCGCCAATTCCTGCTCCAGCTGAGCGAGGAAATGTCGCCGATTGGGAAGGCCCGTCAGGATATCGGTGGCAGCCATCTCCCGCAAATCGGCTTCCACGCGCTTTAGCTCGGTGATATCACGAGAGACGACAACTACTTTGGACACCTTGCCGTCGGCACCCCGGATTGCGTGACCGTCGGACTCCATATGACGGATGCTTCCATCTTTGAGGACAAATCGGAACTCGGCACACTCGCCGACTCCCGTCGCTACGGTTCTACGAAAGATTTCCTTGATCCGCTCCCGGTCGTCGGCATGCACTTCCAGGAAGGAGTTTGAGCCCTGCCGAATATCTTTTTCCCGAAACAGCGGTCGGTACGAAGGACTGTTATAAAGGCGCGAGCCGTCGGTGTCGAGTACCGCGACGAGGTCACCGACGTTCTCGACGATCGCCCGAAAAAGTTCTTGGCTCTCGTGTAGCCTGTCCTCGGCGAGTTTATGTCGATGGGTTAACTTGGCGTCGCGCAACTCACGCTCGATCACCGGGCCGAGGCGTATTAATTGGCTCTTTTGTACATAGTCTTGCGCACCGAGTTTGATTAGTGCAACGGCCAGGTTGAGGTCGATTTCCCCGGAGACAATGATGAATGGTGCATCCGGACGCAATTCTTTGGCTATCGCCAGTGCCGCTGGGGCCGAGAAACCGGGCATGGATTGATCGCAAATAATCAGATCCCATTCCTGCCCCTCAAGCGCGGCGCGCATGCTCATAGGGGTATCAACTGCGACCGACAACACTTGGTAGCCTTGGCTACGCAATGAATGTATCAGCAACTCTACGTCGTCTGTCGAATCCTCTACTATCAAAAGACGCAGTGGTTGATCCATTGAAATCCCCGAAGAAGGTGTTGCATATTGTCCCCCTAGCCTCTTGTTTGGTTGACACCGAACGAACACTTCCGCCAAGGCACCAACTGCCGGATCGGTTTTTCTCGAAAATATTAGATACCTCCCCCACGGGGTATTCTGTGCGACAGCACACATTTATCAGGACAGCTGTCCGCTAAGACCTGTCTGTGAGCCGTAGCTCGCCTATTCCAGAGACAGTACCAGCCGCTTGCCCAACACTTTGGCCGCGCGTTCCAGCTGTTTCAGGCTGGGCCAATGATGCGGGTCTTCCAGGCGTTGGGCTGCGGCCCAGGACGTTTCCATCGCGCGGGCCAGTTCCGCCAGCGGCCGATCGCCGCGTGCGATTCGAAGCAGAACCGCCGACTGGGCCAGTGCATCGGGCGCCACCAGATGTGCTTGCTTGCCTTTCAAGGCCGAAGGCAATGGAATAGCTTGCCCGTCATCGATGCGGCCACGCAGGCTCATGCTCAATACCTCCTGGGCACGAAGCATGGCTTCGTCAAAGGTATCGCCCTCGGTGATAGCTTCGGGCAGATCCACGAACAGAACGGTAAAACCGCCATCGGGTTGCCGTTTGAACTTCGCGGGATAAAGCAGATTCATTTCAGCCTGACTCCTGTCTGACGCTGGATGGCGGCAAGCGTGCCGGGTTTCAGGTCTTTCGTGCCATGAACAGGAATCGAAGTGCGCTTGCCATCTTTTCCCATCTGATGATGGCTGCCCTCGACCCGGATAAGTTCCCATCCGGCTTCTTTCAGCCTGGCGAGAACCTGCTTCCCGTTCACGATTGGGATGATATATCAAATAAGATAGAGGGACATTTCGCGTCCATGGGAATCCCCGAATATCAACGTGTATTTGGGCAACGTCGATCCGATGAATCTGTTGACGCCATACAGCCCATGTTCAGAAACTGCTCTTGGCGAACTGAGCTATTTGTCCGCTTTGTAACTACTTCAACTTGAAGTCACAAATTGTGACTTCAAGATTGCAAGCTCTTGATGTGTAAGCTGAAACATGAAATCCCCAGGGAACCGATTGCCGTTCCGCTTGACCGATTGAATCAGCACTTTTAGCAGCACACCGTACAGTTCTGCCAAATCGAAATCGAGCATCACCTTTTGTCCGCGCAGCACCACAATATGCCTCGCAATTGATGCCTCCGGCGCTTCAGCCATCACGATTTTCCGAACCATTGGAATCCACAAAACTCAACGTGTATAAAGGCAACGTTGATCCAATGAATCTGTTGACGCCCCTAATGGCTGCCGTGAGGCCGGAAACCGTGGAGACGTGAGCCGCGCCTGCATTTAGGCAATAATTCAAAACTTTTAATTAATTTTATTCATATCTAACGTGCTATAACGGATAATTTTAATACTCTGATTGGAATAATCATGTCTGCTGCAAGCCCCTGGGCCAATGCCATCACCATCCGCTCCAAACTGATGCTCGAGATCGCCTCCGAGCTCGTGGCCGGGCCGGACTGGGGCTTGCGCCAGGCGAAGGTGATGTTGCGCGAACAGGGTGCCAGCGAATGGGCGCTGTCGCTGTACGGCTCCGGAACGATGGAGGGTTTTGAGGCTTTGGTCAATCGCGAGGCGGACCTCGCCATCTGCAATCCTGCGGCGGCGCTGACGCTCGCTTACCGCGGGCACGCACCCTTCAAGGCGCCGCTGCCGGTGCGGACCATTACAGTCATTCCCTCGCACGACCAATGCGTGTTCGCCGTGCGAAACGACACCGGGCTCAGGTCGGTCGAGGAAATTGCCGAACGGAAGTTTCCGTTAAAGGTCCTGCTGCGCGGCGACCCGCGCCACGGCCTGCATCCGATCCTCGATCACATCACCGCCGCCGCCGGATTTTCGCTTGATGCGATGCGCGCCTGGGGCGGTTCGACACGCTTGGAGGGCATGATGCCGTTGCCGGATAGCGCCAAATTCGCGGCCGTCGTGCGCGGCGCGGCCGACGCCATTTTCGACGAGGCCACGGATTCCTGGGTCAATGAGGCGCTGGCCGCGGGCATGACCATACTGCCGCTCAGGGAGGCGACGCTGCGCAAACTTGAGGCGACAGGGTTTCGGCGCGGCATCCTGAGCAAGGAGGCTTTCCCGGGATTGGCGCGGGACGTATCGAGCATCGATTTCAGCGGCTGGCCGGTCTACACGCACGCGGAGCTTGCCGACTCGCGCGTCATCCAGATCTGCGCGGCGCTCGATGCGCGCAAGCACCTGATCCCCTGGCAGGGCGACGGCCCGCTGCCGGTGGAGCGCATGTGCATCGATGCGCTCGACACCCCGCTCGACGTGCCGTTTCATCCAGCGGCGGAGCGCTACTGGCGCGAGCGCGGCTACATTCTCTAGCAGTATTATCGCTAACGGGCGCTTGATTCAGAGGGGAGACGCAAATGGTTCGCTTGTTTGTAGCTTTAATTCTGCTGCACACTGTCATTGCGCAGGCGCAGACCTTTCCGAGCAAGCCGATGCGCATCCTCGTGCCTTACGCCCCGGGCGGCCTGCTGGACGTCACCGCCCGGCAGATTGCCGCGAATCTCGCCGAGCACTTCAGTCAATCCGTCGTGGTCGAGAACCGCACCGGCGCGGCAAGCGCCGTCGCCATCGATGCCCTGAAGCAGGCGCCCGCCGATGGCCACACGATTCTGCTCGACAACTCCGGCGTGATCATCACCCCCATCCTCAATCCCAAAGCCAGTTTCAAAATGCAGCGCGATCTGGAGGTGGTGTCGATCGTGACCGGATCGACCTCCCTGCTCGCCGTGAACGCGGCGCTGCCGGCGCGCGACCTGAAGGAGCTCGTGACGCTGGCCCGCGCCAGTCCGGGGACACTCAATTATTCCTCCGCCGGCGTCGGCACCATTCTGCACATGTCCGGGGAAATGCTGAAGGCGCTGGCCAAGATCGATCTTGTGCACGTGCCCTACAAGGGCGGCAGCGCGGCAATGAACGACGTCGTCAGCGGCCGGATCCACATGATCTTTCTCGGGCCCTCGATCCTCGCTCCGTTCCTGAAGGACGGCCGCGTGCGCGCCATCGCCTCCACCGGCAGCAAGCGCACAGCCGCCTATCCCGATGTGCCCACCATCGCCGAGTCGGGTTATCCCGATTACGACATCGTCTCGTGGATCGGTCTTTTCGTCGTGAAATCCACCCCGCCCGACATCGTCGCGCGGCTGGCGCAGGGTGTTAATGCCGTTCTGGCCACCCCACAATTTCGCGCGGTGCTCGTCAAGAGCAATCTCGATGCCATCGGCGCGACAGGGGATGAAGCCCGGCGGCTGCTCGATCTCGAGGAACGCCGCTGGACCGAGGTGATCAGGGCCAACAAGCTCAAGGCTGACTGAGCGACCCACAGTCACGTCTGCCACGGTCCGCGGCGGATTCAAGCGCCGGAATGCGCTTCGCTGGCGAGCCGTTCACTGCTGCAGTGCCTGCGTCATTCGGGAAGTGGCGGGGTGACGCCCTCGCGCAACGGGACCTCCAGGCCGACGATCAGCATGGCCACAAGACCATAAAAGCCCGCGACAGAGGTGATCTCGATGACCGCATTGACGCCAATCTCGGCCACAAGCGCCTGATAGGTCTTGTCGCTCACGCGCTTTTTCTCCAGGAGCTCGCTCACGTATTCATAGGTCGCTTGTTCGTCGCGCTTGGTGAATTCCGGCCGCCGCCGTTGCCGGATCGCTTCGATCACGTCCTCCGACAGTCCCGCGGCAAAGAAATGCGGCAGGGTCTCCTCGAACTTCAGCCGGCCTAACCGGTGGAGAATCGCGGCTTCCAACAGGCTGACCCGGCACAACCCTTTCCTCTCGCTGGCGGCAAGGAGGCGTCGAATACGCGGCGGAATGGCCTCGGGCAACGTGACCCCGTTAATCCACGGAGCCG
>Ga0209343_10007272_pt1 | contig 13075 bp, 9 predicted proteins | sample RifCSPlowO2_02_FD_184026 | JGI IMG/M metagenome (GOLD analysis project Ga0209343, IMG submission 184026) | Groundwater microbial communities from Rifle, Colorado - Rifle CSP2_plank lowO2_0.2 (SPAdes) (version 2) | ecosystem: Environmental > Aquatic > Deep subsurface > Groundwater | place: Rifle... | reverse complement strand
GGGGCCGTAGTTCAGCTGGTTAGAACGCCTGCCTGTCACGCAGGAGGTCGCGAGTTCGAGTCTCGTCGGCCCCGCCATCCTTTTCAAGTGATTAGCCGCCGCTTGCCACCTACCTCCCTGCAGTCCACACGCATTTCCACACCGAACTGCTGGGGCGGGGACAGCGATGATTCTTGGGAGGTGTTCGCATGCCACTTTATCCCTGCCGCTGGCCGAATGGTGGTCGCTCCGCCGTTTGGGCTGCCAACAATGCAGAGGCCATCGCGCTGCTGGACGGGGAAGCCAACCAACGGACCTGCGAGACTTCCTGGTTCATTTCCGACTTTCCGACTGGGGTGAGATTGAGTACGTGAGTCTTGAGGAGGCGTGCAGGGGCTACCGATGATCAAAAATGCATCGGCGGTGAACGCAAGTTTGCAGTACAATCTTTCCGTCTCGGAGGCCAAGAAGGAAACCCGGGCCAATACCTCGCCCTGGCTGGCTCCAATCTCGTGCCGACGAGCTTGCCTTCAATCCCGATGGCGGTTCGTGGATGCATAGCATTGCCAGGGGAGAACTCTGCATCGATTCATCGAGCATCCTTTGGAGAAAGACCTTAGAGGACAGAGAAACATGATTGGCGCCAATACCAGGATTCATAGGAGTCTTTCCCCACGATGGTGGAGACTTTGCGTGTTCGTGTTCGTGTTCCTGGTCCTGGCAACGGCCCTGCTTGCACGTCTGGAACTGCCGGCAATCGCGCAAACGGGCTCCTCCGAGATGCGGGGCCGGGTCTTGACCGGTGAAGGAACTCCGGTGCCGGGAGCAACCCTCATCGCCCGGAATCTCCAGACCAGCACGAGCTTTCAAACCATCACCAATGCCGCCGGTGAGTTCGCCATCCCGCAGTTGCCGCCGGGAACTTATAGCATAGAGTTGCAATCGGATGATCTGGTGCTGGAAGCGCCGCAGGAGATGGCGCTGGCTGGAGGGCAGGTACAAAGCTTCGATTTGGTCGCCAACCTCAGCCCAAGAGCGAACCGATCCCGGACCACCAGCTTGATCGAGAGCAGCCAGCTCTCCGGGCTTCCTCTGAACGGACGTAACTACAGCGACCTGGCAACGCTGCAGGCCGGCATCGTGGACACCGGAGGCAGCTCAGCATCTCGCGGAGGTAGTAGCGGTACCCTAACGATTTCCGGCAGCCGTTCGACTTCCAATCAATTCCTGCTGGACGGCACCAGCATTATGGACACCAACAACCGCTCCCCCCGCAGTGCTGCCGGTGGCCAACTCGGATCGGATGGTATCGCGCAGGTGCAGGTGCTGGGAGCGTTCTATGGCGCGGAATACGGGCGTGACAGCGGCGGCGTGCTCAACTCCATCACGCGCGCCGGCACCGAGGAGTTCCACGGCACGCTGTTTGAGTACTTCCGGAATAGCAAGCTGGACTCCCGCAACTTTTTCGACGACCAGTCGGCTCCGCCATTTAAGCGCAACCAATTCGGGTTCATGCTCACCGGACCCATTCGAAGTCAACAAACGTATTTCATGAGTAATTTCGAGGTATTACGCGACCGGCTCACCGAGACCGACATCAATTTTTATCCGGACGCAGAGGCGCGTCAGGGCATCATCACCAACGCGAATGGAGAACAGACCAGTCGGGTCGACGTATCCCCCCGCGTCGAACCATACCTCCGGCTCTATCCGATGCCGACACTTTCTGTAGGGCGAGGAGTCGGCCAATATGTCTCCACTCAATATCAGCCCAGCGACGAAAACTTTTTTACCGTACGTGTGGATCACAAGGCTTCCGATCGCGACAGTTTTTTCGTTCGCTACTCGTTCGACGACGCTACGAATTATGCCGGCCAATCCGCCACGGTTTTCCGGACGCTGACCGAAAGCCGGCAGCAATACTTGACTTTGGTGGGCAGCCATATTTTTTCCCTGCAAACCTTAGGCGCCGTTCGATTGAGCTACACCCGCCCGGTGTATCGAAGCGACACCGTATCCTCCATTACGATTCCGGAAGAGCTATACTTCGTGCGCCCTGGAGGCATCAAGTTCGGCACTATCTCGATTCCCGGGATCACATCGTTTGGACCTTCTGGCATCTTTCCCGAACAAGCGATCATGAATTCTTACCAGTTCGCCGGTAATCTAATTTCCAATAGGGGCGTACATTCCATCACGACGGGATTTGATATCCACAGGTACCAGTGGGATTTGTTCTCGAGCTTTCAGATGGGCGGCAACTGGGGATTTAACAGCTTGGAGAATTTTCTGGAAGGCGGCTCGGAGGGAACTAGCCTGACGGTGGCCCTTCCCGGATCGAGTAACGCCCAGGCTTACCGTCAAACGTTGACGGGATTATATGTTCAGGACGAATACCGCGTGAGGCCAAACCTGCAGTTGACCCTGGGGCTTCGCTACGAATTTTCCACGCTGATCCGCGACAAATTTAACCGGCATGTCTTCATGAACGACATTCTGAGAGATAGAGAAGTGCAGATCGGACCTTTCGCGGATCACAACCCGTCGCTCGGCAATGTAGCGCCCCGTATCGGCTTTCGTTGGACGCCGCGGAACGCAGGGAATCTGCTGCTGAGCGGGGGGTTCGGGATCTACTACGAACATTTAATCGCCTATGTTGCCAAGGATCAGAAGGCCACCACGCCGTTCTTCAACATGGCCACCATTCCAAACTTTGACGCCTCGGGCGTCTTCCCGGACGCCCTCGCCGCCACCACCGGCGGCCCGTTTGAAGCGCAGATCTTTGACAGCCACGACATGGCCTCCCCTAAAGTGTATCGCTACACATTGACCCTTCAGTACGAGCTGCCTGGTGGCCTGCGTCTTCAGGCGGGATATGTGGGAGCACGAGGCAACAACCTGTACCGCGAGACTGAAGCAAACCTTTGGCCGGTACCGGTCCGATTAGACGATGGCACGCTATTTTTTCCGCCCGGCAGCGACAGAGGCTTGAATCCAAACTTCCGACGGATCAACTTGATGCTGACGGATGCGCAATCCTTCTACAACGCCCTTCAGATTACGGTCAGCAAGAGTCTTGGCCGGGGAAGCTCGGTGCAGGGTAATTACACCCTGAGCAAGTCAGTCGACGACGGGTCTACATTTTCCGCGGCGAAGCAGTATGATTTGATGCGAACCTTGGAACGAGGCCTGTCCGACTTTGACATCCGCCACCGCCTCTCCACCAGCTACTTCATGACGCTGCCCTTCGGCTCCGGCCAGCGCTGGCTGACCGGTGGTCCGCTCGAAAAACTAATCGGAGGCTGGCGCATCGGAGGGATCTTCCGCTACCGCACGGGAACTCCCTTCACGGCGGGAGTCAATGTCCAAACGGAAGGTTATTTGTTTTCCGCCACGCGTCCCAACCTGGTCTCTGGCCGCAGCAACAACCCGATCCTTGGCGACCGCGAGAGATATTTCGATCCCACTGCCTTCAGCGTCCCTGCTCCCGGAACGATGGGCAATCTGGGTCGCAACACGCTGAAATCCCCGCGCGTGGTGGAGATGGATCTGTCCTTGCAAAAAGAATTTCCCCTGGATGGCAAGCGAAGGCTTCAATTTCGGGGAGAGATCTTTAATCTTCCCAACCACACTAACTTTGGGAGCCCCTCCAGCAACGTCTACTCCGGCTCTTCTGGGAGACTGAGCTCCACCGTCGGCCGTATCACGCGCACAGTCACAACGTCGCGGCAGATCCAGCTCGCCCTGCGGTTTTATTTTTAGCGGAAGTGGCGCTGAACTCTCCCTGGCGATGGGCGGCGTGCGCCGCAGCGCCGATCACAAGACTGCTTCCACCCGCTTGCACAATGTCTTCAACACTTCGATGCGGGCAAAGGACTTGTCATTGCCGGGAATGAGAAACCAGGGGGCGTCCTTGTTGCTGGTGCGTTCGATCATGTCGCAGACGGCGCGTTCGTAATCCTCCCACTTCTTGCGGTTGCGCCAGTCTTCGGGAGTGATCTTGAAGCTCTTGAAAGGTGTCTTGCGGCGTTCCTGGAAGCGCTTCAATTGCTCCTGCTTGGTGATGGTGAGCCAAAACTTGGCGATGACGGCGCCGCCTTGGATGAGCTGCTCCTCGAAATCATTGATCTCATGGTAGGCGCGCATCCAGTCCTGGTCGGAGCAGAATTTCTCGACGCGCTCGACCAGCACCCGGCCATACCAGGAGCGATCGAAGATGGTGACTCTGCCATTGCGCGGAAGCTGGCGCCAGAACCGCCATAGATAAGGCTGCGCGCGCTCTTCCTCGCTAGGAGCGGCGACCGGAATAATCTGGTAATGGCGCGAATCGAGCGCTCCGGAAACGCGCCGGATGGTGCTTCCCTTGCCGGCCGCGTCAACCCCTTCGAATACGATGATGAGCGACTTGTCGCGGAACTTCTTATGCCGCGTTAGAAGATTGAGCTGGCCCTGATATTTTTCAAGGTCGCGCGAGTAGGCCTTGTGGGTCAGCTTCCGGCTGTAGTCCACGCGCGAGAGCACGGTCCGTCCGTCCAGCGCCGGCTCCGGCAATGCCGCGGGCCGCGAAGCCGGCGGCGGACTGCCACCCAACCGGTTCCGCAACGCCTCGAGCAGGGCACGTCCTGCCGTGAGATAACGGTAATTGGGATCCGTGCCCTCGACCACGTTCCACGGGGCATATCCGGTGCTGGTCTCGCGAAGCGCGGTTTCAGAAACGGCGCGGAATTTGTCGTACAGTTTGAAGCGCTGCCAGTCCGTCTTGGCAACGCGCCAGCGCGTAACCTGGTTCGCCTCCAGCGATTTCAAACGCTTCTTCTGCGCCTTTCTTGAAAGGTGGAACCAAAATTTGAGAAGCAAGGCGCCTTCATCCCCCAGCATCCGTTCGAAGCTGACGATTTCGTCCAGCGCCAGCTCCAGTTGGGCGTCGTCGATCTTGCCCAGAACCCGGTTGACGATGGGGTCGGTATGCCAGGCCCCGAACAGAATGCCGATGCGGCCCTTGGGCGGCAAAGCGCGCCAGTAGCGCCACATGCGCGGACGCTCGCGCTCTTCATCCGACATCTCACCAAAGGTATGCGTGATGATGTGCCGGGGGTCCATCCACTTGTTCAGGATATTGACGGTTTCGCCTTTGCCGGCGCCATCGACGCCGCCGATGACGATAATTACCGGAAATGATTTTTTCTCCAGCAGTTCATACTGGGCTTGGAGCAGATCTTCCCGCAGCTTTGGTTCCGCGACGGAATATTCACGGTCTGAAATGCAATGGCCTAGTTCAGCAGATTCGAACATGAAGCACCTCCGGAGAACTGGATTCGCTGTCGAACGGCAGAGGATGAACGTAGCGTGAAGCAGTGAATGGCATGCCGCCTCCATTCCCGGCGGGCGATCGAAATCGCCAGGCCAGGGGTGTTCCTATTATAATTGCTCCAGCTCACTTCTTGACCGGAAGGTATAGAGCTGCACCTGCGCGGAATTTGTCCGCCGGCGTCCAAGCCAGTTCTCTTTTCCGCATGCAAATTCCTCACGGTCGCCTCCGGCCGCGCTTGTCCTCATGGCGCGATTTGCATATATTAGCAAAGAAGGATGCCTGCCAACCGCACTACCAACATCGCCGCGATTGATGCCGGCTCGAACGCCATTCGCCTGGTCATCGCCCGCGCCGAGTCGATGGACTCCTATCATGAGGTGAAGAATGAGCGGGCCGCCCTGCGCCTGGGGCGCAGCGCCTTCAGCCAGCGGAACTTGGACGGCGAGACCATCGACAAAGCCGTAGAGGTTTTCCGGCGGTTTAAGTCGAAGATGAATCAATATGATGTGCAAAGATATCGCGCCGTGGCAACCAGTGCCGCACGGGAATCGCGCAATCGGAAAATCCTCGTGGAACGGATCTTTCGCGCCTCGGGAATTCGCCTCCAAGTGATTGACGCCGCCGAAGAGGCCAGCCTGGTGCGCTCCGCGGTGCTGGCAACGGTTGGGAAGCATCTGTCGCCTCGAACGATTGTGGACCTGGGCGGGGGCAGCCTCCAAGTCAGCATGTTGGAAAACGGGCTCCTCCAGGAGACTGTCACGCTGGGACTAGGCACCGTCCGCATGATGGAGCACTTCAATATTCGCGGTGCCATGAGTGCGTCCGAAGTGCGGCGTGTGAAGGAATGGGTGGAGACCATGTTGCGCCGCTTCTTACCGCACAAACGTTCCGCGGTAAGGTCGCCCGCTGTCTGGTGCGGAGGGAATGCCGAAGCGCTGGCGCTCATTGCGCCCGGACTAAGATTGCATGGAATCAGGACATTGAGCATGGAATCGCTGCGGCGCAAGCTGCCGGGCATTACTGGCCGCGACGTGGACGAGCGGATGGAAAAATTTCTGGTTCGCAAGGATCGCGCTGAGGTCATGGCATTTGCGGGAATTGTTTTGCTTGCCTTAGGCCGCTGGTGGAAACTGAATCGCGCCTTCGTTCCCGGCGTCGGAGTGAAAGAGGGAGTCTTGGGCGAGGTTCTCCGATCACTCTACGGAGCCCAAACAGCGACGGCGGCGCCGGCCCGAGCGCTGCTCTCGGCGCGACGGTTCGCCGCGTCGATGCATTACGACGCAACGCATTGTGAGAAGGTCCGCCAGCTGGCTTGCTCGCTGTTTGATCAGCTCTTGTCCCTGCACCGCATGGGTGAGCCGATGCGGCTGCTCCTGGAAATCAGCGCTGTTCTCCACGATGTCGGACATGTCCTCCAGCACGAAGGCCACAACAAGCATGGAGAATACCTGGTACGCAACGCCGATCTTCCCGGGCTCGCTGATCGCCAGCGCGACATGGTTGCCTGCGTGGTTCGGTACCACAGCCAGTCGGAGCCCAATGCCGAGCACAAGCTTTACGCCTCCTTGCGTGCCTCCGAGCAGCGCGATATTCGCGCGCTGGTGGCGATTCTTCGGATGGCCGACCGGATGGACTACGATCACCAGCAAACCGTCAGCAGTGTGCGGGTTCGCCAAACATCCCGTGGAATCTTGACCGGGATGAAAATGAAGCGTGCCTCCGAGCTGATCCTGTGGGGAACGCAACGCGGAGCGCAGTTGCTCGAAAAGGAGTCCGGCCGGAAGGTGTTCGTCGAGCGGATCTCCTAAGTTCTGCAATCCACAGCATCGCAGGACACCCCAGCCGCAGGCGTCCGGCGCGTGTCATGTAGGAGCGAGGCCGCTGTGCTAGAATGACCTTCCGATGCGGGCGCGGCGCATTGGCCCGTGGACCAGCGCCAGGACGCGACATGAAGCGATACGGTGAGCAGCGATTTCCCGGCAAGCTATATGTGGTGGAGGGAATCGACGGTTCCGGCAAATCGACCCAGTTGATGCTGCTGCAACAGTGGTTGCGCGCAGAGGGCTACGGCGTTGTGTTCAGTGAATGGAACTCCTCCCCCCTGGTGAGAAATACCACGCGCCGGGGCAAGAGAAAACAATTGCTCACTCCCGCTACGTTCAGCCTGATCCATGCCACCGACTTTGCTGACCGCGTCGAGCGCAACATCATCCCGCTGCTCAAGGCGGGCGCGGTCGTCCTTTGTGACCGGTATATTTTCACCGCCTTTGCGCGCGACGGCGCGCGCGGGATGGCCCCGCTATGGCTTCGCGAGCTTTACAGTTTCGCCGTCAAGCCAACCATCGCGTTTTATTTCCGCGTTCCATTGGACGTCGCCATGGAGCGTATTCTGGCCTCCCGCGGCGCCATCAAGTTTTACGAAGCGGGAATGGATTTGGGGTTGAGCGATGACCCGGAGGAAAGCTTTCGCCTCTTTCAGGGGCGGATCTTGGAAGAATACGAAAAAATGATTCCCGAGTTCGATCTTCACGTGATCGACGCCACGCTGCCGATTGAAGTGCAGCAGGCCGAGATGCGGCAGGCAGTGAAGGCGAAGCTCGGCCAGACCAAACGGTTGCTGGCAGCGCCATGAGAGAAACTTACGGGGTGGTGTTGCCGGGGATGGACCTTTCCAATCTTCCCGGCAAGCTGATCGTGATTGAGGGTACCGACGGCGTCGGCCGTACGACCCAGATCAACCTGCTGAAGCCCTGGCTGGAGCAGCAAGGCCACGCCGTACTGGTCACCGGCATGACGCGCTCAACGCTGGCCGGCAAAGGCATCAAGCGGGCTAAGGAAGGCAACACCCTCGGCTGGATCACCCTTTCCTTGTTCTATGCCACGGATTTCGCCGACCGCCTGGAGAACGAGATTGTTCCGGCGCTGCGAGCCGGTTTCGTCGTGCTCACGGATCGCTATACCTACTCGCTGATGGCCCGGGCGCTGGTTCGCGGCATTGATCCGGCCTGGGTTCGCAACCTGTACAGCTTCGCTCTCCGGCCGGACGCCGTATTCTACCTGCGGATCGGGATCGAGGCGCTGACCCCGCGCGTGATTTTCTCTCACGGCTTCGATTATTGGGAGTCCGGGATGGATCTGTTCGCGAGCGAAGACATGTACGAAAGTTTCTGCAAGTATCAGGCGGCATTGATGGCGCAGTTTGACGGCCTGGCGCGCGAGTACGGATTCCAGGTGGCGGATGCCTCCCAGCCGGTGGATGACATCTTTCAGCAATTGCGCGAGGAGATTCGGCGGGTGTTGAAGGAGAAATCCGCTTCCCCAATCAGTACAGCGTCCCCGAGAAAGATTGCCGACGCCAGCGAGGGCGCTGCCAGACTGGAAGAATCCTCCGCCAGTCCGGCTCTCGGGGAAGGCAAAGCCGGAGCTTAAACCTCTTCGTGGGTCGAGGGCTGGGGAAGCGAAAGCAAGGAGCCGATCCACTCCTCCATCTGAACCCATTCGGGCGCATTGTTCACCATCAACAGAAACTCCTCTTCGTACTTCCTTTTCTTGCGGCGATTCCGAAGGACAAGCCGCTCTGCCTCGATCGCAAGAGGCAAGCGATTGCCAAGGAATTTCGTGTCGGCCACCATCGCCAGCATGACCTGTTCCAGAACCTCGAGGTCGTGCCAGTCGCCGAGATGCTGCTGGATCTGACGCAGGTAGTTTACGGCCGGCTTGCTCCCCGGAACGTGCAACTCCACCATAGCCTCAATCAAGTAGCGGAGCCTCTTGGCGGCGATTCGCACCGGATGCAGCGTCTGAGAGGATTCCTTCTGGCTTTCGAGCAATCGGTCGTGCAAGCCGGTCCACGCCTTGCGGAGCGATTCGATCATGCGGGTCTCCAGGGTTGGCGTCCCGCCAGCATGATCCGGCAGTTTTTCTTCGACTGCGGGAACGGCACCGATGGCATCTAAAAGGCTCTTGATGCGAAGAAAACAACTCGTAAGGTTTAGAGTTCCCAGCTTGCGTGCCGCCTTTCGAAAGCTGGCATCGCGCCGGTCGCTCAGGTAATCGCGGAAAACAGTCCAGACTTCGCGGCGCGCCAGACGTTTGCGAGAGAGCGCGCTTTCCGCATGCGACAACAATACATCGTAATTCCGCACCACGGAAAGGCTTCTGCGCGCGCGGCGAATGGTGCGGCGAAGTTTGCAAAGTTTTTGTGTTCGTGGTTTTGGATAGAGCAAGTCCAGTATTTGCTGCAACCGGCGGCTGGCGACTCGCAGGTCGTGAATGGCGTCCGGATCATCCCCGCGCAAGACCTTCGGCTCCAGGGAAATAAAGGAATTCAGATGTCGCTTGGCCAAGGCCGGCGCCCGCCCCGAATGCAGCGCCATCGCCCGGTTCAGTTTGACCTTGCTGCGAGGCCGCCCTGGAGAGGGCTGCATCGCCTTTCGAGCCACTGGAGCAGTGTAAGGTTCCATTCGTTCGGCCATCGGAATCGTTCCGTTGGGGTAATTGCACTCCGGTCGATTGGCGAAAACTCTGAGGATTGGCGCCGGACTCACCGATCCCTGGCTAGCGAGCGCATCAGGCGGGGCGTCAACCACCATACCAGCTCTCCGTCCGATTCCAATGGATGCTCCTGCCACCGTATCAGGCAACAGCCGCCCTTCTTGAAAGCCAGGGTAGTGTTGCGGCCCGCGCCGATCAGAGAGGCAGCCAGGCGTCCCAAATCCGGCTCGTGCCCAACCAGCAGGACTCGTCTGCGGTCCGCCTGTTTGTTCAGAAACGTTTTCAGGTCAGCGAAGGAACCGCCCGGCCGCAGTGCATCGCAGGGAGACATGGGGACCTCCGAGGAAAGCGAAGCGGCAACGATGCCCGCGGTTTCCTCCGCTCGAACGAGGGGGCTGGTGACGATCCAATCGGGCTCGAACCCAATTTGTTGCAGTCCCGCCACTCCCTCTTTTAATTTCTTTTTTCCCTTCGGAGTCAGGGGGCGGGCGGCGTCATCGGGAAATTCCGGTGCGCCCCTCTCCACAGCGATGCCGTGCCGCAAAATATAGAGCAAGTAGTCCGTGGATTGTTTATTCATGATTCGAAATGCTCACTGCAGCTTCTATTTCTGCGTTCCCAAATGAATTGTACCGCAAGTCTAGGAACTTCACGGCTTGCTTTAAGAAAGCGGCGGGACTAGAATCTCCGACGCCATGACTCCGACCACGACTTCCGCTACCGCGGCAGATTCCCACATGGGGGAAATCTGGGGCGGGCTCGCGGCGATGCTGGTGGCCTTGCCGTCGGCGATCGCGTTCGGTCTGCTGGTCTACTCGCCTCTGGGCACCGCGTACGCCGCGGTGGGAGCCATGGCAGGCATCCTCGGCACCATCGCCATCGGTATCGTCACGCCTATTTTCGGCGGCACGCCTCGCCTGATCTCGGCGCCCTGCGCCCCTGCCGCGGCGGTCCTGTCGGCGCTGGTTCTGGAGTTCGGCGGCCTGCCACCCGACCATATTCTGCTGCTGCTGATGCTAGTGGCGGTTCTTTCCGGCTGCTTGCAGTTCCTGTTCGGCACCGTGCGAGGAGGCCGTCTCATCAAGTACATTCCGTACCCCGTCGTCGCGGGTTACTTGAGCGGAGTCGGCATACTGATCTTCCTGAGCCAAGTGCCGAAGCTCTTTGGGCTTCCCACGGGCGCGGCCCTGTGGGTGGGGCTTAGCTCGCCGACCCTCTGGAAAACACCGGGGCTCATCGTGGGGATCACGACCATGGTCGTGATGGTGCTGGCATCCAGGATCACGCGCGTGGTCCCGGCCCCCATCCTGGGACTGCTCGGGGGCATCCTTACATACTTCGGTTTGAGTGCACTCTACCCTGAGATGTTGACTCTTTCCTCAAATCCGTTGGTTATCGGCCCGATCAGCGGAGCCGGCGGGAACCTGTGGAGCGCGTTCGTGGACCGCTGGACGGCGATGACCGGATTGACCCTGGCCGACCTGCGCCTGATCCTCATTCCGGCGTTGACGCTGTCCGTGCTGCTGTCCATCGATACGCTCAAGACCTGCGTGGTGATCGATGCGCTGACGCGCTCCCGGAGCAACTCGAACCGCGAACTGATCGGGCAGGGACTCGGCAATCTTACATCGGCGTTCGCCGGGGGCATGCCGGGCGCTGGGACGATGGGCGCCACGCTCGTCAACATCAACAGCGGAGCCAAGACGCGTCGCTCCAGCATCCTGGAAGGCGTGTTCGCGCTGGCCGCCTTCGTGCTGTTCGGGGGGCTGGTGGGCTGGGTCCCCGTCGCCGGCCTGGCGGGCATTCTGATTGTAGTAGCCTACCGGATGGTGGATCGGAACATCTTTCACCTCCTCAAGCAGAAATCCACACTCTTAGATTTTGTCGTGGTCGCCGCTGTAGTCGTCACGGCCATTGTGTACAACCTGATCGCGGCCGCGGGAGCCGGACTTGGACTGGCCATCCTGCTCTTTCTCCGGGAGCGGATCCGCGAGTCAGTCCTCCGCCGCAAATCTTACGGCAATCAGACCTTCTCCAAGAAGCAGCGGCTCCCCGAAGCCATGGCCCTGCTGGAGCAGAAGGGAGCCCAGACGACGATCTGCGAGCTGCAGGGCAGCCTGTTCTTCGGCACCACGGACCAGTTGTTCACTGAACTGGAGAATGACTTGAAGACCAAGAAATACGTGATCCTGGACATGCGCCGGGTGCAGTCCGTGGACTTTACGGCCGCCCATCTTCTGGACCAGATCGAAGCGCAGCTCGCTGAGCGCCACGGGACCCTCGTCTTCAGCCATCTCCCCCCCCACCTGCCCACAGGCCAGGACCTCCAAACGTACTTCGACCAGGTGGGCCTGGTGAAACCGTCGCGCAGCGTCAAGATCTTCGCCGAGCTCGATGACGCGCTGGAGTGGACCGAAGACCGGATTCTGGAGGAGGCCGGTCTCCTGCAAACGGAGCAAGCCGCTCCGCTCAATCTCCACGAGATCAATCTCCTGAAGGGAGTCGACGCCGCGATCGTTCAGGTGCTCGCTTCCTGCGTGGAGGAACGTTCCTACGACGCAGGCCAGAAAATCTTCCGGCAGGGCGACGCTGGGGACGAAATCTACCTCATCCGGCGCGGGACCATCCGGATCGTTCTCCCATTGGCAGAAGGGAGAGAGCATCATCTCGTGACATTTGGGCGAGGAGATTTCTTCGGGGACATGGCTTTCATCGACCGGGCCGTACGTTCCGCCGACGCGGTGGCGTGCGCGCCCACGGACCTCTACGTCATCTCGCGGGCGCGGTTCGACCAGGTGGCAATGGACTATCCCCTGCTGGACAAGAAGGTGTTCTGGCGCCTGTCCCGCGCCCTGTCGATCCGGCTGCGGCAGACCGACGCCGAGCTGCGGGCGCTGGAAGAGTCGTAACCGACGCCAGCCTTCCTGTGTGGCGGCGCCGGGCTCGATCTTGCTGAGAGCCCGCGCCCCGCTCAATTTCGCCTCCGCATCGGCGTTTTTGAGCAGGTTGACCGGGCGTTCTAGTTGAAGTATTCTCCGGGTGCAGTAGCAGAAGGATTTTCGAGAGGGGTTTCGGGCATGACGGCGCGAACGTGACCGAAACCAGCACACTCCAGAGGATAGAACGCATGAAAACGAGAACGATCTCCCTTGCAACTAGAGCGACGAGCCTGGTTTTGGCAAGCGTTCTGCTCCTTGCAAGTACGGCAGTCGGGGGTGAAATCAGGGTTATGGCCTCGGGCGGTTTCACAGCGCCGTATGAAGCAGTCGTCCCAGAGTATGAACGCGTAAC
>Ga0209343_10007269_pt1 | contig 13078 bp, 12 predicted proteins | sample RifCSPlowO2_02_FD_184026 | JGI IMG/M metagenome (GOLD analysis project Ga0209343, IMG submission 184026) | Groundwater microbial communities from Rifle, Colorado - Rifle CSP2_plank lowO2_0.2 (SPAdes) (version 2) | ecosystem: Environmental > Aquatic > Deep subsurface > Groundwater | place... | reverse complement strand
TAATTTTCGATTTTATAAACAAATTAAAAAAGGCTCCGAAAAATTTACAAGTCCTCGGAGATGGAAATCAAACAAAGCCTTACCTCTATATAGATGAATGTATTGATGGCATATTATACGCAATCAATCATTCTAATGATAGGTTGAACTACTTTAATCTTTCATGTAATGATACCGTAAATGTAAAAGAGATAGCCAGGGTTATTATAGAGATTATGGGCTTAAAAAATGTGCAACTGCACTATACGGGTGAAGAGACAGGATGGCCGGGTGATCAAAAGAAGATTGGCTTGAATCCCTCAAAAATAAATAAACTTGGCTGGAAAGCAAAATTAACTTCTGAAGAGGCAGTCCGTCTGGCTGCTAAAAAAATATTGGAGCAAAGGTCATTATGATTATTACCAGAACGCCTTTTAGGATTAGTTTTGTTGGCGGAGGGAGCGACATTCGAGAATTCTATAGATATACACCGGGAATAGTGATAAGCACTGCTATAAATAAGTATATGTATATTACAGTAAAGAGGAAATTTGAGGATACATTTAGAATTAGTTATCATAAAACGGAGATTGTTGAAAAAATCGAAGACATTCAACATCCCATTGTCCGTGAAGCACTTAAATTGGCAGAGATTAACTGTGGGCTGGAGATAACCTCTATTGGAGATATACCGGCAGGAACAGGCCTTGGCTCATCCAGTTCTTTTACCGTAGGGCTTTTAAATGCACTTTTTGCATTAAATGGTAAATTAAAATCTGCGGAAGAATTAGCCCGTTTAGCATGTAAGATTGAAATCGATATTTTAAAAGAACCGATAGGAAAACAGGACCAATATATAGCTGCGTATGGAGGCATGAGAAGGATTCAATTTAATCAAAACGAAAGCGTATTTGTAGATACGATGCTTTATAAAACTGATGTCATTAGAAAATTAGGAGAGAATCTGCTCATGTTTTATACGGGCGGTAAGAGAAGCGCTTCACCCATATTATCGGAACAAAGAAAAAATTGCTCCGATAATATAAGTTACCTTGAAAAAATAAGAGATTTGACATACGAATTTTATGATTGTCTGATAAATGGAAATGATATTTCAAGAGTTGGAAAACTCCTGCATAAAAATTGGAGATTAAAGAAGAGATTGGCACATAACATTTCCAATAATCGTATCGATGAGCTTTATCAAAAAGCCTTAAATGCTGGGGCATTGGGTGGAAAACTCTTGGGTGCGGGTGGAGATGGATTCCTTCTCTTTTATGCCGAGGGACCTCATAGAAATAGAATAAAGAAAGCCCTTGGATTACGGTATGTCCCTTTTGAATTTGAGCCCGAAGGGAGCAAAATAATTTATATTGGAGGTCAATGAAGAGATGGTAGAAAAAAATGCTTAACCATAAGCCTAAGATATTATTTGTCCATCCCTCTTTAGATTATGGCGGGGCTGAAGACCAGAGATTAACAATACTGAGACATATTAATAGAGAAAAATATGATATATCAATTTGTTCTTTTGAAGGTGTAGGTGATATTGGTAAACAAATTGAAAAAATTGGCTTCAAAGTTCATTGTCTGAATAAACCTTCTAATCCATATCATATACTTACAACTTTTTCCTTATTCCGTTATTTGTTAAAGAATCGTTATGATATAGTTCAAACGAGTCTTTTCAATGCCAATTTTCATGGCAGGATTGCAGCAAAGTTGGCAGGTATTCCTCATATTATTTCAGAAGAACATAGTGAGCATTATCAATATAATACAGCAAGGTTCTTACCTTATATCTGGGCTGATAAAATGCTTTCAATATTTACGGATAAAATAATATGTTGTTCAAAGAGTGTTATGGATTCCATTTCAGAACTGGAAAGATTGCCAAAGAATAAACTTCAGGCAATCTTGAGCGTGGTTAATTTTAATAAGCTGAAAATTACTATAGATAGAGAAGAAATGCGTCATCGTTTGGGATTGAGCCGTTCAGATATAGTGGTGGGAAATATTGCTACCATATCTCCAAGAAAAGGGCAGGATGTATTAATAAAAGCTTTTAAACTAATACGAGAGTCTTTGCCTGGTGCGAAACTTATAATTGCAGGCAGAGAGGATGCCCAAACGAAAGAGGGACTTCTAAAACTAATTAAAGAATTCAATCTCTCAAAAGATATTGTTTTCCTTGGTAAGCAGGAGAATTTAGCTAATATATTCAATATAATGAATATTTTTATACTCTCTTCATTTATAGAAGGTATTCCATTGACTGTTGTAGAAGCGATGTATATGAATATACCTGTCATAGCAACAGATGTTGGAGGATTGAGGGAAATAATAGAAGATGGAAAAACAGGCATGATAGTTTCTCCAAATAATCCACAGTCAATAGCAGAAGCCGCTATTGACTTATTATCTAATAACATTAAAACTACTCATATTGTGCAAAATGCAAAAGAGTCGGCACTTAATAGGTTTATACCTCAGCGATATGTATCAGAGCTTGAGAAATGCTATGACTCTATCATGTCAAATGGTCTATCAAACAACTCCCATGAATAATTTTACACCTTTCTATAAAGATGCAATAACTAAGGTTTCTGATTTAGAAACATGGCCTGGCCATTTTCTCACGAAGAAAACCGAGACGGAACTCATCTTTGATAGTAATATTTTTAAAAAAAACTATATTGGTTTAGAAATAGGATGTGGAAATAGTTTTCAATCTGCGTTATTGTCATCTTCTGTTGAGAAAATGATAAGCACTGATTTGTATAATCATAATTGTAGTACCCATACTGTTGGCATAAATAAAGCTGAACGGCTTTTAAATTTACTTGGTGTCTCAAATGTAAAGCTTGTAAGCTGCAGTGCTGATTCTCTTCCATTTGGTAGTGATTATTTTGATTTTATATTTTCGTCTTCAGCATTGGAGCATGTTGCAGATAGGAAGGCTACTTTGAAGGAAATGAAGAGGGTGCTTAAGCCGGATGGGAATATGATTTTGATTGTGCCTACCCACATGCCGAGCCTATATGCCTTTCCTCATTTGTTTTTGTATGTAGTTGCGAGGGTGCTGAAGTTATTATTTAAAGCAAAGACAGCCGAAATAGATAACAGAGGCAATAACTTGGTTATGGATGGTGAAAGAAGCGATATTTATAACGACAAAAAATTATCATTATGGAAACGTTTTTTTAAGAAACATCCATCATTTCCATTGCCAGAACCGCATGGTGAATATAAAAATATATTCGATGAGCTTAAGTCCCAATTTCCAGGAGTATGGCTTAGTATGGTAAAAAGTGAAGGATTTAAAATAAAAAAGACTATGCCATTATGTTTATTTCCATGGCTTTTAATTGAACCATTTTCTACGAGGCTTGCTTCACGGCTCTATAGCATCAGTAAATGGCTCAATATAGCCGTTAGCAATATAAGGACATTGCAATATATGGGGTATCTTATAGTTATTTTTGCTCAAAAAGAGTCGATAAGAAATTAAAATATAGAATCACATATGCCCAAAATTATGAGAAGGAATATCAAAATAGCTGTTTTACTCAGTTATCTATCGCTTAACAAATGTGGAGCAGTACAACATTATGTTCTATGAAAACAACAGAAAAAATAAATTAGTATCACTTGATATAATTATTCCTATTTACAACGAAGAAGATGTCCTTCCGCTGTTAATAGGTAGACTTGATGACGTTTTTTCCTTTAAGAATTGTAATAAATATGGAATCTCGGAAGTAACATATCTTTTTATAGATGATGGCAGCAAGGACAGGTCTGTAGAGATACTAATAGAAAATTTGAAACTTAAATCTGATGCAAAGTTCAAAATAATTAGATTTTCCCGCAATTTTGGGCATCAATCTGCCGTTTCCGCCGGGATTGATAATTCTCAATCTAATTTAGCAGCAGTTATAGATGCAGATTTGCAAGACCCTCCAGAATTAATTTTTGATATGGTCAATAAATGGCGTGAGGGCTATGAAGTTGTTTTTGCTATGCGGATAAACCGTAAAGAAAATTTAGTAAAAAAGTTTTTTTACTGGTTATTTTATCGTGTGTACAGCTTTCTATCGTCAATTGATGTGGCAATGGATAGTGGAGACTTTTGTTTAATGAGTCAATCTGTAATAACAGAGATTAAGAAGTTGCCTGAATCAATAAGATTTCTTCGTGGGTTAAGGTCATGGGTTGGTTTTGCTCAAACAGGGATTTACTACGATAGGCCAGGGCGTGTAGCAGGTAAAACAAAATATAGTTTTAGAAAATTGTATAAACTGGCAACAGATGGTATAACTTCGATAAGTATCATTCCGTTAAAAGTAACACAGCTTTTCGCACTTATCTACTTTTTTGCCTCCATATCTACCATAGTGGTAATTCTAATTAATATAGCTTATAAGAAGAATAATGATCAGTCCTTTTTGATATTATTAGCTGTTATTTTAATGAGCAATACTCTGCTTCTTTTATGTCTTTATGTTATGAGTGCATATATTGGGCGATCATATCTTGAAGGCAAAGGTAGACCAAGCTATATTATTCAAGAAATAATAGGTGTTAAAACAGTGGATAAAAAATGAATCATATTGAAATATTATCTAACCCTTCTACAGAAGATTTTTCAGATGAATGGTACGAGATAGCAACAGAAAACCATTTTTGGCTTAAATGGCGGTTAAGAGTTTTTTTACAGCAGATGAAAGATATTGGGATTTCCAGAGAAGATACTTTTAAAGTTCTTGAGATTGGATGTGGGCACGGTGTTCTTCGACGGCAATTAGAAAATCATACCAATTGGTGCATAGATGGATGCGATCTTAATAAAGAAGTTCTATTGAAAAATAAAGTGAAAAGAGGACGGACGCTCTTGTACAATATACACGACCGTGCATCTTCTTTCGAGAAAACATATGATTTTATTATATTGTTTGACATTCTGGAGCATATTGAAAATACAGATAATTTTCTAAAGTCAATATTATACCATTTAAAAGATGGAGGATGGCTATTTATAAATGTGCCCGCTCTAAATAGTATGATGAGTCAATACGATAGAGCCATAGGGCATCTAAGAAGATATAATATCAATATACTACAAAGAGAGTTATCACTTCATGGATTGGAAGTAAAAGATTTAAGATATTGGGGATTTAGCATACTTCCTTTATTGTTAATGCGTAAATTTATGAACTTTAAAAGATATGAAACGAAAAATATTATCAGAAAAGGTTTTACACCCCCCAATTTATTAGTAAATAATCTTCTAAGAAAAATAATGCAAGTAGAGACACTTTTTATTAAAAAACCAATAATTGGAACTTCTCTAATGACAGCTGTAATAAAGCTATGAAGAATAAAGGATTATCGTAATGTTTTTTTTTAGTGGTAAGCAACAATTGAGGTTGGCTAGAAGCCTATTGACAAAAACAAGTCCTGCTTATGTTCAGTTTTATATTACAGCTCGCTGCAACATGGCTTGCGAGCAATGTAATATTATTTATGCTTCTGCAGATCGAAAAGAAATGAATATTCATCAAATACGTGCAGTCGCGGAAAATTTAGAAAAAATAGGCGTTTGCATGGTTTTGTTAATTGGTGGAGAACCTTTTGTGCGTAAAGATTTACCAGAAATTGTAGAAGCATTTACAAAAAATGATATACATGTAAGGATGCAAACAAATGGTTTGGCAGATGAAAATATGTTGCAACGTTGTGTAGATGCTGGAGGACATGATATTAGTATTTCACTGGATAGTTTAAATGAAAATCTGCAAAACGAAATTAATGGTAATATCCCTAACTCGTGGAAGCATACAATAAAAACCGTTTCAATTATTAATAAAATTTTCCCAGAAAATGGAACCGGTTTTTTTGGAACCGTTTTAATGCCAAAAAATATGGAACATATTGTTGATGTAGTTGAATTTGCTACATCTATTGGTTGGGGGGTTTCTCTTGTTCCTGTGCATACAACACTATCTACACAGCCATTAGGATTCCGTATTTTTGATGATGCTGGTTGCTTCCATTTTCTAAAATCCAGTTATGGTAGATTACAAAATATACTTGGTGAACTTAAAAATCTACGCAATCAAGGAATGAACTTATACGACTCTGATGAATATCTGGATGATATATACCGCTTTATAGTTGGAGAACCTGTCTGCTGGCGAAAAAGGAATCAGAATGTATGCGACTCACCGTCATTATATTTTGCTATAGAACCAGATGGTAATGTGCAACCATGTTGTGATTATAAATTAAGTAAATCATTTCCTGTTTACGACCAAGATTTTCCGAAATGGTATAGAAGTGGTGTTATTCATGAGGAAGTCTATAAATATACTAAGAATTGTGATGGCTGTATGTATGGAAGCTATCCAGAGATTACAGTGAGCGCCCGTTATTTTAAATCGATGTTGCATAGGTTTATTTTTTTTAATGCAAAAGCAAAAAATTTACTCAAAAGGATAAGCGAAAATGAAATGTTTGAATTAGCTTCAGAAATATTTAAACGCAATGAAACACGGCGAACATAAAAAGTATTTGAAAATACTTATAAAATTGCAACCCCTGAGAATTTTAAAAACTGGGGAGGGGCTATTATAGAGTGAAAAATGAGATTGCTTTAAGATATTTATTATTGCGTCATATAAAATCTTTAGAGAATAAAGTACAAAAGTCAATATTTATTGAAGTTACAAAAAGTCTTCAGGTAACCGCAAATACTGAATTTTATGTTATAAATTGGCAAATAGCAGAAAAGCAAAAAAATAAAAAATATTTTTTAAAAGAATTTCAGTTCTATAGGAGAGGAGACTTAAATCCAGAAAAACGTTCTGTCAATGATGCTCTATCCACAAACAACGATAATGTAGCTCATGCCTTTGCCATAGAAGCTTTAGATATCGATACTACTAACCAGTTCAAAAAGGCTGAGAAAATAAAAGTAGACATACTATATAGTGTTATTGAAAATATAATTTTTGTGCTGGTTTTGGTATTATTAGGAAGAATTGGGTATTTTAGCGGTTTTGTTTTATTGGCAATTTTACTTGTAGAATATCTATATAATGGGCGGTTATATGCTTCTATTTTATTTATATTTCTTGCTTTTGTTTCTCAGGGAGCAGCATTAGCAGGCTCAATAGCATATGCAATTTTGCAATTTCTTGACCCTAATTCTATTGGTAGGCAATTAAGGATTATCTTAAATGTTAGTGTTTTTTTAACTGTAATTTTGCTCCAAATAATTGGATGGTTTCCACCATTTTACTTTAATACACTTTTTTTAATTGCTTTATTTTTTGCATTTTTTATAGCTGGATATGGATCTTTTTTTTCTATTCATTATCGGGTAATGCCTTTAGCTTTACCTTTTATCTGTGCAGGTTTTATTCTTGATAAAATGATAATGGCTGCAGTATTTGGTTTAATTCTATCTCTGGTATATACAATTAGAATCGCTTATTATAAAGGAGAAAATAATGTCTACTAAGACGATAATTTTGTTATTCATTTTAGGTTTTTTAATCGGGTTATTAGTGCTTTGTTACGTGCCTTCATATACGAATCATCTAAAGAGTGATGATCGGGGATATGATGTAATGGCTAACAATATTTTAACTGGTCATGGCTTTTCTGGAGCAGAATCTCCCCCTTTTGAGCCAAACGTTACGAGAACTCCTGGTTATCCAATATTTTTAGCTTTAATATATAGCTTATTTGGTCGTAACTATAATGCCGTATTTATAATTCAAATAATAATGAGTAATTTAACTGCCCTTTTAGTTTATTTTATAGCCTTTAAATCTTTTGTTTCTTATAAAAAACAAATTGCTTCCTTATCTTATATTTTAGTATTATTCTGCCCATTTTTATGGTTTCTTGCAAAGATGCTCTTTACTGAAACCTTATTTACTTTTTTGGTTACACTTTCTATCTTATTGATAACCGTTGCCTTAGAAAGAAATAGCTATTGGTTATTTTTTACTTCTGGACTTATAACTGGAATAGCATTGCTTACACGGCCAACCTTATTGCTATTACCAATATTTCTTGTTTTGCTGATAATATTAGCAGGAATAAAAAGAGATAAATTTTCGAGTTTAGTTAAAAAAAACATCGTATATATAACCGCAGTTATGCTTATGTGGTCACCATGGATTATAAGAAACTATATTGTATTCAAGGAATTTATCCCTTTAACAGCTGGAATAAGTGGTGCCTTTTTTTATATGGGAACACTCCCTCCTTATAGATATAGCACGGAATTTTTTTATAAAGAAGAAGAAAAAAGATTTGACGATTATCTCTCTAAGGCAGGTAATACTAAAGCGATTATAGCTTTAGATAACGAATATAAAAAAGATGCTTTCAAAAGGATAAAGGAGATGCCTTTGACTTATTTTAAATATACCCTCCAAAGAATTCCTATCTTATGGTTAAGTTCATTTTCGCATTATTTTGGTCTTGAAACACCTCTGCGCAAATTGACAGGTGAATTGAGGAATAAAATCTTACAGAAGCAAAATTTTATGAGGGAATTAATGATTATCCTTATTAAGCTATCTTTGATTTTTATAAATATCCTTTATGTATCAACCGCGGTTGTAGGTATTGTCCTGCTATCTAAATATTGGCGTAAGTATTACCCTTTATTAATGATTCCTTTATATTTTACTCTGATTCATATGGTTTTGGGACGAGCGGATGCTCGTTATGCCTTGCCCGCCTATCCTATCATGTTAATCTTTTCTGCTTATGGTCTATTATTCATTCAGGGGCAATTGAAAAAATATTTTTACAAAGGGTGGAAACTTGTCTAAAAAATTAAAACGACTTTCTATAATTTTATTAATCAGCATATCTATTTCAGGGGTTGTATTAAAAATTTATGAGCCTGTTAGCACTGAGAATCTATTTATTAATATTTTAAAAAGAACTGTAGCCGAGACGGGTGCATTTGCTATAAATGTCTATGACCCTTACAAAAATAGTAGAAGAGTAGCGTTTTTAGGTCCATATTCGGATATAAAAGGTAGAAATACGATAAAGACTAATAATGGTTTTATAAAATTGGAAGAAAAAGATTTAAAGAGTAAATTAAAAATCATAACATATAATAATAATCCCATTATTAAGAGTCCCATTGAGTTTGACTATCAAATCTTCGATGATCCAAAGTTAAAAATCTTAAGAGAGAGGTATAAATTAGAGGAAGTAATTAGGAATGGTGAGAGTGAATTTCAAAGGCAGATTATATTGAGAGATTGGATAAGGCAACGTTGGGGAATAGGCAAGCCCAGTACTGTATCATACAATTTTGATGCCCTGAATATTTTAGAACGTGCACAAAAGGGTGAAAAATTTTTCTGCAGTGAATATGCCGCAACTTATGTTCAGGTGTTAGCATCACTTAGCATGACAGCAAGATATGTAGGTCTTTTTAAAGGGCATATTGCTGTAGAAGTTTGGTCAAATGAATTTGACAAATGGATTGTTATGGATCCTCATTTTAATATACACTATGAATATTCAGGAATCCCATTAAACGCTTTGGAGTTACACGATGCATGGATTAGTCGTAAATGGAATAAGATAAAAGTAATTAAAGGTAATTATCAACAGCCCTCTGAAGACACTACAGATAATTATAAATTCAAATTGATTGATTATTATGAGAATTTCTATGTGAGGATGAGAAATGATTGGTTTTCTAATATTTATCCTCATTGGTATCCGAAATCCAATTCAATTATGAATGGAGTTGAGTGGTCTGACAAAATCACAAAAAATGATATTCGTATTGCAAATGAAACCAGCAATAAAGATGATTTATATTGGCAATTGAATCATGTTTATGTAAAGGCAATGGATTATAATATATTGGAAGAAACTATTGTTTTAAAGTTATTCTTGGATACAATTACTCCTAATTTTGATAAATTTTTAATTAAGATAGATGAAAAGGAAATAATTAATACTGTTCAATCAAACTTTGATTGGGAATTGCATAAAGGAGTAAATATTTTAGAAGTAGCATCTGTTAATAAATTTGGTATAGAGGGTATATTAACAAGAATATCAATAAATTATGAATGATATGGTCTAAGGATAACTTTTGGTGTATGCCAACAAGAATTGATCTTGCAAGAAAAGTTAAAAACAAATTTATTTATCTAATAAAACACAATTAAAAGGAGTTATATTGTCGCCTCTCTATCCTCTTATCTGTGGAGTGCTATATTATATTATTGGCGATAAGATGTTGCGTTTAAGATATGTTATATAATTTTCAGTGGTGTTTTAATAGTTTCTATCTTTTTAATTTCATTGAGATTATATGATAGAAAGACTGCGATGATTAGTTCATTACTGATAATTTTTCTACCGGCAGTATCTGTAACCATCTATATGGCAATGAAACATGTGATATTTATTTCGTTACTTTATCTCAGCCTATATTTTTTATTAGGAGGAGGATGATTATGGGTGAATTGTTTGACAAATACGCTAACGAATATGTTGATATTATCAATCGTGGGTCAAAAATAACTGGTGAAAAATTTGAATATTTTATAAATTTAAGAGTTCAATTGATGAGGAGGAAAATAAGAGAGATAGAAGATTCACCTTCTCACATATTAGATTTCGGATGCGGAATAGGATATACGGAAAAAGTAATAAGAAATTATTTTCCGAATTCATTCATCGTGGGTATAGATAGATCCGAGATAAGCATAAATAAAGCTAATAGTTTGAATTTATTAAATACGCAATTTATATGTCAGAGATCATTATCCTTGCCATTTGCCGATAATACGTTTGATGTTATCTATTCCAACGGCACTTTTCATCATATAGAGCATTCTGATCACACTTCTATTTTTAGAGAGTTCTTGAGGATTCTTAAAAGGAATGGTCATTTTTTTGTTTTTGAAAACAATCCTTATAATCCACTAATGATGCGAGCTATGAAGAATAATCCTTTTGATAAAGATGCACATGTGATATATCCAGTTGATTTAAAGAAACGCACACTATTGGTAGGATTTAAGATAAAAGGTGTTAATTATTATATGTTCTATCCAAAGTGGTTCAAAATTTTAAGATGGACAGAAAGGTATATCCGCTTTGTTCCATTAGGTGCTCAATATTTTTTATGGGGAACTAAAAAATTTTAGAGAATATTCAATGGGTAATATTTTTGGAGATGATTTGAACAAGCTTAAAATAAAGTTTAAACCTCATGCGACCATTGATATTCAAAGTCAATGGCGTTAAGCATTTTTAATGATACGACCGATTGAATTTTCCCGTGTCAAGCTAAGAGGAATCTTCAAATGTAAAGAGTGCTTTTTATTTATTTTAGCTTGCTAACCTTGCAGCAATATTTGCCGGTAGAAAAAAATTATGAAGACAAGACGTAAAAAAACAGTTCTTATTTTTGGTGGAGGCGGTTTCATTGGATATCATCTTTTAGAAAACTTATTGCCAGACTATAAGATAAGAGTATTTGACAAAAAAAATTTTTCACGAAAAAATTTACAGGCATTTGGAAAACATATTGAAATTGAAGAAGGAGATTTTTGCAATATTAATGATTACAAACATATACTCAAAGATGTTGATTATGTTATCCATCTTATTTGTTCCACATTACCTTCAAGCTCTAATAATAATTGTGCTTATGATATAGAAAGCAACGTTATTTCAACACTCCGTTTTTTAAACTATTTTAAAAAGTCCTCTAAAGGTAAAATTATATTTTTTTCTTCGGGAGGAACCATTTATGGTAATGCCAAACATTTTCCAATTAAAGAGCAGTACCAAAACAACCCTCTCTGTTCTTACGGCATCACCAAATTAATGATTGAAAAATACTTATACCTTTATCGTCATCTATACGGTATTGATTATTATGTGGTTCGTCTCTCCAATCCTTTTGGGGAAAGACAAAACTGGAATAACAATCAAGGTGTTATTACGACATTTCTTCACAAAATTGTGACAGGTCAGCCTATCGAAATATGGGGTCAGGGAAATATAATTCGGGACTATATCTATATTGGCGATGCTGTTGCCTGTATATCGGAACTCTTAAAATACCATGGGCCTCATCGGGTATTTAATGTGTCTTCAGGGAAAGGATATTCTATTAACCAGATACTTAAAAAAATAAAAAAAATAACTCAGAAAGAACCTCGTGTAATTTATAAAGGGCAAAGAATCTTCGATATCAAGAAAAATATACTGGATAACACGTTAGTGAAAAATGAACTGAAATGGCATCCTGAGACAACATTAGAAGAAGGAATTAAAAAAACTTATAACTGGATCAAATCTGTTGAAAAAGCAAAGGAGAAACTGTGAGCAAAACTGTTATTCTCGGTGCGGGCCCCGCAGGGTTGTCCTGTGCTTATAAACTTATAGAAAATGGTCATACTAATATCACAATCCTTGAACGTGCTGATACCATAGGGGGTCTATCAAAAAGCATAAAATATCGTGATTATATTTTTGATATGGGTCCTCATCAAGTCCACACAAAGGACGAAAATATTATCCGTTTTCTCAAAAAACTTCTCAAAAATGACTTCTTAATAAAAACAAAAAAAGCTAGTCACTGGTGTTGGGGAAAATATCATAATTACCCTTTGGGCATTAGAGATATTATGTTGGGGCTGCCAATTAATATTTCTTTAAGTTGTTTTAAGGATTATGTTAAACAGTCTTTCATCAATCTTTTTAAGGTTAAAAAGGAGCACACTTTTGAGTCTTGGGTGATTAGTCATTTTGGGAGGAAAATGTATGATATCTATTTTGGTCCTTATACACAGAAAGTATGGGGTAAAAACCCTTCATTGCTACATCCGATTTGTGCCAAAGAAAGAATTGCCGTGCAAAATCTCCTCGATGTCCTTTTAAGTGCCCTTTCAACGAAATTTTTGAAATATAGTAATCATTACCACTTGCCACATTCTCCTTACCAATCAACTTTTTATTATCCAAGATATGGCTATGGCCAAATATGTGACCTGATGGCTGATTTTATTACTTCTCATGGCGG
>Ga0209343_10007268_pt1 | contig 13081 bp, 12 predicted proteins | sample RifCSPlowO2_02_FD_184026 | JGI IMG/M metagenome (GOLD analysis project Ga0209343, IMG submission 184026) | Groundwater microbial communities from Rifle, Colorado - Rifle CSP2_plank lowO2_0.2 (SPAdes) (version 2) | ecosystem: Environmental > Aquatic > Deep subsurface > Groundwater | place... | reverse complement strand
ACAGTGAGCAGTCAAAAGATAAAACACATTGAATCTTTATTAAATAACAGGCCTCGCAAGTGTCTTAATTACAAAACACCTTCTGAGGTCTTTAGCTCAAGTGTTGCACTTGCTCGTTGAATGCGGCTATCCATAATCTGGAATGCAGCATGAAATTTAGAATATCTCCTCTATATTCCTAATTATTATAAAACCCATCCCGCCCATATTTGCAGAGCATGTCCAAAAAACTAAAAATTTGAACACATAGTTACTCTTATCATCAAGCCTTTTCTTCCCATGAAGAAATCTTTAAAATATCAAGGAGTTCAGAAATTTCCTCATACACTCTGCGCATGATTATAGCCCTATCCTCTTTATCTGTCACCTCAAGAAAGTCTGCCACCCATTTCGGACCTATGTGCTCAATGGAGGCGAACTTGCTTCTTATCTTCTCAAGCCCCTCGATGATGAGTTTGTTTTTTATCTGAGGCCTGAATTCTGCGGCAAACCCTTCTACGCCGCCGGGATAATGCTCAACACAATAATAAATGTCATAGGCATCTTTTTCTTTCATCCTCTCAAACATCGCCATTCCCTTCATCACAAGGAATGGGGCAATTCCAACAACCTTAAAGTTTACCTTATCTTTTCCTCCATCCGGGAGGTCACCTTCGAGGGTAACAGTGATTGAAGAATCAAAGGCAAGGTCACAGCCTCTGGCTTTGCGTGCGCGAACATCCTGAATTTTCTGCGTTCTGTGTGCTTTGGCGGTGCCTCCGTATTCTCCTGCCATAAGGTCAACCTCTACATTTATCGGCATCTGAAATGCGTCGGATTGAAAGGCATCGGTCTGAAATACTCCTTCAACCTTAACTTTTCTGAAAAACCTGAATGGTTGATCTTTGTCCTGCGTATAGCCACGTTTAAGGAATGCTTTTAGGATTGTATGGTAAGTATTATCAGGAATCTTTGAAAAGTCCAGGGCAACATCAATATCAAGGCTGCCAACATGTGGATCATCAGACTGTGGCAAGAGAAAAGTTGGAGCCCATCCGCCGATTATTACCATCTCGTCTTTAATCTCTCCGAGGAGATGAACAAGCTCTAAGAGGACGGACTTGCAGGCTTTGACCTCTCTTTCTCCATATTGGCTTATGCTCACCATTTAGTTTTTATCCTTTGCTCAAATATGGCCTTTGCTGCCTCCTCGCCTCTCCCTTTGTAACTCTTCAAATCAAGGTAAAGCTGAATGTCAGACACAATATTAATGCCGTTAATATCCTGAAGACGATAGAAGACACCTTCATCATATGGTTGAAGGAGGGTAACATTCGCCCCTGTCTCTACTTTTTTCAGTTGCAGGGCTTTTGCAATATCTTCGATATCACCGTCAATATAAGAAAAGAATCTCATAAATCTTACGAATGGCGCCACCTTTCTTGCTCCAGAGAATAATGCAAGGCCATATCTATATCTCCTCTTTTCACACTCCTTTTTGATTGATGTCTCTAATTGGTCTTCTGAAAGACCAGAATAGAATGAAAAGCTCTGGTTTTTTTCGTAGGAGTAATTATTCGCCCATTGATTAAGCGCTTCTTCAGGTTTAACAAGATAGAATTTCTTGTTTTCTTCCTTAACCCATTCTTCAGAGATGAGCGTCTGTTTTACCCTTGAGGTCAGCCCTATGCTTATACCAGCCTCCCTTGATAGGTCTTCAACATACCATCTCTTTGAAGGGTCAGAAAGAAGAACCCTCAGGATTCTGCTTGATTTAGGTGAGAATACGGATTTTGAGAGACGGCTAACAGTAAAGGGGTTGGGTCTCCCACTCCTGTCTATAAACACATTCTTGAAGGATAGAAAGGCATTACCAGCCAGATCAATGCAGCCTATGCCTGTTTCTTTGCATATCTGTCTGCTGGCACCACTTAGATAAGGAGCAACCAGTATACCATAGGAATCTTTAAAGTTCTTAAGATACTCTTTGAGTTGGGCAATTGCCATTCTTACAAGCCGTGGCTCACCTTGTGATTTTACTTCTACAATAAATTTTGCAGGCTTGCCGGAAATAAGAGCGCTCAATACAAAATCAATTTCTTGATTATCAATTTTGACATTGGCTTTAGATTCTTTCAGCTTAACTAAAGGGACATCCAAAAGAAGAGACTCTATGCTTTTCTGTGCCTTTTTTAGCAGGTCTTTTCCTGAAAGTTGTTTTACTGTATATGCTTGTTTCACCATATGGTGAAACTATATATTACAGTGAAACAAGAGTCAAGTATAATTTTGATGATACCAATAGCCTAACAGCAGGTGTGGTATATTCAATAAGATAATGGCTAAAATAGCAGCTTGTTGCCTAATTTACACAAGCTGGCTATAGATTTTTCTATACCTCAACCTTTAACCTGTTTTTTCTCCGGTCTTTCCCCAAATATCGCTGTCCCGACCCTTATTATTGTTGCGCCCTCTTCAATGGCAACCTCAAAGTCATTGGACATGCCCATGGAGAGATCCTTCATGACAACACCTGGGATATTTTCACGGCGAATCTTTTCCGCCAGCCTTCTAAGGGCGGTAAAATACGGTCTTGCCATCTCAGGATTTTCAAAGTATGGCGGAATGGTCATCAGTCCTTTTAACGAAATATTTTCCAGTTTAGCTATTTCGCGGCTTAGTGGCAATAGTTCGTTTTCATAAACGCCGCCCTTGGTTGTTTCCTTTGCCAGATTTACCTGAATCAGGACATCAAGCTTTCTTTCTGCCTTCTTATTCAATTCTTTTGCAAGGCCTACCGAGTCAATGGTTTCTATCATATTGAAAAACTTGACCGCCTCTTTTGCCTTATTCTTCTGAAGGTGGCCTATAAAATGCCAGCTTATATCCTTGCTCGTCCTTATTTCTTTAATCTTTTTCTTTGCCTCCTGCACATAGTTTTCTCCAAATGTGTTGACCCCTGCCTTTATGGCTGCCTGTATTTTTTTTGCATCAACTGATTTTGTAGCAGCCACAAGGGATATTTCTTTAGAATCTCTACCAGCATGCCTGGCAGCCCGTTCTATTCGTTCTCTGATTATTCCAATATTCTTTGCAGCAATGGATGGCATTTACTCACCTTTCAAGTAGCGTTGCCATTTATGGGCCACCTCCCCCTTTATCCCCCTCTGGAGGGGGACAGGGGGAGGTGGGGATAAACCCCAACGCTACATTTTTACAATTCCAACTTTTTTCAATGCATCTTTTAACTCTTCCATTGGAAGCCCTACCACATTTGTGTACGAGCCTCCTATTTCCTCAATCATGAAATTTCCAACACCCTGTACAGCATATGCGCCTGCCTTGTCAAGCGGTTCACCTGTCTTAAGATAGTCCTCTATCTCTTTGTCAGCGAGTTTTTTTATCTTTACCTTGCTTTCCACAGCCTTTTTTACAGTTTTGCCTGTTGAGACATTCAAGATGCAGAATGCGGTAACAACCGTATGATACCTGCCGCTTAAAAGATTGAGCATCTTTCTTGCTTCGTTAATATCAGATGGTTTTCCCAGTATTTGGTTGTCAATGAATACTATTGTATCTGCCCCGATTATCCAACTGTCATTTGTTTTTTTCGCAACTACCTGCGCTTTTTCTTCTGCAAGCCTGATGGTATGCTCTCTGGGTGATTCGCCTTTCCTTATATCCTCATCAATATCAGCAGGGCATATACTAAATGTTAAGCCTGCCTCTTCAAGCAGGGCCTTTCTTCGCGGGGAGGATGAGGCAAGGGTAATTCTATTCTGAATCTGCATAATCTGTTTATAAACCAGATAGCTACCAGCGAGAAGTCAGGACAACCCGCTTACATCAGTAGTTCAGTGGTCTCTCCAGCATGCCTTTAATGGCGTTTATAGCATATTTTAATAAGGCTATCCAAGAAAAATCTTTGAAATCAGGAACTTTTCCGCTTGTAAGCCTTTGATAGAATAGCAGGTTCATTACAAAATAAACCATACTTAGGTGTTATCTCTGATAAAATCAGCTACTTTATCAAGGGCACGCCAAAGAAGTGGAGCCAGGTCATTTCCCATATAGCGCCCAAAAGGAGAAACGTTGCAACAAAAACAAATAATAACTTTGTATCTTCTATGGCTGTTTTAACTGCCTCAATCCTTGTCTCTTTTGCCTTCCATGCAGGATTCAAAAGTGAAAGACCTATGTTGATGCCTGCTGCTGCTGAAAATACATAGCCGCCGAACTCAAGGATAAATGTGCCATAAAAGAGAGCCATATGCAGGCTGGTAGGCATTATCCCGTAAAAGATTACGCCTACTATCCACGCCCTGAAGACGGTGATAAGGTATGGAAGAAAGAAGATGATGCCAGGGAGGGTGGTAGATAAAAATGCGCCAACTATCAGATTAAAACCAAAGGTATAGAGTATCTTTAGCGAAAGGTATGGCGCAAGCGGGCCAGTCAGAGGTTTAAGATAGCCCATCTCAGGCAGTTCTTTTAATATCTCTTTTTTTAATTCTACAACCCCTGGAATTCCCAGCGCAATCATCCACTGGCCAAAGATGAGGAATACAATGTTGGTGATGATGAGAAAGGTGATAAGTGTTTTCATCTCCTTTGTTTTTTCCCATGCCTTGAGATAAAGCTCTTTTATTGTTGTCATGTTCATTTCTTTTTGCGCCTTCTAAATTCTCTCATACGCCAACACCTTCCCTCCGTCCTGAACCGCCTCGCTCCGTTTCACAAGTCTCTTTTTATAAAGATTTAATAACCTCATGCCACCGGCATTCGGTTCAAGCTGCATTGTTTCACAAAGCTCTTTTGCAGTGATTTTTCCCTTTTTCAGGATGAGTTCCAGAGTATCCGAAAGATATTTGTTCAGGCTGCCGATGAGAATCTTTTCCTTGTCCCGCATTTCAGTCATGACCGCAAGCTCTTTCCTCTCCAAAGCCACTTCAATATTTTCCTTTTGGTTCTCATTGAGGCCGCTCAGAACAATATATCTATCCCCGTATTCGCCGCTTAAAAGCCGTGATATGACCTTTGCCACAATCTCGTCCGCGCACGAATAGTCAACTATCCCTATCTTTGAAAAATCCAGGGCAATCACAGTCCCGTCATTTTCTTTTCCAATGTCCCGCTCAATACGCTCTCTGAGAATCTGTCCTGTGGGCCTTGTAACAAGGTCATTGGAGCCGTTCTTAAGTTCTTCTTTGAGGAGTTTGTAGAGGTCGTAGTTAATCATAATATTGCTACATGTATTAAGTGAGGTAGTTGAAAGGTTATATCCCTTTCATTAAACTAACCATTCTGCAATCCCATGAGGTAATTTTTCATCAAACCAATGCCAAATATGAAACTTATCTGTTTTCTTTTCCCAGATATAAAAATCCCGTTCAATGCAATCATCAACGTCCACAGGGATTGCCTCAAATTCCATCCAAAGTTTTCTTAGTTCTTTAATGTCCATTTTGATAATTATTCTCAACGAGAGCCTCTTGCAAAATTACCTGTCATCCCCGAATGACTCTATCCCCGATACAAGCACTCGGGGACGGATATGGTTTTTACTTGAATAAAACCAGATTCCTCCCCGAATGCTTTAATCGGGGACCAGAAGCTCTGCGGGAATGACAAAAAACAGAGTTTTGCAAGAGGCTCACTTGAAAAACTTCTTCAAATCTTCTTCTTCCTTGCCCTGTTCCACGAGATAGAATTCCACGTTGTCATTTACCTGGCCGAATGGAAGCTCCGCCTGCTCATAGTGATAAATGGCCTTTTGTTTTTTCTGTTCAGTCATGATGTTCATGACCTTCTGCTTGTAAACCGTGTCTGCATTTCCGGTTAAATGCTCACCCTTGCTTTCAAGGATATAGACAAGCTCCAGTCCGCCATTTTCTTTCTTTTTAGCGGCCACAAAGTCCGGTCGCAGCTTGTACTCCTGCCATCCCTGAATGGAATACCAGTTCCTGGACACCTTGTTGCGGAACCACCAGAGAATCCTTTCCTGCTTATCGAGAATGTCTCCGACTTTTTGTTCAAGGCTATTCATCGAGGCAAGGTCAACATCTTCAAAGAGGTAATACTTATAGGAGTTCGGCATTCGCCCGACAACGATATTGTCTTCATCGGGTATCTTGAAGCCAATATCGGGATCGCCTGAAACAGCAAGCACGATCTTCTTCGCCTTGAGATATTCGAGAAAAAGGCTTTCCTCTCCCTTTGTCTTTACTTCGGAAAGAAGTTTGTAGAGAAATGCCGAGATATAACCGAAGTGGGCTTCAACCTTTTCCTTCCCGATTCCTTTAATCAATGTTTCGGTGTGGGAACAGGCCATTTTTCGGGCATAGAACGGGTTTTCTGTTAATTCAGCATATCGACGGGTCAGATAATCAATATTGATTTCTTTCGTTCCGTTGACCTCTGAATGCTCATACGTAGCAGCCACCTTGCTCTCTGCATCCAATGTTACAATGATTGACCGCCGTTCTTTTGTCTCGTCGCTGAATGAAGATTTAAGCCGGTCAATAACTTGATTATTTATTGTGAATGATGAGTAATCTATAAATGGTTTAATATCAAGTTCATAAGAAAAGCGGCGCTTCCTGTCTCCGTTGTCCATCATTACCCAGACAGGTAGATAAAAGGCGCTTTCAAACTTGCTCTTAAATTCCTTGCGAACTTTCACTTTTTTGGCGGGGTTGATAGTGTCGTTGCCTTCAACTTTGATTTTAGAAATAAGGTCTTCGAGTCCTTCGTTTTTGAATCCGGCATCTACCTTCTCAAGAATTGACCTGGTATCGCCTTTGGAATAATAGACATAGCTTTCATCCAATTCATTTACGCCTGTTTTTCTGGCGAAGGGCTGGCGCAGGATGCGCCCGACAAGTTGGGTAATGCCGGTATCGGAATTGACGTTAGGGATAATGCCAAGCATATATGCAAAGGAACAGTCCCAGCCTTCCCGAAGGGCCTCTTTGGTAATAATGTAACGGATATTACAGTCTCGAGAGAAAAGGTTAACATCTTCAATATCATTTTGTGAGCTTGACTTGATGGCTATTTCATCAGGATTTATTTCCATCTCTTGTAAAAAATCTTTCACATCATGACTATGAACAAAACCTTTACCACGTTGTTCTTTTCCAGTCCGTTCGACCTGCAAAAGCGTAATAGGTCTAATGTATAAACCTGTATTTTGCCTATATTTATTGGCTTTCTTTTCGAGAGTGTCACGGTGCGCCTTGATTTCACGAAGCATAGACTTCCAATCGGCTTCTTTACGACCAGATGGCGGGATAATGTGCATGTCTAACTTGACCATATCCTCATCTTTTAGTTCAAGACCAGTAATAGTCACGAGGGTGTTCATTTCCGCTTTAGGCGTGGCGGTGAGGCCGAGAACCATTTCAGGATTGAGCCCGTCAATGGTTTTACGCGCCATGTCGGAAAAGACTTTATGGATTTCATCAATGATGATAAACGGTTTAGAAAGGCGGATGGCGTTGCCGAGGCTTGTGCGGATGATCGGCCCGATTTCAGAAAGCAGATCGAGGTTCGGACACGCTTTGATCAGTTCCGAGTGGAGGTCATACCGGTTATCTGACGGGAAGAAACTTTCAAACCCGCCGGAGTCCTGAAAAACCTTGAGGGCTTCCTTGCCGTTTTGACGGCTGATGGACTGGATCATCACAAAAAGAATGACAAGGTTTTCTTCAATATCATGGGTGGTGAGGCGTTGTCCTTTTTCAAGAATCAGGGTTTTGTTTCCACTTGCCTGGTCAAGAAGCTGTCGCAAGGGGTTTGCCTTGTCGCGGAGTTTATTCACGGTCTGGGAATAAATGGTTTCACTTGGTACAATCCAGACGACAAGCCCGGTACGCTTGCGGGCAAAGAGGTTTTGATATTCGCGGATCGCTTCCACCGCAAGAAGGGTCTTGCCTCCTCCAGTCGGGACTTTCATGATAACACGCGGATAGTATTCGCCAAGCCCGTTAGTGCAGCGGTCTTTGTATTCCTTTCCGGCAGTCTGGAACGTCGTCTGCACCCAGTTTAAGGTATGGCGCATTTCCGCCGGAAGGGCTTTGCGGGCGGTATCGAAGGCATCCTTTGTTTCCCGCGACTTGCCGTAAAACGCCTTCAGTTCTTGAACAACTTTTATCTGATATTTTTTCAGAAACATATATTTATCGCCTTACATTGTTGCACTACCCCACCCTCACCCTAACCCTCTCCCTGATGGAGAGGGGACATTTAACACCCTCCCCTTCAAGGGGAGGGTTGGGGTGGGGATGGGTAAATGGGTTAAGTGAACCGTGTTCCCCCTAAGTTCTTCTAAACAGATTATACGGAATGCCGACATAATCAATATTCTTTTCTTTCATGTAGTCTTCTTCGAGGAAGCAGGCTGGTGCATACACGATGATTTTTTTCTTGGGATGTTCGACAATGATTTTTTCGGCCAGAGTCAAGTTGAGCGCCATGCGGGTAAGCACATCAAAGTTTTGTTTATACACCAGATAAATGACTGAATTGCCGTGTTCTCCCACGAAATATGACTTTTCGTTTAGGCTTGTCCTCGCATGTTTAAAGCGGGGAGCGGACTTGTTTTTCAGGCTTTCGCCCGTGCAGAGGTAATATACATAATCAGCGAACTGCTTGAAGGTAGGCAGGTTGCCCGAAAGAAGGGTTTCCGCATCTATTGGAATACCAACCTTGAAATACTGAAAGCCTGAATCGTAGCCGTATTTATCAATGGCGCGTTTTACCCGTTCACGGGTAATATCCTTGCAGATGTTTTTCTTTGGCTCGGCTTCTGTTGCTTCGGTCATTTGGATCATAATACACTTGCGGTTTCCGCTGTCTTCCTTGTTCAAGTCCATGACGGCGTGCATGGCAGTGCCGGAACCGGCAAATGAATCGAGGATGAAGGCGTCTTTACTACTACAAGATAACTCAATTATTCTTTTTAATAGTTTTAGTGGCTTTGGTGTGTCAAAAATATTATCTGGAAATATCTCCTTTAATTCATAACGTGCGATTTTATTATCACCTGCGAACTCCCTGTCCCACCACGTTTGTGGAGTAATACCTTCTTTTACTTCAGATAAAAACTTCTTTTGCATAGGTCGCCCACTTCCAGCAACTCCAAAATAAATTCGGCCATCTTTGAGCAATTCATTGTATCTGGTTTGAGTAATAATCCAGGAACGACTTGCAGGTGGATTTACAATTTTACCTGATGGAATCTTTATCTCATAATCGCAATTTTTAGAATAAGTCCGTGCCGATAAATCACTTGCTCTCCATACGCCGCGCGGATCATTGTCTGGATTTTGAAATGCTTTTAATTGTCCTTCATTTCTATTTATTAAATTAGGCGCCCATAATTCTTTGTTCTTGCAATACATAATTACATATTCATGTGTTTCGGAAATAAATTTCGCATCATTTGCAGGGCCATACTTCTTTTGCCATACTATATTTGCTACAAAATTCTCCTCCCCGAAAAGCTCATCCATCGCCATTCTTAAGATATGTTGTTCATTATCGTCTATGCTAATAAAAATCGCACCATCATCCGCCAACAGTTCCCGCAAGAGTTTCAGCCGTGGAACCATCATGCAAAGCCATTTATCGTGACGAGTCAAATCATCCTTTCCAACTTCCTTGCCCAACCAATCCTTGAGCATAGGGCTGTTCACATTGTCGTTATACACCCAGCCTTCATTCCCCGTATTATACGGCGGATCAATGTAGATGCACTTCACCTTTCCGGCATATTGCGGAAGCAGGGCTTTCAGGGCAAGGAGGTTGTCCCCTTCAATAATCAGATTGCCGTCCGCCTTTTCCGGCTGGAAGTGCAGTTTTTCTACCTCATCCAAGGTGTGATAGGGTATGGAAAGATGGTGATTCCAGATGATGTTCTTGCCTTTGAATTGTAAAGTCGGCATAGGTAACTCCTATATCAGAGATTCGATCTTGTTTTTCAAATCAATCAGGTATTGTTCGGTGATTCTATTCATTCTACGGCTATCGTAGAGGATTACAGTAGTTTTGAAATTCATAATTTTTACCTTTCTTTATTTCTCTATAGTTCCCTGAGGATATTGGGAAGTGTTGTCCCTTATTTGTGCCTTATTTGTGCCCCAATAAGCTAGCCGACTTTTTAATTTCCCAAACAAACTCTCTCTGAAATTGAGGGATTTCTAATCTTCCAGATGGTACATCATCCATTAAGCTCGAAAATTGTTTTGGCAATGGTTCTGGTAGGTTCATATTGGGAATAATTTATTATTTTGATTTTTTGGCGGTGGCATTATTGAATACTTTCCGTGATCTTGTAAATAAACTTTGCCATACCCGCTTTTAGTTTTTCTAGCTCAGCCATAGCGTCATCAATGCTGTTTATCTTGTATTCGTCTTTTATAAAACCCTCCATATCTTTCCCTTGACCCTCGATTCCTTTAATAACCTCATTTAACTCTTCAGCGTGTCTTTGACTTCTAACAGACAACAATAAGGATACAAAAATTACTACAAGAAATAAAGCAAAGAAAGATTCAATCATTGAGGCAGTTTGTGAAATGGGCATGGTTGGAGCAATTTCTCGAATAGAATTAAACAAAAGATTGTTAAAACTGTAGTAAAAGAAAGTAAAAAAGGTTGGTGCCACAGAATAGCCAAATAGATTCGCGTCAATCTTAAAAAGACCATAATTTATTACGGCAAAAGAGAAAATAGTCAGGACTATTAGCATTAAAATCGTTAGCACATAGGAAACAATATTTAATCCACTATTTTGGTAATCTCTCAACTTTCTTGCCGCAAACAAGCATACGCGATTGAACAGTACAGACATTTGAAGATTTGTTGTCCATTTCTCCATCTGTTTTTGATCCAAGCTCGCAACCGGTAAATTTTTAATACTTTCATCCAATGCAAAAGAAGAAACGCCATGCTTCCTAATTCCTGAAAAAATCTTGATATGAACTTGAAATATACTGGATGGCTTGAAAACTAAGATGAATCTATGGATGTAAGTTATCAGAAGAACCCCTAAAATTATTGCCGTAGCAAACCACAACAGTTTCTCGTTTGAGAAACTAAAAATGATAGCCACTGATGCCAGAAAGAAAGCGGACGTGATAAAACTATATTTTATTGATTTGAAGAAAGAAATGATTGAGTTTATAAAAGCAAAAGCAAGAATCCAGCTTTTTTGTTTGAAGATAAAAAAAGGAATTTTCCAAAGTAAAACTATTGCCGGATAGAAAAACACATGAAGCGACCAAGATAGAATATGTTTATTTTTAGTCACCAACCAAATCGACGCTATTATTCCGATTAGAATAAAAAATTTCAAGTTTAATAGCCAGACAAATTCTGGCAGTAGTTTATTCATCAGGAAAACATCAATATCAAACGCAAAAAGTTTTACTAAGACATATACCCAAAATAAAATGGCAATAGTCTCTCTAATGGCGTTAATTAAATAGCTAACAGGTCCCTTCTCTTGCTTGGGTTTTTCCGGCACAACTTCTTTACTCACCTCTGTAGCTTGTATCATTTCTCCTTCCATAAAAATCTATAACTTACCTTCTCCTGCGCTCGCTGGCGGCGGTTCAATTCCTAGAAATTCCCTGTATATCCTATCTTTATATTCCTTTCCAATTTCATTGACGGCATCAATAAACGCCTTATAAGTTCCGAGGGGGTTAATGAGGAACATTCCCCCTATTCTTAATTATTGCTTTAAAAAGTCAATCAAATATTGCATACCATACTCTTTACTTTTCCTTCCTCACACCCTTAAACGGGTCCTTATCCATTTTCTGATCTATGAACCGCATTGCCCCTCACCCCCCGATAAATACTTCGGGGGCAGGCTCTGACCCTCTCCCCAACGGGGCGAGGGAAAGATAGGAGACGATCATTATGCGAATTATGAACTTGTGACCGTTTCGTTACCTGACCTTGCCTGTGTCCATCTCCATAAGGCGCATTTTTTGCCATAGCCCAGACCACCCCTCACCTTCATCCTCTCCCCATGAGGGGCGAGGAGAAAAAATAATTCAACTGAATCAATTGAATCAGTATTTTGAGTGGTTGTCAAGCAAAAAAAGCAAACAAATCTACCCCACCCTCACCCAGCCCTCTCCCTGATGGAGAGGGGGTAAATAGAATGCCCTCCCTTTCAAGGGGAGGGTTAGGGTGGGGATGGGGTAATCATATACGCTGCTACATGTAGATCAAGTTTCCGGCAGGAGGATATTGATTTGAGAGCCTGGAAAGTGGGCGAGGTTAATTTCTTTTTCATTTCCCCACGACCAATCTGGAATGATAGAGAGTTTTGCTGTCCCTGATCGGATGGAGAGTTTGCCGTTCCATTGATGGACAAAACGGCTGACTGCGGCAAGACCGTGGCCGCGGCCTTCATCCGCATACCGAGATGCGCCGTGAAGCAGAGCCTTTTCAATGGCCTGAAAATCATCCTTTAAAGAAAAACGCTGCGACAGCGATTTTCTGAACCCTATCCCGATATCCATGACAGCAATCTTTACCACATTCTTGTCCATGCTTTGAAAATGATATTTCTGTATCCCCGCAAACCCCTTATGCTCACTGTGTTCAATGATGTTTTGGCAGACCTCGGAAAGGGCAACGATAAAGCCGTTTATCGCCTTATCGTCATAATGGAGGTGTTTAGTCAGAATGGCATTGGCGCGCTCTTTGACCTTTCCCACGATAAAATGGATGTCATCTGATTTCTCTATGGAAGAGATCTCAAGGAGGACATCGGAGTAAGCACTTCTATGGTACTTTTGCCCTAAAAATCCCCCTATGTCCCAATACTGTTCGGAATAAATATTGCATACGCTATTTTAAGAAAAAATCTATAACTATATGATATTATTTATAAAAATAATTCTAGACATTTAATAGCTCTTCGGGTAAATTCCCCGCAGCTTGCTGCGTAGAAAATGGTATATTGTATGTGTGAGTGAATACATACATAAGAGTCATAATGTTTCTGTGCTGATATACCATGTGGTATGTCCAGCAAAGTATAGAAGAGTGGTGTTTAGTAAGACGGTAGATGAAAAGA
>Ga0209343_10007265_pt1 | contig 13083 bp, 11 predicted proteins | sample RifCSPlowO2_02_FD_184026 | JGI IMG/M metagenome (GOLD analysis project Ga0209343, IMG submission 184026) | Groundwater microbial communities from Rifle, Colorado - Rifle CSP2_plank lowO2_0.2 (SPAdes) (version 2) | ecosystem: Environmental > Aquatic > Deep subsurface > Groundwater | place... | reverse complement strand
AAAAACGTGTTTTAAAAGTGTAGCGAGCAGACCGAAGTGCAAGGCGCACGGAGCGCAGGAACCGGAATGTACTTGAGTACATGAGGATTCCGAGCACCGCGCAACGCCGCAATTCGGACGCGCAGTAACTTTTAAAGCACGTTTTAATGCAGCGCCATCCTTGCGCCAATAATCAACAGCATGGTCGCCAGCAGAGGCCGCAACACCTTTTCCGGTACCTTGGAGCTCAGGTGGCTGCCGATATAGATGCCTGGTAGCGAACCCAGCAGCAAACCAGCCAGCAGCACCAGATCAACCGTACCCAGCGCCATATGCCCCATGCCCGCAATCGCGGTCAACGGCACGGCATGGACAATATCTGTGCCCACTACCTTCACCGCCGGCATGCGTGGATACAGGAACAACAAGGCGACCGTACCCAGCACGCCCGCGCCCACCGAAGAAATCGTTACCAGCACACCGACAACGATGCCCGTCGCTATCGTCGCGCCGGGCAAGTAGCGGTGATGCAACTCGTACACCGTGCCATCCTTGCGCCGCGCAATTTTCTTGATTTGATCTTTCAACAGAAGCGCGGTGGCCGTCAGCAACAGCGCCACGCTCAATACGCTGGTCACCAGACCGCGCAAGGTTTTTTCGTCTAGCGCCAGATATTTCAGCAGCGTTATCGTGACCACCGCGGCGGGCAAGCTGCCCAAACTGAGCAAGCCGACCACTTTCCAGTCCACCGAGCCGCGCTTGCCATGCACCCAGCCGCCCAAGGACTTGGTCAACGATGCATACAGCAGGTCGGTACCGACCGCGGTCGCCGGAGAAACGCCGAAAACCAGCACCAGCAACGGCGTCATCAACGAGCCGCCGCCCACGCCGGTGATGCCGACGATCAGCCCAACCAGAAAGCCCGATAATGTATAAACCCAGTCCATGTGACCCATCCATAGAATTCAGGTGCGCATTCTAGGCTGCATGTCTTATATTTCTAAATACTTTTATGTTAGTATCTTATAACTAATAGATATAAAGAGAGTGGCATGAACTTACAGCAACTGCGTTACCTGAACGAGATCGTGCGCCAGGGATTGAAAATATCCGATGCGGCGGATGCGCTATACACTTCGCAGCCAGGCGTCAGCAAGCAGATCAGGCTGCTGGAGGAGGAATTGGGCGTCGAGATATTCGTGCGAAACGGCAAGCGCATCGTTGCCATCACCGAGCCGGGGAAAGCCGTGCTGGCCATCGCCCAGCGTATCTTGCACGATGCGGGCAACCTCAAACAGGTCGGACAGGAATTTCACTCGCAGGATAGCGGCCACCTGACCATCGCCACCACCCACACCCAAGCGCGTTATGCCTTGCCGCCGGTCGTCAAGCAATTCATCAGGCGTTATCCGAAAGTACAGCTGGGCCTGCATCAGGGAAATCCGACCCAGATCGCCGAGCAGGTATTGAACGGCGAGGCCGATATTGCGATCGCCACCGAAAGCCTGTCGCTGTATGACGGCCTCGTCACGCTGCCGTGTTACGAATGGCACCACTGTGTGGTCGTGCCGCCCAAGCATCCGCTGCTGGATGAGAAGAATACGAAAAACGCTTGTCCGTGCACCCGGCTGACGTTGGAGAAAATCGCGCAATATCCCATCATCACCTACGATTTTGCCTTCAGCGGGCGCGGCAAGATCAACGAGGCTTTTGAAAAGGCAGGCATAACGCCGGATATCGCGCTCACCGCCATCGACGCCGATGTGATCAAAACCTATGTGGAGCTGGGGCTGGGCATCGGCATTCTCGCCGATATCGCCTTCGTCCCGGATCGCGACCGGCACCTGCGCATGATCGAAGCCAGGCACCTGTTCAAGCCCAACACCACGCGCATCGCGATCCGCAAGAACGAATACCTGCGCGGCTATACCTACGACTTCATCGAATTGTTCGCCCCGCAACTGACACGGGCGGTCGTTGCCAAGGCGATGCATATTTCATCTTGACGAATGCTTCGCGGTTTTCTGAATATAAATTGCAACTTTCTTGAGGATTCTTGCAAGGGCGCATGCACCTGCTAAACCCAAGTGCGCCAGTTCAAACGAAATGTGTATTTCGCCTCGTCACCACGTCCCCCGTGATCGATCTGCCATTGCATGCATCGGCGACACTACAACAATACATATGACTCACCATCCTCTTTTTTACAATTGATGATGAAATGCTGCTGATGCAATTTTTCAAACAAAAAACCCGCTATCCCACAGCTCCTGAGTCAAGGCTCGATAATCTGCCGCGCCCGGGCTGTGCGGTGCGAAATCAAACACATCCTTGCTGTACATCGGGCTGGTTGCAAGCCCGACCGTTTCGCCGATGCGCGTTTCGCACACCAGCGCGCCATAGCGCTCCCTGAGCTTTTCATAAATATCGTAGGCCAGCTTGCGCCTCGGATCGAAGCGCGTCACGACGATTCGCCTCTCAAATCTGCGGTTCAGCTTTTTTTCCAGCACATTGAGCGCACTATCGAGCCGGTGTACACCTTGCAGCGAAAGAAAATCCGCCGATACCGGGATCAACACCCGATCGGTCGCCAGCAAGGCGTTCAGTGTCAGCACGCCCAGCATCGGGCAACAGTCGATCAGGATGGGTGTGCCGGCAAGCGCACTATCTTCGTGCAAGCCCTGCCGCAGCAGCGTGGCCGCTTTGGGATCGCTGCCGAACAGGGCGTCGATCTTGGCAAGCTCCAGCGAAGACGGAATGATCCGCCAGCCTGAAGGCGTCGTCTGCAGCAGGCTTGAAAGCTGGGTCTTGTGCTTGAAGAATGCAGCCATGCCGCCGTTCGGCATAGCCCTGCCCACGCCACTGGCCAGCGTCAGGTGCCCCTGCGGATCCATATCCATGGCAATAGGACGTTGCTGCGCGATATTCAACGCAGCCGTCACGTTCAGGCAGGTGGTCGTTTTGCCCACACCGCCTTTTTGATTAAATACGGCGATTACCGCCATTCTTGGACCCCGCAGCGTCGTGCAACCGATTTGCTATTCCACGGTAACAGACTTGGCTAAATTTCTGGGCTTGTCTACATCGGTGCCCTTTTGCAATGCGACGTAATATGCCAGCAGTTGCAGCGGGATAGTGTGCAGAATAGGGCTTAAATACCCGGCGTGTTCGGGCATTTGCATGATGTGTATGCCATCGGCGGCGCGAATATGCGTATCCGCATCCGCAAACACGTACAGCTCGCCGCCGCGCGCACTCACTTCCTGCAAATTGGACTTCAGCTTTTCCAGCAGCGCATCGTTCGGCGCGACCGAGATCACCGGCATGTTTTCGTCCACAAGCGCCAGCGGGCCGTGCTTGAGCTCGCCCGCCGGATAGGCTTCGGCGTGAATGTAGGATATTTCCTTGAGCTTGAGCGCGCCTTCCAAAGCAATCGGGTAATGCAGCCCTCGCCCGAGAAACAGCGCGTGGTGCTTGTCTGCAAACCGTTCGGCGAGTTTGGCGATAAGCGGTTCCAGTTCCAGCACCTTTTGCACCGCAACAGGCAGGTGGCGCAAATCGTGCAAGTGTTGCTGCTCCTGTTGCGCAGTGAGGCGCCCGCGCTGCTTGGCCAGCACCAACGTCAGCAGGAACAGCGCGGCAAGCTGGGTGGTAAACGCCTTGGTCGAGGCCACGCCGATCTCCGGCCCGGCGCGCGTCAACAGCCGCAATTTGCACAACCTCACCAACGCACTTTCCGGCACGTTGCATATCGCCAGCGTGTGAAGGTGTCCGAGCGACTTGGCGTGATTCAAAGCGGCCTGGGTGTCGGCGGTCTCGCCGGATTGCGAGACTAACACCACCAATGTTTTCGGATCAGGTACGCTGGTGCGATAGCGGTATTCGCTGGCAATTTCCACGCTGCAACGTATACCCGCAATCTCCTCAAGCCAGTAACGCGCCACCAGCCCCGCGTGATAACTGGTTCCGCATGCCAGGATCAGGATACTGTCGATACCTGCAAAAGTCGCCGCTGCTTCCGCGCCGAAAATACCCGGCACCAGCGAGTGGCTGTTGCATACCGATTCGAGCGTGTCGGCCAGCGCCTGCGGTTGTTCGTGAATTTCCTTTTGCATGTAGTGGCGGTATTCTCCGAGCTCGACGCTCTCGTTGCTCAACTCGCTCACCTGCACGGCCCGCTGCGCAATTTTTCCGTCCGCCTCGAAAATCCGGTACCCGGTGCGCCCCAGTTCGGCCACATCGCCCTCTTCGAGATACACCACGTTGCGCGTAACCGGCAACAGCGCGGAGACATCCGAAGCGACAAAATACTCGCCGGTACCCACGCCCAATAGTAGCGGGCTGCCGCGCCGCGCACACACAAGCTGATCCGGATTATCGGCGGCGATCACACCGATGGCGTAAGCACCCACCAACTCGGCAAGCGCCGCCTGTGTGGCTGCCAGCAACGAATTGCCGCGCGCGTAATGGCTGTGTATCAGGTGCGCGATGACCTCGGTATCGGTGTCTGAGGCGAACTCATAGCCCTCCGCCGACAAAAGTGCGCGCAAGGCTTCGTAGTTTTCGATGATGCCGTTATGCACCACCGCGATGAGGTCTTTGCTCATGTGCGGATGCGCGTTGCGCTCGCTGGGCACGCCATGCGTCGCCCAGCGGGTATGCGCAATGCCGATCAAGCCATGTGTCGCGGCGCTTATTTCGGTCAGGTTGACCACCCGGCCGGTGCTGCGCAGACGCTCCAGTCGCGAGTCATGCACCACCACCAGCCCGGTCGAGTCATAGCCGCGATACTCCAGACGCTGCAATCCTTCCAGCAAGATCGGCACAACATTGCGTCGCGCCACTGCCCCTACGATTCCGCACATTCTATTTTTTCTCTTTTGTTGGACGTTTCCATCCGTTGATAGTCACCTGCTTGCCGCGCGACAGGGTGAGTTCACCCTTCGGCGTATCGCGGGTAATGGTCGAACCTGCGCCGATGGTCGAGCCTTTGCCCACCGTCACCGGCGCGATCAACTGCGTATCCGAACCGATGAACACATCGTCTTCGATAACGGTGCGGTATTTGTTCGCGCCGTCGTAGTTGCAGGTGATGGTGCCCGCGCCGATATTGACGCGACTGCCCACCGTGCTGTCGCCGATATAGCTGAGATGGTTCGCCTTGCTGTTCGCCGCAATTTCGCTGTTCTTGATCTCGACGAAATTGCCGATATGCACCTCGTCGTGCAATTTTGTGCCGGGACGCAAACGCGCGTAGGGGCCGATACGGCAGTTAGCACCCACTTCACTCTCCTCGATCAAGCTGTAAGGCGCGATGATAGCGCCGTTGGCGACGGCGGCATTCCTGATGACGCTGTAAGCGCCCACTCGCACGTTGTTGCCCAAGCTTACTTCACCTTCAAAAATGCAGCCGACATCAATTTCGACATCCTGCCCGCAATTCAACCTGCCGCGCACGTCGATACGCGCCGGATCGGCAAGCGTCACGCCATGCGCCAACAGGCGGGCAGCCTCTAACTGCTGCCAGGTGCGCTCCAATACCGCCAACTGCTGCTTGCTGTTGATCCCGTGAATTTCCCATTCGTGGGCTGGCTGAACGGTATGCACCGCAACGCCTTGCTGCACGGCCATGCCGACAATATCGGTGAGGTAATACTCGCCCTGCGCATTGTCGTTGCGTAAATTATTCAGCCACTCGCTCAGCTTGCTGGTCGGCGCCAGCAGGATGCCGGTATTCACCTCGGATATTTTGCGCTGTTCCGGTGAGGCGTCTTTTTCTTCGACGATGCCGAGCACATCGCCTTGACCGCTGCGGATAATGCGCCCATAGCCGGTGGGATTCTCCAGATTGACCGTCAGCAGCACCAGGCCGTCACCCGCCTGCTGCATCTGGCGCAAGGTGCTCTGCCGTATCAGCGGCACATCGCCATACAACACCATTGTCCTGCCATCCTCGACAAGATGCGGCATAGCCTGCTGCACGGCGTGCCCGGTGCCGAGCTGCGGCTCCTGAATCACAAACTTCGCATGATATTGATGCATCGCCTGCGGCACCGCTTCGCCGCCGTGCCCATACACCACGCAAATCTGCTGCGGTTGCAGCCCAACCGCGCAGTCCAGCACATGCTGCACGAGCGACTTGCCAGCCAGTGCGTGCAGCACCTTGGGCTTTTCGGAATACATGCGCGTGCCTTTGCCGGCAGCGAGGATAACGATGTTCAGCGGATTCATAATATGATTTTTTATAAGACGGCCTTGCCGCTATCTTCCATTCTTCACAATCTGCCGATTATGCTGCATCCTTCAACTTTGCAGCAAACCGTTGCCCGAGCCACACCGCGCCTGCGGAGCCTTAAACCGCAGAAGCGACACCTACTGTGGTTTATCTTCAGTGCCTTTTTTGACGAATTTAATCCCCAATTGCTTGAGCTTGCGGTAAAGGTGTGTTCGCTCCAGCCCGACCTTGTCGGCTACCCGCGAAACGTTTCCGGCTTCTTTGCGCAAATGGTAATCGAAGTACAGCGCGTCAAAATGTTCCCTTGCTTCGCGTAAAGGCAAATCCAGCGGCAATGAAAACGGCAGCATTTGCCCGTCGATATTCAGCGTGATCTTTTGGCTTTCTTCCTCTGCTTTCTGTATTGGCGGCTTTGGCGCACCATCCTTGAGGGTCTTGGCGATAGTGCTGAGCAACTTTTGCAACGCAATGGGCTTTTCCAGGAAATCCACCGCGCCGATGCGCGTCGCCTCGACCGCCGTTTCGATGGTGCCATGACCGGACATCATGACGACGGGCATGGTCAGCAAATCCTGCTCGACCCACTCCTTGAGCAGGGTTATGCCATCGACTTCCGGCATCCAGATGTCGAGCAGCACCATATCCGGTTCGCGCTCATTCCGGAAATCACGCGCCTGCGCGGCATTTTCCGCCAAGTACACCTGGTAACCTTCATCGAACAATATTTCCGATAGCAATTCGCGGATACCGATTTCATCATCCACCACCAGAATTTGTTTGCCTGCCATTACGCCTCCTCAACCAGCGGCAAACGCACGTCAATGCGCGCCCCTCCGCCTATATTATTTTCAATGGCGATATTGCCGCCATGCTCTTCCACTATTTTTTTCACGATGGCCAGCCCCAATCCGGTGCCTTTGGTCTTGGTCGTCATGTACGGTTCGAAAGCCCTCGACAATACGCTCTCCGGGAAGCCGGTGCCATTGTCTTCGACACTCAGTTGAACCACATCCTGAAGCAAGGCGGTGCTCAATGTTATTTTGGGGTGCTCAACACCATGCAATGCGTCTTGCGCATTTTGCAGCAGGTTATGAATAACCTGCCGCAAGCGCGTTGCATCCCCGTTGACTTCGCTGCGCTGCGCTTCCAGTTTCAGCGTGCTGGGTATGGCATTCGCCTCATACAAACCCATCACCTCGCGGATCAGCTTGTGAATATCCAAGCGTGCCAGCTTCAACGACGGGCCGCGCGCATAGTCCGCAAAGTCGCTCACCATGTTTTTCATTGCGCCGACCTGGCTCACGATGGTTTGCGTGGCGCGCTGCAGCAGTTGCGCGTCGTTTTCATCGAGTTTGCCCCCAAGTTTGTGCTGCAGCCGTTCCGCTGAAAGCTGAATCGGGGTAAGCGGGTTTTTGATTTCATGCGCAAGGCGGCGTGCCACTTCGCCCCATGCCGCCTGCCGCTCCGCCTTCAACAGGTGGCTGATATCGTCAAACACGACCACGTAATCCGCCTCTCCGCCTTGCGGCAACCGTGTTCCGCGCATCAGCAGAATCTGGTTGCCATTCTTGCTCATGCGCTCTATCTGCCGCTGCCATTCGCCGCTATCCGTTTTGCCAAAAGCATCCCTGATAGTGTGGCAGAACGACCTCACCAAGCTGTATTTTTCAGCAATCTCATCCAGCGACATGCGCTGCATTTCCTGCAACGGCATGCCGAGAATTTGCGCCGCACTGGTGTTCACCGAACGCAAGCGCAGTTGATCGTCCAGCGCCAGCACACCGGAAGACAAGTGGGTCAACACGCTTTCCAGGTGGCCTTTGGCGCTTTCCACTTCGCGCCGCTGCTGCTCGCTGGCCTGCTTCGCTTCATTCAACTGCTGCGTCATCTGGTTGAACAAGCCGGTCAGCGCCCCCAGCTCATCGCTGCTTTGTATCGGATACTGTCCGGTAAAGTCGCCTTGCGCCACCGCGCGCGTGCCTTCCGCGAGCGCTTCCAGCGATGAGCCCAACCGTTCACTGATAAAAAATGCAGCAGATACCGCTGTCAGCAGCACCACCAAGAGCGACACCGTCAGGGTAATCGCGTACAGCCGCTTCAACCCCAAGCGTGAGAGCGTCAGCTCCTGGTAATCGCGATACACCGCCTGCACGGTTTCAGCGTCAGCCTCGATCTGCTTCGGCACAGGCTGCGTGAATTGCAGCATATACCGTTTGCCAGTCTCCGTATTGGAACTCACTTTCACCAGCGCGCGCAACGTCAGCCCTTTTTTCGGCACGGAGTCAATCACCGCATGCTCTCCCTTTTCCATCGCCAGCCGAAACACTTCGTCGCTTGGCATGTCCGGCAACAGCGCATTGCCGACGGAAGAAAATGCGACCACTTTGCCCGTGCCAGTGAATAAGGCCGCTTCCTGCGCCATCTTTTCATCCACCAGTTGATCCAGCGCGCGCTGATATTGTTCCGGGTGCTTTTCCGCCATCAGCAGGGCAATGAACTGGGTCTTTTTGGTCAGCTCTTTCAGGCTGTTATCAAGCCCGCTTCTGCCCAGGTTCAGGCCGCCCTCCAATGCCTTTTCGACGCGCACGTCAAACCATGACTCAATGCTCTTACCCAGAAAATTTACCGACACCACATACATCAGCAAACCTGGCAAAACGGCGATCAATGTGAAAAAAAGCACCAGCCGCAACGTAAGCCGCGCGCCAAAAACATTGTTCTTGAGCTTGCTGTGCAAACGCATGAGCTGGTACCCGACCAAGCCCATCAGGCACAATGCAAGCAAGCCGGTCAGCCCGAGCAGCCCGTAATAATTAACTGAAAACACCTCGGTGTTCACGCTGCTGCTCGATAACATATACAGCAGCGTGGCGCCGACGATGACGCTGACGAAATTTAAATATTTCACTATTCTGTCACTCTGCCTTGCCTTCGCCGCGCGCATTGGCTCCGGCAGACTGCACCACCCATCTGTACCAGTCCGAATTGAGCGCCCAATCCTTCCCCGCCATCGCGTTCACCTGGAGTAACTTGGGCAATTGCGCGACATCCAGCCGCAAGCGCGCTGCGGCGATATAGCTGCTATCTTTTTTCATCAGCTCGGCGGGAAACGCGGCAGAACTTTGTCTGGCCAATATGTTTATCGCGTCTTCAAAGCTGGCAAAATTCTGGAATAGCGTGCCACGCGAAATGCGGTACTGCCGCGTCAGCATATTGTAGGAAAGCTTGACAGTCTGCTCGCCCCGAAAGACTTCTTCATCGATCCAGTACCAGCGCGAGCGCGTCAATGAAAACTCGCCAATGAAGTAAAGCGGTATCCCGCGCGACAACGCCTCCTGCGCCGCCAAAGTCAGGCTGATGTCATAACTGGCGGAAAGCTGGTAGCCATCCTCGCTCAGGCGCGCCTCCGCCTTGTTGATGGAAATACCCTCGGCGGTCGCCTGAGAGCAGATGACAAAAGACAGAATACAGAAAATGGCAAGGATGCAGTGTTTGCAACAGACAAGGCAGAGCCGCGCCTCTTTGTCAGGGCGCATCGGCATGGCAGCGGATATTTTGACCTCTGTCATCCTGCCTCGGTCATCTGTTTGTGCAGCAATGCATAGAAAAATCCGTCATGCTGGTTATCGGGCAATAGTTGTCCGCTACTGACATCCGGCAATGCTATCGGTAATCGCCGCGCTTCGGGCTGTTGAGCAAGAAATGCCCCGACGACCTCTTCATTTTCCTGCCTGAAAACCGAGCAGGTGACATAGAGCAATTTACCATCTTGTGCCAGCAGCCGCCACAATGCGCGCAAGATTTCGAGCTGTTGCGCGGCAAAACCTGCAATGTCCGTGCTGCGCCGCAGCCACTTGATGTCGGGATGTCTGCGCACCACGCCTGAAGCCGAGCAGGGCACATCGGCGAGAATACGCTGAAACGGCTCGCCATCCCACCATCCCTCCGGCTCGGCGGCATCGCCCTGAACGAGCTGTGCGGACAACCCGAGGCGCTGCAAATTTTCCGCCACACGCCGCAGGCGTTTTTCATCCTTGTCCACCGCAACCATCTGCACGTCCGCGCTTTCCAGGATGTGCGTCGTCTTGCCGCCCGGCGCGGCACAAGCGTCCAGTACGCGCATTCCGTCGCTGACATCCAGCAACCGCGCGGCGTATTGCGCGCCCGCATCCTGCACCGAAACCAGCCCGTCAAAAAAACCCGGCAATTTGTCTACCGCGACCGGTTTATCCAGTTGCAGCGCATCCGGCTCAATCAGCCGGGCGGATAAATTCCGTTGCACCAATTGCGCCAGATAATCCGCTGTCGTGCAGCGCCTCCTGTTGATGCGTAATACCATCGGCGGATGCGTATTGCCCGCCTCGAGTATCGCCGCGCTGCGCTCGCCATACTGCGCACATAACTCATCTATCCACCATTGCGGATAACTGTATTTTCCTTCAGCGTGCTGCGCGGCCTGCTCCAGCAAAGCTGCCTGGTTGCGCAAAAAATTGCGCAGCACCGCATTCACAAGGCCGCCTATGCGCGGATTTAAACTCCGCGCGGCACGCACTGCATGATCGACCACCGCATGCTGCGCCGATTTACCGTACTGCAATTGATATAGCGCGACAAGTAACAGGCAAGCAACCCGCTCATCAGGTAAAGGATTATGCAACAACAAGCCACGCACCGCTTGCAATTGGCCATAAAAACGCAACGCGCCATAGCTCAAATCCTGCATGGCCGCGCGTTGCGCTGGCGCCCAAGCTGCATTGTTGCGCAACGCTTCATCCAGAACCTGATTGAGGTTACGCCCATTTTCCAACACCTGCTGGACGATTTGGGTGGCTGCAAGCTGTATGTGTTGCGTCTCAGCCTGCATCAAAAATATCACCAACCCTGACCGGCATGGCCTGCAAAAACTGTGCAACCGGCTGTGCCTTGCCGCCGGGGCGTTGCAATACCTCCAGGCACAGCGCATCTTTTCCGCAAGCCACGGTGACGCCGTGCTTGTCGACCGCAAGCACCTCGCCCGGTTCGCCATGCTGGCCTTTGCAAAGCACGGTACGCCAAATTTTTATGGGCGCACCGTTCAAGCCGGCATGGCATACCGGAAAGGGGTTATAGGCGCGCACTGCGCGTTCGATTTGCCGCGCATCCTGCCGCCAGTCGATCTGTGCTTCGCTCTTGAGCAGCTTGGCGGCGTAACAGGCCGCATTATTATCCTGCCTGACCGGCATCAGGCGCCGCCCCTGCAACAGGCGCAACGCCTCGACGATGCTGTCTGCACCCATTGCCGCCAGCTTGTCATGCAAGGTTTGCGCCGTGTCGTCCGGCGTGATCGGGCAGGCATGGTGCAGCAGCATATCGCCGGTGTCCAGCCCTTCGTCCATCTGCATGATGGTGATGCCGGTCTCGCTATCGCCCGCCAGGATCGCGCGCGGAATCGGCGCGGCTCCGCGCCAGCGCGGCAACAGCGAGGCATGGATATTCAGGCAGCCATGGCGCGGCAGTTGCAGCACCGCCTTCGGCAAAATCAGCCCATACGCTGCAACTACCATCACGTCGGCGTCCAGATCGGCTATCTGCCGCTGCGCCTCTTCGGTTTTCAATGTGGCAGGCTGCAACACCGGCAAACCGTGCTGCAACGCGAGCTGTTTCACCGCGCTGGCGGTAAGCTGCATACCTCGCCCGGCGGGGCGATCCGGCTGTGTCAACACCGCAACGACCTGATGCTCCCCGAGCAAAGCGGCCAACGCGCTGGCCGCAAATTGCGGCGTTCCTGCAAAGATGATTTTCATAATGGTTCAGTGTGTATCGAAGCTAACTTGTGCTCTGTGCGGGTTACGATTTTGCATTCTCATACAGCGGCATCACCTCGGGTAGATGCTTCTGAATCTCTTTCTCACGATTCTTACCAGATGGGTGCGTCGATAACCATTGAGGCGGAGCGCCGTTGTTGCTAGCGGTCATCTTTCGCCAAAGGGTAACGCCAGCGCTCGGATCGTAACCAGCCCTTGAGGAAAGCTCCAAGCCAACGATATCTGCATCGGTCTCATCGCTGCGGGAAAATTTGAGTGTCAGCAACGAGCCTCCAGCTTGAAACGCTCCAGCATAACGACCTTTGCCAACATTCTGTCCCAGCAGCGAAACCCCGAGATTGGTCAACTCGCTTTTTGCCATACGCGCTCTAGCATGTTCACGAAGCGCATGGGCAATTTCATGTGCCATGACGATGGCAACTTCGTCATCAGTCAACTTGAGAGTATCGAGCAGCCCTGAATACACCGCAATCTTGCCGCCCGGCATACAAAAAGCGTTGAGCTGCTTCGATCCGACGAGATTGACTTCCCATTGCCATTGGCTGGCGCGCGGGTTGAACTTGGTGGCGTACGAAATAATCTTGGCAGCAATAGAACGCAACCGTATCACCTGCGGGTGATTGTCTGGTGCCAATGCATGGTGCGACTCTGCCTGTTGCATCATGCCCCCATACTGGAGCGATGCTTGCTGCTCCAACTGCTTGGCGGGCACAAGATTGCGCAGGATAGATGGCTTGCCGACACTGACGCCGTCAGATTGCTGCGCATCGGCAGCATCGGCATTCCCGGCTGGCACAAGCAATAGCGCAGATATCAATACACTACAGATCAATGAATACATTGGGAGTTTAATGAAGTAATGGGCTACGTTAGCAAAAAACCTGAAGAAAGAAGCTTGGCATACGAATCATTATCATTTTCCCTTCGCCACCGCAGCAACCGTCCCAGCAGCCGCAACACGCTCATTCTTGGCACCACCCAAGCGCAAGCGCGTCAACCCAACTCGAAAAATATCGCTTTCCTTTATCGCGGTAGGCGCAGTCAGTTTGCGTTCAGCTTGCAATT
>Ga0209343_10007257_pt1 | contig 13090 bp, 9 predicted proteins | sample RifCSPlowO2_02_FD_184026 | JGI IMG/M metagenome (GOLD analysis project Ga0209343, IMG submission 184026) | Groundwater microbial communities from Rifle, Colorado - Rifle CSP2_plank lowO2_0.2 (SPAdes) (version 2) | ecosystem: Environmental > Aquatic > Deep subsurface > Groundwater | place: Rifle... | reverse complement strand
CTTTTTGGGAATCCGTAGCTGGAGGGCATTCAGATTCATAATTCGGTATCCGATAGTTTTAAATTCATGATCAATTTCGTAGTTTGCCACAACCGTTTTTTGAGGCAAGATTTCTTTCAACAGATGTATTAATTGGGGAATGTTCCATTGCCCATTGCCCAAATTGGGAAGTAATTGGCCAATTGTTTCTTTTTCGGTAACCTTAAAAGTGGTATAGAAAGAACTGTTGACAGAAACGACTCGCAAGTTTTTATTAATCACCAAAAACGGCTCTCTTAATGTAGCGATAATATTATCAGCATAGTTCAAGGCTATTCTAACTTCGTTTTCCTTGGCCAAAGCTTTGCGCTTGATGATTATTTTATCTGATGGGGAAATAATATTTTTTTTGTTCATAACAAAAACTGCCAACGCAAAAGTTGGTAGAATAATTTGATTCTATTGGACGGGTCTTTACGAGAGAGAGAGAGAGAGAGATTGCCCGATTGAAATTGCGTCCGCCCGAGGCAGACAATCTCCCACAGAATGAATAATAGTGAACATACGCCTACATTTTACCATAAAGCGAATAGCAGAAGAAGATACTGTGTGGACATCTTCGAAGTAGCTTTTTATCTACTCCCCATCCGTTCCCGCAAGAGCATGGCGGAAGGGGGGTGTAGGGGGAATTCCGCCATACTCTTGCAAAAAATAGAGGCCAGCCCCGCCGCCTTGCTTGTCAAAGCAAAGCACCACAGAAAAATACTCTTTTCATTAGGAGAAGAAAAAATCCGGCGCGCACAAAATGAAAAGAGCAAAGAGTATTTTTCTGTGGTGCGGCGAGCGTTAGGGAGCGGCGGCGGGGCGGCTTCCTTTGGTCAGAGATTTTTGATAAAATGAGTTCTAATCTGTTCGTATAATCCCTCCAGTAACTGACTTTCGGAAAAACCCTTCAAATTCTGATGGGCGACGCTTAGCGACGCCCACTGATTCGGCGAGGTAATCTCTGAATCGCTCGGCTCGCGAAAGCGAGCCTCACGGTTGGCCAAGATGAGGTTCGGAATCTCTTGCGATTTTTAAGGGATTTTCTGAAATTTGACATGTGGATAGCCACTATGCTATACTGACCATAACAACGGTATGTTGCGTAGCATCATGGACAAACCCGAGTGGTATAGAAAGGGCCCTTGAAAGAGGGCCTTTTCTATACTAAAATTACTCCCGTGGATCCGGGCCCGTGATGTATATAGTAGCATTCCGTTGTTACCACTCGGATAAGCGGGTGCAAGTCCCGCCGGGTCCACACCAAAAAGTCTTGGCATTTCGCTAGGACTTTTTGTTTTGTTACAAAAAGTTATTTTGATATAATTAATCACTATGAACAAGTACTTTCTCTATGCCAGAAAATCAACTGATGTCGAAGATAAACAGGTTTTGAGTATCGAAGCTCAAATTACAGAGTTGCGGGAATCTGCCAAGCGAGAGAATCTTGAAGTCGTTGATATTCTGATCGAAAAACAATCTGCGAAAACACCAGGAAGACCGCTTTTCAATTCCATGCTCAACAGAATAGAAAATGGAGAAGCCAACGGAATAATCGCTTGGCATCCAGATAGGTTGGCGAGAAACTCGATTGATGGCGGGAAGATAATATATTTCTTAGATTGCAATAAAATACTTGCCCTAAAATTCCCGCAATTCTGGTTTGAATCAACGCCACAAGGGAAATTCATGTTAAATATTGCCTTTGGCCAATCTAAATATTATGTGGATTCTCTTTCAGAAAACACTAAACGAGGATTGAGGCAGAAAGTAAGGCGAGGAGAATATCCAAGCAGGACACCTCTCGGATATATTAATGATTCAAGAAACAAGACTATTGTTGTAGATAAAAAGAAAAGTAAAATAATCAAAGAAATATTTGATATTTATGCTCAAGGCAACTCACGACTAGAGGATATATCCAATTATCTGCAAGATAACGGCATAATCTCCAAAACCGGAAAGAGAATCCACATATCAAAGGCCTCATTTATCCTATCTAACCCTTTTTATTACGGCCATTTTAAATATGCCGGAGAAATATATGAGGGCAAGCATCAGCCCATAATCTCAAAGAAAATTTTTGATATGGTTCAGGAGATATTACACAGCAGAGGAAGACCGCAGAAAAAAGATAAAAATATCAACGGAAACAATCCCCAACCATATTGCGGATTACTGTTTTGTAATTGCGGAATGATGATAACTGGAGAATATAAAACAAAGCGACAGAAAAATGGAAATTTGCATTATTATACATATTATCATTGCTCCAAGAAATCCAAGACAATAAAGTGCAAAGAACCGAATGTCAGACAGGAAGTTTTGGACAGACAAATAGCAAGTCTCCTTCAAAAATTTTCTTTGAAAAAAGAATGGGCTGGTTATTTATTAAACAGAATAAATATTGAAGAAAAGGACATCCAAAACTCATCGGCTGCTTTTGTTCAAGAAGCCAAAGATCAGGTTCTGGACATTAAAACAAAGCTCCAACGGCTCCTAGATAGTTATTTAGACCAAGATATTGATAGAGAATCCTACTTGGAGAAGAAAGCCAAGCTAATGAGCGAAAAGAAGACTTTGGAAGAAAAAATCATCACCCTTGAACAAAAGCAATTCTCTTGGGTCGAACCGATGAGAAAATGGATAAATGAGGCGGAAAATGTAGATAAAATCGCAAGAGGCGATAACCTTTTTGAGAAAAAGGTTATCGCCAAAGAAATCTTTGGGTCGAACCTCATCTTGGCCAACCGCTCGGCTCGCCTTCGCGAGCCGAGCGATGCAGAGATTACCTTACCAAATCAGTGGGTATCGCTTTGCGATGCCCATCAGAATTTGAAGGGTTTTTCCGAAAGTCAGTTACTGGAGCGGGATACGAGAATCGGACTCGTGTCTGTTGCTTGGGAAGCAACCGTACTACCATTGTACTAATCCCGCAGTTTCTACCAAGCCGACGCTCCGGTCGGCTCCCCGACAGCATTGTTCGTCGGGGCTATACGAATCCCGCGTTAATACATTCGGCCTGCTGGTCTCAGTATTTCGTCGCCTTCGCTCCTCAATACCCCAGCAGATACAAAAACCATTTTTTATAATTAGGCATTTTGTTCAACAATTCTTCAAAACTTATTGAACCTGATCCCTTGTCGGTATCAGTATTCTTGTCTCTATATATAAACACCACTTCTTCGCCCTGAACTTTATAATTTAACTTCGAGCGAGCTTCTTTTTCAAGAAAAGCGGGGGTTTGAAAATATGCTAAAAATTTATTTAAATAATCAGTATCTTTCTGAACTTCTTTTATTTTTGCCTCAACATTCTTAACCTCCTTATTAACCCTCTCTCTTTGGAAATTAAGATTTACTGAAGATAGAACAAGCCACAAAATAATTATACAGGCTAGGGCAGTAAATATTTTAGAATTTAAGAATTTCATGATATTATTTAAACATGTTTAATAAAAAAATCGTTAGGGTAATCTGGATACTTATCTCACTTTTAGTGGTCATTTCAATGGTCGGATTTCTCCTCCTCCCAGCATTTTATTAAGTATATCACGCCCCGCTTCATCATTATAATTTTTATAGTTCACACAACCTCTATGCGTACGGAGGGAGACGCCTTTTTAAAAATTTATCCCGACGACAACGTGTCGGGACCCCGACCGGAACTCCGACCAATAGCGTCGGAGAAGCGTCGAGGCTAATTTTGTAAAAAGTGTCTCCCTCCGCTGGTTGCTTAGTATGTGGCCCACATTTAGCAATAGAGATTCAAGCTAACCTGAAATTAAGTACCAGACTTTGCTAAAATAAAAATCCGCTAGACCAAAAGGGTGTAGCGGTGAGCAATTAGTTACTTTAGGTGTTCAGCGGGTAACCAATTATAACCATCTGGAGTCCACATTCCGATTCTGATAAACCCTGAGTCCTGTTTGCATTTATTGCAATGGACATGAAGTTTCAACCTCTTGATACCATTCAGTTGCCCAACACTCATATCTGGTTCAGAGGAATTAATCTTTGTTTTCCTGCTTGAACAATAAGGACATTTTATTAAGATAAAGTGCCTAATCAGAAAAAAAATGAACCCACTGACAATAAGCAATGCGACTGTCACACTTAGAATCGCTCCAATGTGGTTCATACCGTTCCTCCCTAGTCAGGGTCCAGCCTTCCCTTTCTGAATTATAGAGTAGTAGATACATTGTGTCAACAGCAGAGGTGTCTCATGAGCCCAGCCTCATCGCTTTTGTGTCACATTGACGAGGCGAGGAAATAGATGAGGTTGGTTGATTTTATTGATTTCCAAAATAATAGGTCAAGCGCCGAACCGTAAGCTTACGTAGCGAGGAGGCAAGCGAGGGTTACTTGTTATTTTGGTTTTAAATCAATTCAATCATACCGAGTCTTTTTCCGAGATGAGGAACCGGTGACAGAAAAGCGATGGGGCGGGAGCTTGTCTGAATATTGATTGTCTACCTTTTTAACATCTTCAGAAAAACATCCTGAGAAAGGTTGACTCGGCCGGTTTCTTTCATGCGCTCTTTGCCGCGTTTCTGCTTCTTCCATAATTTCATTCTGCGAGTTATGTCTCCGCCGTACATGTGTTGAGTAACATCTTTTCTTTTCGCCCGAATTGATTCAGCGGCAATGACCTTGCCACCAATTGCCGCCTGAATGGAAACTTCAAACATTTGTGGCGGTATTACCTCTTTTAATTTTGTAACCATAGACCTGCCTTCTTGATAAGCCTTTTCTTTTGGAACTATCCTTGAAAAAGGTTCAATAAGATCTTTTGCAATTAAAACATCAAGCCGGATTAAATCTCCCTCCTGCATGCCTTTGGGTTCATAGCTCATTGATGCATAACCCGAAGAAACACTTTTTAATTTGTCGTAAAAATCGGTAATAACTTCTGATAAAGGCATTTCATATTTGAGTAAAGCCGTCTCTTTGCCCAAATAATCAGTCCCCGAATAAACATTTCTTATTGTTGCCATCAGTTCCATCACACTGCCTAAATAAGAAGTCGGGGTAAGAACTTCAAGAAAAACAATCGGTTCAGAAATTGTATTAATGCCCGAAAAATCAGGAAGCATTGAGGCGGAACGTATCCTCATTTCTTTTCCATTCTGCATTTTCACAGCATATTCCACAGAAGGGGAAGAAATTATAAGAAAAAGTCCAAATTCTCTTTTCAACCGCTCGGATATTATTTCCACGTGAAGCATTCCGAGAAAACCGAGACGAAATCCCCTTCCCAGTCCTGCAGAAGACTCCGGTTCATAAATCAAAGAAGCGTCGGTCAATTTAAGCTTGCCCAAAGCGTCCTTTAAAATATCGTAGTCCTCGTTTTTCTCCGGAAAGAAACTGGCAAAAACCATCGGATGTGGTTCTTTGTATCCGAACAACGGTTCAAATTTGTCTCCGCCAGCTGGCGGATAGTTTTTAAACTTTTCATTTGTTATTGTGTCACCGACTCTTATCTGACCAGGGTCTTTCAATCCGGTTGCAACATAACCTATTTCCCCAGATGACATACCTTCATCAGAGGATATTAGGTTAGGAGAAAAATAACCTGTTTCCAAAACATCAGCTTTCACCTTAGTAGCAAAAGCCAATATCTTGTCTCCCTTTTTTATTGAACCCTCAAACACTCTGATATATGCAATAACTCCCTTATATGCATCAAAAGTAGAATCAAAAATCAAGGCTTTAAGCGTCCCGCTGCCGATATTGCCCTCGCGTTGAGCCGCAGAGACGGCTGGCGGCGGAACAACCTTAATGACTCTCTCCAAAATTTTTTCCACGTTAGTTCCGTTCTTGGCTGAAACTTCCAAAATTTCTTCAGGGTCAATTGCCAATAAATATGCCAATTCTTCTTTTACCTGCTCAGTCCGTGCATTCGGCAGATCAATCTTATTTAAAACCAGAATTATCTTAAGACCCTGCTGTTGTGCTAAATGAAGATTAGCCAGAGTCTGGGCCTGAACCCCCTTAGAAGCATCTACAAGCAATATCGCCCCCTCAACAGCAGCCAGAGAGCGTGACACCTCATAGGAAAAGTCCACATGTCCTGGAGTATCTATCAGATTTAGTATGTAGTCCTTGCCCTCAAGGTTATATTTCATTTTTACCGGCTGAAGTTTTATGGTAATTCCCCTTTCCCTCTCAAGTTCCATCGTATCTAAATACTGCTCACGCATTTTTCTTTTCTCCACCGTTTTGGTCAACTCTAAAAAACGATCCGCCAGAGTGGATTTTCCGTGATCAATATGGGCCACAATTACAAAATTCCTTATATTACTCATATACTCATAAAAAATAAATATTATAACACACTTTCCAACCACACGATGGGCACCATCCTATCCTTATATATCTTTAAAATCAAGCAATAAACTCTCTAAATCTTTCCTTTCTTTTATTATTTCCTTACTAGAATCAACAAAGTCACAATAATCTTTAGGACTAGTAAACTGTTCCAGAATTATTTTTCTATCACATTTGATTGGTCCCCTGTTTAAGCCCACAAAATCAGAATAACTACTCCAGTTATAATCTCTAGAATTGCTTACTAACCCAGCCACTCCAGGATTTTCGTGAATATAAGCTGACAACCACACAAGGTAGGAGTTATCGTCTACCCAAATTTGCTTAAATTGATCTTGAAATATATGCCCTACACTTTTATATTTTTTATTAAAGTATTTAGAATAACTTGTGCAAACTTTTAGCATCAACTTACTTATGGGTAGCTCTCTATTTTGCTTAATTAGAAAGTGAAAATGATTAGGCATTAAACAAAAACAAGTCATGGAAAAAGAATTTTTAGGTAATGGGGTGGAGTAAGAATATTTGCTTTTATAAATATCTGGAAATAAATTTTGATTTAATCTTAAAATAAAAAATTTATAATCTTCCTCGTCCAGAAAAACCTTATTCTTTCCATTTCCGCGGTTATAAACGTGAAAATATTCACCTATTCCAAATTGTTTGTAGTCTCTAATCCCCATAATTATCTGATATTATACCACACTTTTAGAAATACGATGGGCACCATCAAAATACCATCAAAATATTAAAGTATCCAAAATACTCTGTTCCGTCTTATTTCTTATTTAAAAAGAACCTGCTACATTGGCAGATCCTGATCCTTGTAAACTTCGTTTGTCTTTTTAAGTTCTTCGAGTTCTTGGTTGCATTTTTCGCACCAACTATGCTGATCTATCTTTTTGACAACTACCGGATCTAAATTACCTCGTCCTTTTGTAATTGTTTCCTTGGCCTCACTAGAAAGGTGTCCTGTTCCATCAAATATTGCCCCAATATCAACGAATCCGTCCATTTTCAAACTCTCAAAATGTATCTTTTTATCTTTCATGTTTTTGATACCCCCAACAGTCAAATCGGTAAACACTCTCAACTCTTTGAGCTTCAAAATACTTGAAAAAAGACCAAAAGTCAATGCGCGACATATCGCGTACTTAAAACGTGTCTTTATTACTTAAACAACAAATTTAAGTCTATATCCCTTCTCAAGTTTGTGTTGGCAAAGTATTCATCTCCCATTTTGTTTAACTCCGGAGTGGATTTAATTATTTCCCTGCCAGAAAATAACAAATCAAGATTTTCTACTTCTAATCCCGGCTGTTTTTGAATGTGTAGTTGATAAACATTACTTAGCAATGGAACCGTATATTCTAATTCTATCGTCTTGGTCTCGCCGGGATTTATAATCGTCCAGAAACCGAATTCCTTTTTGCCCGCTTCTTTGTAAATAGTCACACCGGTTTTTTTGTCTGTATAGCTTCCGTTCTCAAATCTGGCCAAATCTTCATCTTTACTGAATCCAGAATTAGCATAATCAATCAATGGCTTAAAAGCAGGCCTTGAATTACCGGTCAGATCTACGAATTCGGCATCATTGGGAACCAAAACCCTGACATAAGTCGGGTTTTGTTTGTTGTAAAACCCATATTTACTATCTCCTCCATTGTGCGTACGAGTTATGGAAACCTTGTGTTTCACGTCTCCAGTTTCAAAAACGGTTTGTACTTTTAAAGACGAATCTGTTACCAAATCGGTTTTGGATCCTTTCACATTAGAAAAGGTAACCATAAGATAGTCTGAATCAGTATTCTTCACCTGCCCAGAAAAACCTTTGTCCACGGAGAAACTTTGAAGATTGAGGTCCCTAAAATACATAAGAATATCCTTCTCTTCCATACTGGAAACCAATAAATTAAACACTTCCAGCCATTTTTCCGGTTCAGCTGAATAAAGTTTTTCCAACACAATCGGAGCAAGATCTACAATTACCTGCTTGGGTTGTTTACGGTCACCTTTGTATTCAACCTCCTCCTGAAGAGCTGGGAATAAATTGTCAGAATCAAGAGTCAAATCATATTCGGGCATTTCCACTGAACCGACAACCTCCAAAATATTCGCCACAATCTTAGGACTGAAAGTAATAACACCATCAACACCATAACCTGCCTCTTTTTTGAAGAAGCTGCTTATTTTTCTAGCTGATGTGGGAAAATCAACAAACCAGTTTGCGTCTCTCATGCCCCAGTTTGGAGTAATGTGCTGTAATTGAAGAGGAGGAACAATCAACTCTTTGAGTTGTCCGTCCAGATTGTAAACGTCATCAACCTTAAAATCCTGAAGCTTTCCGTCTTTGAATGAAACTACTCCATAAGTTCCCGGAAATCCACCGGTAGGCCTAAGCTCTGATGGGTTTTGGAATAAAATCAAATATTTTTTGGTTCCTTTTGTTCCAATAAAATCCTCCAAAAACTTAGAGTAATCTACAGAATCACTAACCAGTTTTTCAAAAAGAGGAAGTTTTGATTTAAATTCTTCAAAACTTGCTTTTTTGTTTTCAGGTATGCTTGAGGCATCAATGTCTGCAAGAAGTTCTTTAGCATTTTCTAAATTTTTCTTGGAAAGAACCAAGGCCTTTTTCAAAGAAGATGATATCTCTCCCATTGAAACATCGCTCCCCAAACTCCCCGATGTCGGACTTAGGGGATTTAAACTTAAAATTAAATTGGTTTTAGCCAGTTCACTCATAGCGTCGGACATCGCCTGTCCAGCATTGGCCATTAGTTTACCCGCTTCAACAAGATTTTTGGCTGACTTTAATTTTTCCGATCCACCTGCGGTGAGTTTGTCGAATCCCGGCAAATCAGAAAGCAAATAACTAATCCCCGCTCCCATGAAATTCAAATTGTCGCCAGCCTTTGAAAACTCCTGATAAGCTTCAGCAAAATCGCTTGACGCAGAAACAAAATCCATATTCTTGATGTTCTCTCCGGCATTTTCAAGTTTCGCAACAGCTGAATTACCTTCGGCAACTAACTCTTTTTTAAGATTGAATCCGTAATAGCCAAAAAGGATTAACAACGAGATACTTGTTGCAACTACAGTAAGCCCTACTCTTGACAACTTGGGCAGTTTTATTTTAACAAAGTTTTTTTTAACCGACCTCGAGTCGGTCAATATTATACCATACTTTTCGATATCATGATGGGCACCATCCTTAACATCCTTAACGATTTCATCAGGTTCAACGATCAACAAGGGCTCCTCACGCATTCGTTGATTTATCTGGGTAAGGGCCTCCTGGAATAAAAGGTCTGAATCCTGAAAATCTTCTTTCATTAAAACAGGGGCAACCTCTTCTGGTTCTAAATTCCACTTTTCTCGCTTTATTTTTTGACGTCTTAGTCTGAAACTAATACCATCAACGATATTAACTCCCCTCAAAGTCAATTCCCCCGCAGAATCAAGATCTTCATTCAAATACTTCTCTAATTCTTCTTGTGGAGTAGTTATTATACCACACTTTTCGATACCACGATGGGCACCATCAATAGTATCGATAGCACTGAATTTTTCGTTTTTCGCAGGTTTTTGGTTTTTAAAACTTACTTTTCCACTTTTGTTTATCCTAAACCTCCTCCCCAAGTTTAAAACCGGCTGAATATTATAAATTTTTGAAATATCAATATTTCCAGAATCATCTACGGGCTTGATATCAAACATTGCGCTGATTATTTTGTGTTTTGCGTTAATCATTCAAGGTTAATGCTCTCTTAATCATAAACTCTACATCTTCATTAGTGTTTTTATAAATCATATCTACTTCCGGATGTCTGGACTTCCACAAACGAAATATCTCATCGGCAAACCCTTGTCCCACGGCTTTAATTCGGTCAAAATCAAAAACTATTTTTTTGAATTTTTCTAAGCCGTAAAGAATTCGTCGAGCTTGCGAGCGAGAAATAAATGTTGACGCCCCTTTTTCATACAATCTAACCGTAACTTCGGTGGCGCTAAACTCAAATGATCCCTCCGAATATTGACGGAAAACATCACTTAAATCTTTTTTGGAATTGTCAGCTATGCTAAATGCAACTTTTGTCCCCAAAACAGGCTTTATGGCAACAATCGTAAAGTCGTCTATTATATTATTGAAAAACAATTTCTTCATAGAACTTCTAATGGAAAATGTGTCGCCAATCCGACGAGTAAAGAAAATCCCTTCTCCGCTGTGAGCTTCAGGATCAGTTGTTTGTTTTCCTTTTAGTAAATCTTGAATGGCTTCTTCGGTGCTTAACAAATGACGTGAGTGCATGATTTTCTCAAAAATTCCCACCCCCCAGTCAACAACTTCGAATTTAATTGTTTTGTCGTCTCGTTTCATGACCACTTTTATTTTGGACGACCCCGAATGTTCAATGGCATTGTTCAGCATTTCGGTAAATGCATACTCCAATATGTGCAGGACACCCTCTTTAATTCCCTCAAAAATACCCGTTTCTGATTTTATTAAATTAAAAACCTTGTCTTCCTGAAGATTTTTGTTGTTAAAAATTCTACTGAAATTAAGAATGCTTTTTTTTGCTTTTTTTATTAATTTATCAGTCGCAAAAACATAATGAGATCTATTGGCATAACCAACCCTTACCAACTTCCCATCTTCTATTAATTCTTGAAAAAAACGAAAAATATAAGCGCGCGAAAAACCGGTTGTTTGAACAACTTCGGCAACAGTTACTTTTCCTTGTGTTATGGCTTTATTTAATATAAATTTACGTATATCCATCCTTTTGAGGTCAGACCTCAATTTATCTTCTGTTGACAACTTTCACAATACTCCAACTTTTAAAAGTTGTCAACTATACATTTCTCTACTCTCCTAATTATACCCTAAAAAACTTTATTTATTCCTGTTGAGAAGTAGGCGTCCCACTGCCAAAGTTGCCTGCGCGTTGAGCAACACTTTTTTTCATTGAGGCCTTTTCATTGAGGCCAGACCTCAATTTGACCTCAATTTATCTCGGCGGCTCAAACTTCTGCCATGCCTTTTCCAGACGAAATATCTTGCCTCTCGCGTCGGCGTATCGTTTAATTAAGTCATCAATTAGGTCCTGATCTATTTTGCTTCCATAGATTCCCTTGATCTGTTCCAGATAAATTACCATTTTGTTACATCCGGCCATTGCGTTCTCCAAAAGCAGAATTGCTTTTTTGTGGTCGCCAAATCTTAAAGAATGCCCTTCGCCCAAATACAGAGGCACAGACATGGAACATTGGACAAAATTATCGGTGAAATCATATTTCAAAACCTTAAGTTTGTTCTTTAGGTTTTTCATTATTATAACCGACGCTTCCATCGTTTTTTGATATACTTCCAAATCCCGGAAAGTAAAAACGGGTTTTGCGACCCGGTGCCGAAATTGAACCAAGACGCGTTGAGCGCCTGTCCCGTATCCCTTATTCCCGTTTTTACTTTTATCCCACATATTTATACTACTTTGATCCTATTCTCCTCCGGTACCTCCACGCTTGTTCCATAGGCTTTCAAATAAACTTTTTTCTTTCTCTTTTTGTCTTGCAATTTCTTAACCACGTGTAACGGAAAAAATTCAAAATAATCTTTTTCGTCAAACCAGGCGCATTTGAACTCAAACAATCGCAAACCGGTTAGGCGCGACAAAGCCAAAGCGTACCAAGTCAATTGTTCTATCGGCTTTTCTTTAGCCGCGTTCGGCTTGTAATCAAGAATATGTATTTGACCATTGCGAACTTGGAGGAGGTCGATGTGCCCCGTCAGCAGACGGGGCAGGCCTTCCGCTGCCGAAATTGACCGTCCCCGTGCCGATGTTGACTGTTGTTGAGACGAGCCCTCGGGACCGGTTTTAGTCCCGGCAACTTCGGAACCGGGACGACCAGCGCGTCCCCGTATCTCCATTGTCGCCCCGTCCAACACTTTGAACTTCAGCACATTCTCCATATGCTCAATATCCTCTTTCCGTATATACACCGGCACCTCGCTGGCGACCGAAACAGAATCATTGGCGACAAAAAATTGTTGCAGGATTTCATGACGCTTCTTACGGTCTTTAACCGTCTGCAGAACAAAACTAGCCAGCCGGTTGGCGTAATTCTGTTTTGCCCGGACAATCATCTGCGACTTGTCGAACTTTGTTTTAATTTCCGATATTCTCACGCCTTCTTGAAAATACTGATGAGGTGTTTCGCTGGACACTCCGTCCAGATACTCCTTCAGTGGTTCAAAGTGGCGATTCTTGAACTCCTGCAAGGTCAATCGCATTTTAGGCCGGTGATACAAGAACCGGTATATCTGCCGATGGGCCATGTTCATAACCTCAATGGTGTCTTGCGGCTTGCACATTTTAGTTGCAAACGGACGCAAACGTTCATAACGGCACAAATCAGCATATCGTCGTATCCAATTAGCCAATGTTGAAGCCCCCGGATTCACGCCAAATTTTTGCTTGATGATCCGGCAAGTGTCTTCAAGTCCGAAGCCGAGGTTATAGTATGAAAGACCGTCAATTATCAGATTGACCGGATAATGCCAACCTTTACTGAATTGAGAAGTAAAAGTTCTATTGCACTCTTTGCATTGATATAACTGCACAATCTCTAACTTTTTCTTCCGCTTCCCGCGCCTAAAAAACCTTTTTGATTTGCAGTAGGGGCAATTATCTTCGCCGTCCTTTAAACTCTTTTCCTCGCCAATCGCCCCAATGCCG
>Ga0209343_10007256_pt1 | contig 13092 bp, 8 predicted proteins | sample RifCSPlowO2_02_FD_184026 | JGI IMG/M metagenome (GOLD analysis project Ga0209343, IMG submission 184026) | Groundwater microbial communities from Rifle, Colorado - Rifle CSP2_plank lowO2_0.2 (SPAdes) (version 2) | ecosystem: Environmental > Aquatic > Deep subsurface > Groundwater | place: Rifle... | reverse complement strand
ACTCGGCAGATGGCTGGCAATGCGCAAGGCTGTTTCTGCGCCGGTGGTCGATCTGGTGGATGAATCAGTTTCGGCAGGAATGGGCGACCAGTCGCCCGGCTCGCACAATAAATCGTAAAGGGAGGAAGATGATGAAGATATTGATTCCGGTGGATGGTTCGGCCAATGCGCAGCGTGCCGTTGACTACGCGATCAATTATATCGCCGCGCTGAAGGAGCAGCCGCAACTGCTGCTGTTGAATGTGCAATGGAACGTGGCGACCGGCAACGTCAAACTGTTCATCAACCACGAAACGATTAACGATTACTATCGCGAACAGGGCCTGATGGCACTGCAGCCGGCGCGTGCAACGCTGGATGCCGCCGCACTGCCCTATCAATACCACATCAGTATCGGCACGCCGGCGGAAGCGATTGTGCAATACGCCAATGAGCAGGCTGTCGATTACATTGTGATGGGCAGGCAGGGGCAGGGCGGATTGCAGGCATTGCTGCTGGGCTCGGTGGTGAACAAGGTGCTGCACTTGGCCAACTGCCCGGTGCTGCTGGTCAAATAAATTCGCTGCAAATCAAAAGGATTGTGGTGCATTGCCGGGAAATACTCTAATATCCACGGCGTAATTTGCTTTACAAACAAGCCTCGGGGAGTGGCAATGAACAAGTGGTCGTTCTGGAAGAGGGACTGGTTCGTCGGTTTATTGGTGGCGCTGGTGTTCTGGTTGGGCGCGAGCAGCGACCTGATGCAGAGTCTGGAGCGCAAGGCTTATGACCTGGGTGTCCTGGCTTCGTCGCGCATACCGAGCGACAGGATTGCGGTGATTGCGATTGACGATCAGAGCATCGCCAATCTGGGTCGCTGGCCGTGGCAGCGCGAAATCCACGCCAAAATGCTCGACATCCTGACGACGGGACATGCCAAGGTGATCGGCCATACGGCTTTTTTCTTCGAGCCGCAGGTCGATGCCGGGCTGGATTACATCTACAGGATAGCCGGATTGCTGGGCAGGTCGTCGCTGCTTGAAAACAATGGCGTCGAGAATCCGGCTGACATCGCAAGCTCGCCCGGCGCGGAGAACGCAGTTGATGCTGCCAGCTCGGTTGCAGCAGCCAGCTCGGTCGAAGCGACCGGTACTGTCGAATTTCCCGAGCTCGACGCCCTGCTTCTCGAAGCCAAGCATAATCTCGACAACGATAAAAAGCTCAGCGCGAGCATGGCCAGCGCCAACAATGTATTGCTGGCGATGTTTTTCGAGCTGGGCGAGCCGCAAGGCAAACCCGATCAGGCATTGCCCGATTATGTGCTGCGCAACAACCTCGTCAATGTGCAGGACGTCAGCGGAAACGGCACGCAGCCGTTTCCGTCGCTGGGTGTATTGACGCCGATCCCGGCGCTGGGCAGCAAGGCGCTGGCCGTCGGCCATCTGAACAGCTCTCCGGATGTGGACGGCGCTGTGCGCACCGAACCGCTGGTGGTCGGCTATTACGACCAATACTACCCGTCGTTGTCGCTGATGCTGGCCGCCAAAAGCCTGAATCTCGACCCCAAGGATATTCACGTCAGCCTGGGCAAGGGCGTGCAGTTGGGCAACCAGAGAATCGCCACCGACCCTGCCTTGCAGATGCATACCTTTTTCTACAAGGATACGGACGGGCGACCTGCCTTCCCGGTGGATTCCTTCTACGATGTATTCACCGGCAAGATTCCGGCGGAAAAATATCGCGACAAAATTGTGCTGATCGGCGCTTCGGCTGCCGGTGTGGGCACCTTGCAGGTGACGCCGGTTTCTGCGGGCATGGCGCCTGCGCTGATTCTGGCGCACTCGGTGTCGAGCATACTCAAAGGCGATTATTTTGTCGCGCCGGAATGGGGGGAGATGGCGCAACTGGGCGCATTCCTGCTGGTCGCGCTGTACCTGATCCTGTTGTTGCCGCGGCTGAATGCGGCAATCGGCGCGTTAGTCACCGGCGTGTTGTTTGTGGCGTTACTGACAACGCATTTCATACTGATGACGACACAGGCGCTGTGGCTGCAACTGATGCTGCCCGCGACGTTGCTGCTGGCCGGCCACTTGTTGCTAACCACCAAGCGCCATTTGGTGACGGAAAAGGGCAAGCAGAAATCCGACGCCGAATCGGCGGAAAGCAACCGTATGCTGGGCTTGGCGTTTCAGGGGCAGGGGCAACTGGATATCGCTTTCGATAAATTCCGCAAGGTGCCGATGGACAACAGCCTGATGGAGGTGCTGTACAACCTCGGGCTGGATTTCGAGCGCAAGCGACAGTTCAACAAGGCCGAGTCGGTGTTCAAATACATGGCCGAATTTAATCCCAAATTCCGTGACCTGGAGCAACGCCTGACGCAGGCGCGCGAAATGTCGGAAACCGTGATTCTGGGCGGGGGTGGCGGCGGACGCACCAACGCCAGCACCATGGTGCTGAACAAGGCGGGCGTGTCCAAGCCGATGCTGGGTCGCTACGAAATCGAGAAAGAGCTTGGCAAGGGCGCGATGGGCGTGGTGTATTACGGCAAGGATCCGAAGATCGGTCGCGTCGTGGCAATCAAGACCATGGCACTGGCGCAGGAATTCGAGGCAGACGAGTTGCAGGACGTAAAAGACAGATTCTTCCGCGAGGCCGAGACGGCCGGACGGTTGAATCATCCGAACATCGTGTCAATCTACGATGCGGGTGAAGAACATGATCTGGCCTACATCGCGATGGAGTTTCTCAAGGGCAAGGATCTGGTGCCGTTTACCAAGCCCGACGCACTTTTGCCGCTACCTAAAGTGATGAGTATCATCGCCCGCGTCGCCGAGGCGCTGGATTATGCGCACAGGCAGAACGTGGTGCACCGCGACATCAAGCCGGCCAACATCATGTACGACCCGGAAACGGATACGCCCAAGGTCACCGACTTCGGCATCGCGCGTATTACCGACTCAAGCAAGACCAAAACCGGCATGGTATTGGGTACACCGTCCTATATGTCGCCGGAGCAACTGGCCGGCAGGAAGATCGAGGGGCACTCCGACCTGTTCTCGCTGGGCGTGAGCTTGTACCAACTGGCTTGTGGTAAGCTCCCGTTTGAGGGCGATTCGATGGCGCAGTTGATGTATAGGATTGCCAATGAACCGCATACCGATATTCTGACTGTCCGGGCGGACCTGCCGCCGTGTCTGGCGGCGATCATCAACAAGTCGCTGGCCAAGCAGGTCGAAGATCGTTATGCCAGCGGCACAGAGATGGCCGGGGCATTACGCCAGTGCGCAGCAAGCTTACAGGGGTAAACCATGAAAGTAGAAGATGCGATCGAGATAGTCAGTCAAACCCATCCGGGCATGGTGCGCTCGCATAACGAGGATAGCGTGGCGCAGGATGCAGCCTGCGGTCTGGTTGTATTGGCAGACGGAATGGGCGGCTATAATGCGGGCGAAGTGGCGAGCGGAATCGCCGTTTCGGTGGTTGCAACCGAGATTTGTCAACGCCTGCAGGGTACAAGCCCGACAGAGCGCGACGAGACAACCGGCGATGAGCTGGGGGTGTTGCTGTTGCGCGACAATATTCGCAAGGCGAATGCTTCGATTTTCGAGGCTGCGCAGAGCCAGCCGCAGTATGCCGGGATGGGCACGACCATTGTTTCCGGATTGTTCTATGACAATCGCGCGGTGGTCGGACACGTAGGCGATTCGCGCATGTACCGGTTGCGCGGCGAAACGCTGGAAACGGTTACCCGCGATCATTCACTGCTGCAGGAGCAAATTGACGGCGGGATGATCAGTATTGAGGATGCGCGCCTGTCCAAGAACAAAAATCTGGTGACGCGCGCGGTGGGAATTGATGCTGAAGTGGAGCCGGAAATCCATGTGCACGATGTGCAGGTGGGCGACATTTATTTGTTGTGTTCGGATGGGCTGAACGACATGGTGGAGGACGAGGACATCCAGTCCACACTGTATGCCATGCAAAGCAATTTAACGCTTGCGGCAGAGCAATTGATCCAGATGGCAAATGACAACGGCGGCCGTGACAATGTTTCGGTAATACTGGTTAAAGTAAAAGGCGAGTTTGCCGTGCCGCGCGGCTGGCTGGCAAATCTGTTCAATTGGTTCAAGAAATAAACGGCACGAGGGTCACGACTATGGCTGCAAAACTGATACTCAGCATGGATGGGGTGGTAATCAGGGAATATCCCCTGAACAAGGAGCGCATGACCATCGGGCGCAAGGCGCACAACGACATTGTCATCGACAACCTGGCAGTGAGCGGCGAACACGCAGCAGTTGTTACCATCCTGCACGATTCATTCCTTGAGGATTTGGACAGCACCAATGGCCTGGAAGTGAATGGCGTCCCAACAAAAAAACACTTTTTACAAAACAACGACTTGATCGAAATCGGCAAATACAAACTGAAATACATCAACGACCAGGCCGGACAGACAAACGCGGCTGATTTCGAAAAAACCATGGTATTGCGCGCGCCAGTCAAGCAGGCTGCGCCGGCCGCAGCAAAAGGCGATGCGACGGCCAGTTTTATGAGAACACAAGCCAACGTAGATGCCGCGCAAGCCGCCGGCGCTGCGGAAAAAACCGGCAAGTTTGATGCCCGTCCGCCGGTTGCACCGGTTGCACCGGTTGCGCCTGCTGCCCCGGTATCCAAACCCGCCGCCGGCCCTGCTGCTGCGCCCACGCCACAGGCGGCCGTGGTGCAAATCCTGACCGGGCCCAATGCCGGCAAGGAGCTTGAGTTGGTAAAAAACCTTACCACGCTGGGCAAGCCCGGCGTACAAGTGGCAGTCTTGACCCGTCGTCCGCACGGCCATTTCATCACCCACGTGGAGGGCGCAAGCCATCCGATGGTGAATGGTGTGACATTGGGCGATCAGCCGCATCAGTTGAATGACCACGATGTCATTGAACTGGCTGGCGTTAAAATGGAGTTTTACTTCAAAGGGTAGAGCGTCGTGAAAAAAAACGCGATTCTGATCGGACTCGGACTGTTGATAGTCCTGGTTTTCATCGGTAATGCCGCGCGCTTCTACCATCTCAATTTCGTAGACCAGCTCTCCGCCATTCTTTACGACTACCGTTTGCAATTGACCATGCCGCGTACGGTGGACGATCGCATTGTCATTCTCGATATTGATGAAAAAAGCCTCAAGGAGGAAGGCCGCTGGCCGTGGAGCCGCGACCAGCTCGCCTTGTTGATGGACAAGCTCTTCGATAAATACGGCGCCGCAGTGGTGGGCTTCGACGTGGTGTTTGCCGAAAAGGACGAGAGCTCCGGACTCAGGGTGTTGGAGAAAATCGGGCAAAGCCAGCTCAAGGGCGATGCACAATTCCAGGCGGCGCTAACGCAGATCCGGCCACAACTCGAATATGACAGACTGTTTGCCGATAAAATCAAAAACCGCAACGTGGTACTGGGTTACTACCTGACCAATCAGGACGGCACCCATATCTCCGGAGTGTTGCCAGAACCGGCCTTCCCGGCGGGCACGTTCAAGGACAGGCCGGTCGGCTTTACCATCTGGAACGGGTACGGGGCAAATCTCCCGGAATTGCAGCAGGCTGCCGCAAGCGGCGGCCATTTCAACCCGTTGGTGGACTTCGATGGCGAGGTGCGCCGCGTACCGATGCTGGTGGAGTATGGCGGGGCATATTATGAGTCTCTGTCACTCGCAGTGGTGCGCACCTTGCTCGGGAAACCCGAATTGCTGCCGGGTTTTGCCGAGGGAGATACCAGCGGATATGGCGGCCTGGAATGGCTGGAACTGGGCGCGGCCGGTGGCAGGCTGATCATTCCGGTAGATGCCGATGTGGCCACCTTCGTGCCATACCGCGGCAAGCAAGGCAGCTTCCGTTACATTTCAGTTGCGGATGTGCTGCATGACCGCGTCGAAATTTCCCAGATCAAGGACAAAATCGTGCTGGTGGGAACGACCGCCCCGGGGTTGCTGGATATGCGTGCCACACCGGTGGCAGAGGTTTATCCCGGAGTGGAAATCCATGCCAACATGATCGCCGGCATTCTCGACCAGAACCTGAAGGAACGCCCTGCCTACATGATCGGTGCGGAGGTGGTCTGGCTGTTGTTAATCGGGATTACGTTAAGTTTTTTGTTGCCACAATTGAGTCCGGCAAAAACGATATTGGTGTCGGTATTCACATTTGCCATTACTCAGGGATTAAGTTTGCTTACATGGCATTACGGAAACCTGTTGTTTCTGGTGGCAAACAGCCTGGTGATGATTGCGCTGCTGTTCGCACTGAACGTGTCCTACGGTTATTTCATCGAATCGCGCACCAAACGCCAGATTACCGGCTTGTTCGGCCAGTATGTTCCGAGTGAACTGGTCGAGGAGATGGCGGAGCATCCGGAAAGCGTATCCATGGAAGGCGAGAGCCGCGAGATGACCATTCTGTTTTCCGATGTGCGCGGTTTCACCACCATCTCGGAGGGGTTGGACCCGAAAGAGTTGACGCTGCTGATGAATGAATTCCTGACGCCCCTGTCGCGCGTTGTCTACAAACACCGCGGCACCATAGACAAGTACATGGGCGACTGCATCATGGCGTTCTGGGGCGCGCCCTTGCCGGATACCGCGCATGCGCGCAACGCCATCCTGGCGGGTATCGAAATGCAGGAAACCTTAAAAGCGTTACAGCCGCATTTCAGGGAGCGCGGCTGGCCGGAGATTCATGTCGGCGTAGGCATCAACACCGGCCGCGTCAGTGTTGGCAACATGGGCTCGGAAGTGCGCGTCGCGTACACGGTGATGGGCGATGCGGTAAATCTTGCCTCACGCCTGGAAGGCATCACCAAGCAATACGGCGTTGACATCATCGTCGGTGAAAATACCCGGAATACCGTAACCGACTTTACCTATCGCGAGCTTGACCATGTGCGTGTAAAAGGTAAAGATAAGCCCGTGGCAATTTACGAGCCGGTCGGGCTGGCCACGGAAGTGGACAAGGCGCTGCAGGACGAGATCAAATTGTTCCATGAAGTGCGCCGTTTGTATCTCAGACAGAATTGGGAGCAGGCCGAATTGCAACTGATGAATCTGCAGCGCATGTCGCCGGATACTGCGCTATACAGAATTTATGCCGAGCGCGTCGCCTACTTCCGCAAGAACCCGCCGGCGGCGGATTGGGATGGGGTGTTTGTGTTCCAGACGAAATAGGAAGTAGGAAGCGGGGAGTGGGGAGTGATTTCCCACTTTCTACCGGGGCGCGAAGTGCCGTCCCGCTTCCCACTCACTACTCACCAGAATAGGTGATTAAACGATGAAACTCAGAGTATTGGGATGCAGCGGTGGAATCGGTGGCAATCTGCGCACCACCTCTTTCCTGCTCGATCATGACGTGCTGATTGATGCGGGCACAGGTGCCGGCGAACTCAGCCTTGCCGAGCTCAGCATGATTGATCATGTTTTTGTCACGCATTCCCACTTCGATCATACCGCCAGCATTCCGTTCATGGTGGACAGCGCCGGGTTCATGCGCGATTGCCCGTTGACCGTTTATGCCGCCGAGGAAACGCTGGATATTCTCAGGCAACATATGTTCAACTGGAAAATCTGGCCGGACTTCACCAAGATCCCCAATGCCCAGCGGCCGTTCATGCGTTACCAGCCGATGGAGCTGGGCGAAACTGTCATGCTGAACGGGCGCAAGATAACCGCCATCCCCGCCAATCATGTGGTGCCTGCGGTCGGTTACCATCTGGACAGCGGCACGGCGAGCCTGGTATTCAGCGGCGACACCACGACCAATGACGCGTTATGGAATGTCGTCAATAAAATTGAAAATTTGCGTTATCTCATCATTGAAACCGCATTCTCGAATGACGAAAAAGAATTGGCCATCGTTTCCAAGCACCTTTGCCCCAGCATGTTGGCCGAGGAGTTGAAAAAATTTCAGCGCGATGCCGAAGTGTTCATTACCCATCTCAAACCCGGTGAAATGGAGCTGACTATGCGGGAGATTGAGAGCCTGATCCATGAGCGCTGCCCGACAATGTTGCTGAACAACCAGGAGTTTGAGTTTTAAACATGGCGTCAGAATTTAAATGTCAATCTTTGGCGCCGTTCGTGGTGAGCTTGTCAAACCATGAACGGCTACAGCAAGGCTGCTCACCCTTCGACAGGCTCAGGGTGAACGGTTGTTTGTGCGGCAGTATTTGTGTCGTCATGTTTCACTTATCGGTTAAATCATCGCAATTTGCGACAAGAATGTATCGTAAATCAAACACTGGAGCGGCTTTCCAAGTAAATTCGAACCGGGTTAATGTGGGGTGGAAAAAGCGTAGCGTTCCCACCAATGGACGGTCCCGGCAGATTGGTGGATACACGCTGCGCGCTTTATCCACCCTTCATTTTTTGGTTCCGGCTTGTCCGGCTTAGGATTACCCGATGACTTACGCACTTGATGTCAGAGTTTTGGCCGGATTGGAGCCGATTGCTTCATTCAACCCGGCCAGGCTGCGTGAACTGCTTGACTATTGTCATATCGAGACAGTCCCGCAGGGACACGACCCGTTCAAGATACACGGTTTGCAGGGTCAATCGGTTTATCTGGTAGATGGCGAACTCGAGCTGGTTTATGAGGACGGCAATAAAGTGACAGTTGGTGCGCGGTCCGAATGGGCCAAGCATCCGTTGGGCAAGCGCCAGCCGTACATTGTCTCCGCCACGGCATTGCGCGAAAGCCATCTGCTGCGCGTCGATGATGAGCTGCTGGATAGAATGGTAACCTTCGATCAATTCTCGCAACCCAACCGGATGGAAACGCCGCCCACCACCGGCGGCGAAGAGCGCCCCGAGGCATCAACCAGCATCAAGCGTTTGCTGAATTCCAACATGTTCAGCGCGGACAATCTCAAGAACGGGCCGCTGGCGCATTTGCCGATGGCGAATATCAGCGCGTTGTTGCAGCGCATCGAGGCAATTGCGGTGTGGGAAGGCGATGTCATCATACGCGAGGGCGACGAAGGCGATTATTACTACATGATTGACAGCGGCCGCGCCCAGGTGATGCGTCGCGTTGGTGGCGTGGATATACATCTTGCCGATCTGAAGGCAGGTGACGTATTTGGCGAGGAAGCGCTTGTTTCCGGCGCCAAACGCAACGCGACTGTCACCATGAAATCCAATGGCATGTTGCTGCGCCTCGGGCGGCAGGATTTTCTGGCATTGATGCAAGAGCCGCTGCTGCGCAAATCAAGCTATGAACAGGCCCTGCATGCTGTGGCGCAAGGCGCGGTATGGCTGGACGTGCGGCATCCGCCCGAATATCGCTACGACAAACTGCCCGGCGCAATGAATGTGCCGTTGAATGACATACGCAATGCGATCGGCGTGTTGAACCGCAACAAGAAATATATTACCTATTGCCAGAGCGGACGGCGCAGCGCGGCTGCCGCGTTTATTCTGGCGCAGGCCGGGTACGACGTGCAGGTTCTGGATGGCGGATTATGGTCGGTGCCCAGAACGGCACAACAACAGATTGGTTAACGTGTGAAACTCGCGTAGCGATTCGTTCGCCTCCTCGCCCGCAGGAACTGAGGATTGCCATTCTCGTTTGCCACCTCTCCCGCTTGCGGGAGATAGTTGGTGAGAGGGCTTTCACGGGAGAGGATTGAGGTGAGGGAAATGGGCGTGGCAAGTTTCATAATCAGGTGTGGCATACTTGCCATGCCCGTTAGACAGGAGCAGTAATGAGCACAGTAATGGCAACCAATAGCGGGGATAGCAAGGTCGGCGAGATCAGTCTCAAGCTCGAGTTCACCAAAAATCTCAATCACGTTGTCAACAGGATACATGCCACCAGCAACATTGATGAAATCATGCTGGATGTCAGCAAGGACATCTGTACGCTATTCAATGCCGACCGGCTGACCATCTATGTGGTGGCCGAAGACAATGCCTCGCTTATTTCCAAAGTCAAAACCGGCCTGAATTCTTTCAAGGATCTCAAGCTGCCGATTGCCGAACAAAGCGTTGCCGGGTATGCGGCAATGCACAAGAAGCTGCTCAACATCAAGGATGTTTACGACGAAAAGGAACTCGCCGGCTACAGTCCGCATTTGCGTTTTTTGCAGGAAGTAGACAAACGCACCGGTTACCGCACCAAGCAAATGCTGGTCGCACCGATTCTGGATGCGACGAGCGGGGATCTGATCGGAGTCATTCAGGTCATCAACAATAAGGCCGGCGTTTCGTTTGCTGCAATGATTGAGGAGGGCGTGCAGGAAGTGGCGCAGACCATGGCCGTGGCGCTACGGCAACGTCAGCAAAGCAGCGTTATCAAAACCAAATATGATTATCTGGTCGCCGATGCGGTGCTGTCCGCCGCCGAGTTCGAGCTGGCGACCCGCACTGCGCGGCGCAAGGGAGTCGATATCGAGGAGGTCCTGATCGATGAATTCCAGGTCAGCATCCCTGCACTGGGCAAGGCGTTGTCCAGCTTCTTCGGGGTTCCTTATGAACCCTACAAGGCGGACCGCATCAAACCTGCCGACTTGCTGAAAAATCTGAAGCGCGAATATGTCGAAAGCAGCCACTGGATCCCGATCGAGGAAACCCAGGAGGGGTTGGTGGTTTTAACGACCGATCCGGAGCGAACCCAGGCTTCTCGGGTAGTCAACAACATTTTTCCCAAGCACCGGCTGGTCTACAGAGTTTGCTCGCAACGCGAATTCAAGCAGACCCTGGGGTTGTTCTATGGCGGGGGAGGCTCTGCCGATGCCACCGGCGGCTTCGCCGTGGATGAATCGTCGATGGACGATCTGCTCACCTCTCTGGGCGGAGAAGATGAGGAATCCAGCACCGTTAGCCAGGAGGACGTCAGCGCCGCCGCCGACAACGAACTAGTCAAACTGGTCAACAAGGTCATCGTGGATGCCTACCGCATGGGCGCATCGGATATTCATATCGAGCCGGGGCCGGGCAAGATGAAAACCCAGATCCGCGTACGCAAGGACGGCTCGCTGCTGAATTACATCGAGGTGCCCGCCACTTATCGCAACGCCTTGGTGACGCGCCTCAAGATCATGTGCGATCTCGATATTTCCGAAAAGCGCAAACCGCAGGACGGCAAGATCAAATTCAAAAAATTCGGCCCGCTGGACATCGAGTTGCGCGTGGCAACCATCCCGTCACAGGGCGGCGTAGAGGATGTGGTGATGCGTATTCTCGCCTCCGGCGAACCGTTGCCGCTTGAGAAAATGGGTTTCTCGGCGCGCAACAACGAATTGATCAAGGAAACGGTCAGCAAGCCTTATGGGCTGTTCTTCGTGTGCGGCCCGACCGGTTCCGGCAAGACCACCACGCTGCATTCCATCCTCAAATACATCAACAAGCCGGACACCAAAATATGGACGGCCGAAGACCCGGTGGAAATCACCCAGAAAGGCTTGCGCCAGGTGCAGATCAACAAGAAGGCCGGGCTGGATTTTGCCACGATCATGCGCGCCTTCCTGCGCGCCGATCCGGACGTGATCATGGTCGGCGAAATGCGCGACAAGGAAACCGTGTCCATCGGCATCGAGGCCTCGCTCACCGGCCACCTGGTGTTCGCCACCCTGCACACCAACAGCGCGCCGGAGTCCATCAACCGCCTGCTGGACATGGGCATGGACCCATTCAACTTTGCCGATGCGCTGCTGGGCATTCTCGCGCAGCGTCTGGGCAAGCGCCTGTGTGGCGATTGCAAGAAACCCCATATTGCGACCGCCGATGAAATAAAATTGATGCTCACCGAATACAGTGGCGAGCTGCTCAATACCCCAGCCTGGAAGAAAGACGCGGCTGGCGAGACCAAAAAGCTGTATGCCGAGTGGGTCAAGTTATTTGCCGATGACAAGGGGCAATTCACGCTGTACGAACCGGTCGGTTGCGACAAGTGTACCGGCACCGGTTATCGCGGCCGCGTGGGTTTACACGAGCTGTTGATTGGCACTGATGCGGTGAAGAAGGCGATTCAGGAACATGCGCGCGTCGCCGAACTGCTGGCCATCTGCCTCGAAGATGGCATGCACACCCTGAAGCAGGACGGCATGGAGAAAGTATTGCAAGGCATCACCGACATGCATCAGATCCGCGCTGTTTGTATCAAGTAACATGGACTCTGTCGACAATCCTCTGCTTCGTCTCAAGGAGCTCAATGAAATCGGCATCGCGCTGTCCCAGCAGCGTGATATCAACAGCCTGCTGGAAACGATTCTCGAAGCGGCAAAACGCATCACTCATGCCGATGCCGGCACACTTTATCTGCACGAGCCTGAACAACGAATACTGCGTTTTGAGATATTGCGCAATAATTCCCTGAATATTGCGATGGGCGGCACCAGCGGCGTACCGATCACTTTTTACCCGGTTCAGCTTTACGATGAAGCGGGTAACCCCAATCACGCGATGGTGGTGAGCCACTCGGCATTGAGCGGCGAGACGGTAAATATTGCCGACGCCTACACCGAGCAGGGCTACGATTTTTCCGGCACCAAGAAATTCGATGCCAAGACAGGTTACCGTTCCCAGTCTTTTCTTGCCGTGCCGATGCGCAACCACGAAGATGAAGTCATCGGCGTGCTGCAACTCATCAACGCGCAGGATCGCGAGAGCGGCGCAGTCGTTCCGTTCTCCAGTGACGACCAGCAATTGCTGGAGTCGCTCGCTTCGCAGGCCGCCATCGCGCTGACCAATCGCCGCCTGATCGCGCAACTGGAAGAGTTATTTGAATCCTTTATCCGGCTCATCAATACTGCCATTGACGATAAATCACCCTACACCGGCGGGCACTGCGCGCGCGTGCCGGTGCTGACCATGATGCTGGCTGAAGCAGCTCATCGCACCACCCAGGGGCCGCTCAAGGACTTTGTAATGTCCGATAAAGACCGGCAGGAATTGAAAATGGCCGGATTGCTGCATGATTGCGGCAAAATCACCACACCGGTGCACGTGGTGGATAAGGCGACCAAACTGCATACGCTGTTCGACCGCATTCAATTAATCGACACTCGCTTCGAAGTGCTCAGGCGCGATGCGGAAATCAACATGTTGCGCGCCCTCTCCCCCAACCCCTCTCCCGC
>Ga0209343_10007252_pt1 | contig 13100 bp, 11 predicted proteins | sample RifCSPlowO2_02_FD_184026 | JGI IMG/M metagenome (GOLD analysis project Ga0209343, IMG submission 184026) | Groundwater microbial communities from Rifle, Colorado - Rifle CSP2_plank lowO2_0.2 (SPAdes) (version 2) | ecosystem: Environmental > Aquatic > Deep subsurface > Groundwater | place... | reverse complement strand
CCCGCCGGTGGCCGCGGACATGCTCGCGCTGCTGCCCGCAGGCAGCGGCGATGCCCTGGTGCTGCAGGCCGAACGGCGTATGCAGGAACCACTGAACCGCGAGCTGTTGCTGTTGATCGGCCATCCCCGGCGCGAGCAGGCCATCGCCCTGGTGCAGCAGGTGGGCGCGCAGTGGCGCAGCAGCGGGCGCTTCGCCCAGGTGCAGTGGAGTGTCGACAGCGACCTGGATGCGCTGCGCCAGCAGCTGCGCAGCAACCGCCTGGCCCTGCTGCCGGCGGCCGATCGGCGGCTGTTGCTCGAACAGCCGCAGGCCCTGATCGAGCAACGCGCCGCCCAGCTGTTCGACACCTTTTCCGCTTTCAGCCTGCTGCCGCCCGAGCAGGACTGGCTCGGCCTCGGCGCCCGCGCCCAGCAGGCGCTCAATCCCGGCAGCCGCATCCAGGCCGACCTGGGCAGCGGCGCGCTGTTGCTGGAAGACCAGGGTATGACCTGGGCCATGCTGCGCGCCAACGCCCGGGGCAGCGCCTTCGATATGCAGGAGCCGCCGCTAATAGCCGCAGAAGTCGCCGGCACCCGAGCCCAAATCAATGCTGCCGGCGGCCAGTTGCTGGCCGCCGGTGGCGTGCTGTATGCCGCGGCCGGCCAGGCCAAGGCCACTCGCGAGGTCAGCTGGATAGGCGGCGGCGCCACCCTCGGCACCCTGCTGTTGCTGTTGTTGGCCTTCCGCCGCGCGCGGGTGCTGCTCAGCCTGCTGCCCATAGGTGTCGCCCTGCTGGCCGGCTGCACCGCCTGCGTGCTGGTGTTCGGCCAGATCAACGCGCTGACCCTGGTGCTCGGTGCCAGCCTGATCGGGGTGGCCGCCGATTACCCGCAGCACTACTTGAGTAAAAGCTGGAGCAACAGCTGGGGCCCAGACGGCTGGCGCAGCTGGAGCGCCCTGCGCGCCACCCTGCCGGGTCTGTCCCTGAGCCTGGGCACCAACCTGGTCGGCTACCTGGCGCTGGCCTTCACCCCGTTCCCGGCGCTGACCCAGGTCGCGCTGTTCTCCGCCGCCGGGCTGATCGGCGCCTATCTCTGCTCGGTGTGCCTGCTGCCGGCCTGGCTCAGCGGCCTGCGCCTAAGCCCGCCGCCCAGCCTGCTGGGTTTTAGCGAAAAACTATTGGCCCTGCGCGCACGTCTGCTGGGCAAAGTCGGCAGTGCGCCGCTGCTCGGCCTGCTGTTGCTGTTCAGCGCCGGCGGGCTGTGGCAGCTGCACACGCAGAACGACCTGCGCCAATGGCTGGGCCAGGAGCCGGAGCTGTTGGCCGAGGCCAGGCGCATCGCCGAACTGACCGGGCAGCAGCCCACCAGCCAGTTCTTTCTGCTGCGCGCCAACGACGAGCAGCAACTGTTAGAGCGTCAGGCCACGCTCGGCCAGCGCCTGGATCAGGCGGTAATCGACGGCCAGCTGCGCGGCTACCGCGCCCTCAGCCAACTGGTGGCGGCCGACAGCCAGCTGCAACCGCTGCGCGCCGCCCTGCGGCAACTGCCGCAACACTGGCAGCCACTGCTGGACCTGGGCATACCGCCGGCGGCCCTGCAGGCGGAACTCGATAAGCTCGGCCGCGACCCGCAGCCGAGCCTGGAACAGGCCCTGGCCAGCCCCCTGGGCGAAGCCTGGCGGCCGCTGTGGCTGGGACCTAACGACCACGGCGTAGCCGGCCTGGTCAGCCTGCAGGGCCTAAGCGACAGCGCCCAACTCCAGACCCTCGCCGAGGGCCTGCCGGGGGTGCAGCTGGTCGATCGCATCGGCGAGCTGAACGCCCTGTTCGCCGCCACCCAGCTTAGCGCCGCGCAGCTGAAACTCGTCTCCAGCGCAGCGATCCTCTTGCTGCTCTGTCTGCCCTTCGGCCTGACCGGCGCCCTGCGGGTGGTCTGCCTGCCGCTGCTGGCGGCCCTGGCGGCCCTGGCCTGCCTGGGTTGGCTGGGCCAGCCGCTGACCCTGTTCAGCCTGTTCGGCCTGCTGCTGATCACCGCCATCGGCGTCGATTACGCCATCCTGATGCGCGAGAATATCGGCGGGCCGGCGGTCAGCCTGCTCGGCACCCTGCTGTCGGCACTGACCAGCTGGCTGTCGTTCGGCCTGCTGCTGGTCAGCGACACCCCGGCCATCGCCAATTTCGGCCTGGCCATCAGCCTGGGCCTGATGTTCTGCTTCCTGCTTTCGCCCTGGGCCGGCACGCAGGCCCAGGACCACACGGAGGTGCGCGCATGAGCGTGATGGTTTTCTGGCTGCTGGCCCTGGCACTCTACGCCCTGGTCGCCCTGATCGGCGGGCGCCGGCTGATCCCCATAGTCGGCCAGCTGCTGGTCGCCAGCCTGGCGATTCCCTGCCTGCTGCTGTTCTGGGTCGAGCCGCACTGGCAGCTCAGGGCCCAGGACCTGCTGGCGCCGGCCTGGCTGAATATGGCTTACGGCCTGTGCTTCGCCCTGCTGCTGGGCTATATCCTCAGCGATGTGATCGACCTGGAGGTGAACAGCGCCTGCCTGAAGATCGCCCTGCCGAGCTTCCTCGTGCCTATGTTGGCCGGCCTGGCCTGCGCCACCTGGTTATTGCCCGGCGCGCAGAGCTGGTTGAGCGCGGTGGGCATCGGCCTGCTGTTCTCGATCACCGCCATCCCGGTGCTCTACCTGTTCCTGCAAAGCATCGGCTACCCGCTGGAGGCGACCAAACGCCTGCTGCACGCGGCCATTCTGATGGACTTTATGTGCTGGAGCCTGTTCGGCCTGGCCCAGGGCAGCAGCCAGCCGAGTGCCCTGCTCTGGCCGCTGCTGGCCGCCGCCCTGCCGTTGCTGCTGCGCCTGCTGCAACTGCGCCAGCCGCTGTTCTACAGCCTGCCGTTCTTCGCCCTGATGCTGCTGTTCCAGCAACTGGGGCTCAACGCCCTGGTGTTCGGCATCGCCTATATGCTGTGCCTGGCCTGGCTGCGTCAGCCATTTCGCCTGCCGCTGCCCGCGCGCCAGTGGAAGTTGTTGCTGAATGGCCTGGCGGTGCCGCTGATCCTCACCTGCGGCGTGCTGCGGGTGGATTTCCACAGAGTCGGTGAGCACTACTCCTGGCTCTACCTCGGCGCCCTGCTGGTGTTGCCGGTGCTGAGCAAGGTGCTCGGCAGCTGGCTGGGCCTGCACTGGGCGGACCCGGCGGCATCGACCCGAATCAAATGGCAGGAAAGTCTGCTGCTGAATATCCGCGGGCTGACCGAGATCGTCTTCCTCAACCTGCTCCTGCAGCTGCAGCTGATCGATGCCCTGGTGTATTTCAGCCTGCTGCTGATGAGCCTGTTTTCCACACTACTGCCGGCCCTGCTCGGCAAGCGCCCCTCCGCCACCGCCAATAACGAGGCCAGAAGCCGTTATGAAATCCCTTGAAGTCGAGCAACGTCAGGTCGTAGTCATAGGCGCCGGCCCGTCCGGGGCGATCGCCAGCGCGCTGCTCAAGCGTAACGGCCACGACGTGCTGGTGCTGGAGCGCCAGCGCTTCCCGCGCTTCTCCATCGGCGAGAGCCTGCTGTCGCATTGCCTGGACTTCGTCGAGGAGGCCGGGATGCTCGAGGCGGTGCGCTCGGCGGGGTTCCAGACCAAGCACGGCGCGGCCTTCGGCTGGGGCGAGCGCTACAGCGAGTTCGACTTCCGCGACACCTTCACTAAGGGCCAGGGCTCGACCTACCAGGTGCTGCGCGCCGACTTCGACAAGCTGCTGGCCGACCAGGCCGAGCTGCAGGGCGTGGAGATCCGTTATGAAGAAGAAATCGTCGCCGCCGACTTCGGCGGCGACTGCCCGCGCCTCTCCGTGCGTCGCCTGGCCGATGGTCACGAGTACCAGGTCGAATGCGCCTTCGTCCTCGACGGCAGCGGCTACGGCCGGGTGCTGCCGCGCCTGCTGGATCTGGACCTGCCGTCGAATTTCCCGGTGCGCCAGGCAATCTTTACCCATGTCGAGGACCGCATCGACCCGGCCGCCGGCTTCGACCGCGAGAAGATCCTGATCAGCACCCATCCCGAGATGCGCGACCTGTGGTTCTGGACCATCCCCTTCAGCAACGGCCGCTGCTCCCTCGGCGTGGTCGCCGATGCCACGCGCTTTGCCGGGCGCCCGGAAGATCTGGATGCCTGCCTCAAGCAATTTGTCGAAGAAACCCCCTCGCTGTCCCGCGTGCTGCAGAACGCCGTATGGGACACCCCGGCGCGCGCCCTCGGCGGTTACTCGGCCAACGTCAAGGCGCTGCACGGCCCGGGCTTCGCCCTGCTGGGCAATGCCGCCGAGTTCCTCGACCCGGTGTTCAGCTCCGGGGTGACCATCGCCATGCGTTCGGCGAGCATGGCCGCCGGCCTGCTGCACCGTCAGCTGGGCGGCGAAGCGGTGGACTGGGAAAACGACTTCGCCATCCCGCTGAAACGCGGCGTGGATTGCTTCCGCGCCTATGTCGAGGGCTGGTACGACGGCAGCTTCCAGGACGTGATCTTCTTCGAGAAGGCCCAGCCGGAAATCCGCCGGATGATCAGCTCGATCCTCGCCGGCTACGCCTGGGACCAGAAGAACCCCTACGTCGCCGAACCCAAGCGGCGCCTGCGGGTGCTCGCCGAACTCTGCGCCATGGGCTAAGCGATGCGCCGTATTCTGCTCGCCAGCCTGTGTCTGCTGCTCGCCGCCTGCGCCGTGCGCACGCCGCTGCCTGCCTGCGTGCCGGCGTTGGCCGCGGCGCTGCCGCTGGCCCTGCAGGTGCAGCGCGAACAGGCCGGCAACCAGCAGACCTGGTGGCTGGTGCTGCAGGATGAACAGGGCGCGCTGCGCGCCTCGCTGTTCGACCCCCTGGGCGTGCCCCTGGCGCGCCAGCTGCTGCAGGCCGGGCACTGGCAGGACGACGGCCTGCTGCCGCCCAACGCCGAGGCCCGCGAACTCTTTAGCGCCCTGCTCTTCGCCCTGACGCCGGCGGCCGCATTGCCCGAGCATTACCCCGACAGGCACTGGCGCAAGCTGGCCGGCGGGCAGCGCTGGCTTAACCCGAGCTGGCGAATCGGTTACCGTGCGCCCCTGGATTTCACCCTGCACAGCGCGCCCGGCCTGCATTACCGGGTCAGCCCACTACCCGACGATAAGGCTCCCTGATGGCCAGTTACCTGAATGCCCTGGGCCTCAACTGCGCCCTCGGCCAAGGCAAGCATGCGGTGGCGACGGCGCTATTTGCCGGCGATGCCAGCGGCATGCGCGCGCAAAGCGGCTGGGTCGCCGAACGCGCCCTGACGGTCGGCGCGGTGCCCGGCAGCCTGCCGCCACTACCGGCGCAGCTGAGCCATGCGGCCAGCCGCAATAACCAGCTGCTGCTGGCCGCCGCCCTGGAGATAGAGGAGGCGATTCGCGCCGCCATCGCCCAGTTCGGCGCGGAGCGCATCGCCGTGGTCCTCGGCACCAGCACCTCGGGCATCGAGGAAGCCAGCCAGAGCATCGCCCAGTACCTCAACCAGGGCGAGCTGCCGGCGCACTATGACTACGCCCAGCAGGAACTGGCCGCACCGGCCAACTTCCTCAGCGCCTGGCTGGGCCTGAGCGGGCCGAGCTACTGCATCTCCACCGCCTGCACCTCCGGGGCGCGGGCGCTGCTCAGCGCCCAGCGCCTGCTGCAACTGGGGGTCTGCGATGCGGTGCTGTGTGGCGGCGTGGACAGCCTCTGCCGTCTGACCCTGAACGGCTTCTCGGCCCTGGAAGCGGTATCCTCCGAGCGCTGCAATCCGTTTTCGATCAACCGCCAGGGCATCAATATCGGCGAAGGCGCGGCGCTCTTTCTTATGACTAGAGAGCCAATGACTAAAGAGCCGATGACCAGAGAGCCGCTGAGCGACGCAGCCGTGCCCATCGCCCTGCTGGGCGGCGGCGCCAGCTCCGACGCCCACCATATTTCCGCGCCGCAGCCCGACGGCATAGGCGCGCAGGCGGCCATGCATAAAGCCCTGACCGCAGCAGGCATCCGCGCCAGCCAGATCGACTACCTCAATCTGCACGGCACCGCCACCAGCCACAACGACGCCATGGAAAGCCTGGCGGTGCAGGCGATCTTCCCCCACGGCGTGGCCTGTTCCTCGAGCAAACCCCTGACCGGCCATACCCTGGGCGCTGCGGGTGCGCTGGAGGCCGCCTTTTGCTGGCTGGCCTTGAGCGAGCACAACCCGGACCAGCTGCTGCCGCCGCACCTGTGGGACGGCCAGGCCGACCCGGCGCTGCCTGTGCTGAACCTGGTGCAGCCGGGAAGCCGCCTGCGCAGCGGCGGCCCGCGCCGGCTGATGAGCAACTCCTTTGCCTTTGGCGGCAACAATATCAGCCTGCTTTTGGGTGAGGTGCTGGGTGAAAAGCTGGGTGAAGAGCTGGGCGCAGAGCCCGGTGAAAAGCCGGGTGACATGCAGACTGAAGCACCCGGAGATGCAGTATGACCCCATGGCCAATAGCCGAACTGATTCCCCATGCCGGCGACATGATCCTGATCGACAAGGTCCTGCGCTTTGCCGACGAGGACATCGAGACCCAACTCACAGTGCGCCCCGGCGGCCTGTTCAACCAGGCCGATGGCAGCCTGCCGGCCTGGGTCGGCATCGAATTGATGGCGCAGAGCGTGGCCGCCTACGCCGGTTGCCAGGCCCGTCAGGCCGGCGCGCCGGTGGAGTTGGGCTTCCTCCTGGGCACGCGCAACTTTCAGTGCAATGTCGAGCGCTTCCCGGTCGGCAGCACGCTGCATATCAAGGCCCTGCGCTCGCTGCAGGACGACAACGGCATGGGCGTATTCGAGTGCCATCTGCACGGCCCCGGCATCCATGCCGAAGCGCGCCTCAACGTATTCCGCCCGCCCCAGGTGGCCAGCTATCTTCAGGAAGAATTTGAGGAATCACAGCCATGAGCGAAAGAGCAGCCATGAGCGAAAGCATTCTGGTCACCGGCTCCAGCCGTGGCCCTATAGTCCGCGCCAGCGTGGCGCGCCATTCGCCGCAAGATGGAGAAAGGGCCCATGGCTGAAACCATTCTGGTCACAGGTTCCAGCCGCGGCATAGGCAGGGCCATCGCCCTGCGTCTGGCCCGCGCAGGTTTCGATATAGTGCTGCACTGCCGTGCCCGCCGCGATGAGGCCGAGGCGGTGCAGGCGCAGATCCAGGCGCTGGGCCAGCAGGCGCGCATCCTGCAGTTCGATGTGTCCGAGCGCGTCGCCTGCCGCGAGGCCCTGGAAGCCGATATCGAACAGCACGGCGCCTATTACGGGGTTGTGTGTAATGCAGGCTTGACCCGCGACGGCGCCTTCCCGGCGCTGACCGAGGAGGATTGGGACCTGGTGCTGCGCACCAATCTGGACGGTTTCTACAATGTCCTGCACCCGCTGTGCATGCCGATGATCCGCCGCCGTGCGCCTGGACGCATCGTCTGCATCACCTCGGTATCCGGGCTGATCGGCAACCGCGGCCAGGTCAATTACAGCGCCTCCAAGGCCGGTATCATAGGCGCGGCCAAGGCGTTGGCGATCGAACTGGGCAAGCGCAAGATCACGGTCAATTGCGTGGCACCGGGGCTGATCGATACCGAGATACTGGATGAGCAGGTGCCGGTGGAGGAAATCCTCAAGCTGGTCCCGGCGGCGCGCATGGGCACCCCGGAAGAAGTGGCCGGCGCGGTGAATTTTCTGATGTCCGAGGAGGCGGCCTACATTACCCGTCAGGTCCTCGCAGTGAACGGTGGGTTGTGCTGATGAACGGGTGCAAACGGGTTGTGGTCACAGGTATGGCCGGCGTGACCTCGCTGGGCAGCGACTGGCCGAGCATAGCCACGGCCTTCAAGGCGGGCCGTAGCGGCATCCGCTATATGCACGAGTGGGACAGGTACAGCGAGCTGAATACCCGCCTGGGCGGCCCGGTGGACGACTTCGTCACACCCGCGCATTGGACGCGCAAGCAGACCCGCAGCATGGGCCGGGTGTCCAAACTGGCCGTATATGCCGCCGAGCGCGCCCTGGAACATGCCGGCCTGCTCGGCGACCCGCGCATCCAGGACGGCCGCATGGGCGTGGCCTGCGGCTCCTCCGTGGGCAGCACCGAGGAAATCAAGGCGTTCGGCAATATGCTGCTGAACTCAGTCGCCGATGGCCTTAACGCCAACTCCTATATCCGCATGATGCCGCACACCACCGCGGCCAATATCAGCATCTTCTTCGGCCTCAAGGGGCGCCTGATCCCCACCTCCAGCGCCTGCACCAGCGGCAGCCAGGGCATCGGCTATGCCTATGAGGCGATCAAGTTCGGCCGCCTGCCACTGATGCTGGCCGGCGGCGCCGAAGAGCTGTGCCCGACCGAGGCCATGGTGTTCGACGCGCTGTACGCCACCAGCCTGAAAAACGACGCCCCGCACAGCTCGCCGCGACCCTACGACAGCGGTCGCGACGGCCTGGTGATAGGCGAAGGCGCCGGCCTGCTGGTGCTGGAAGAGCTGGAACATGCGCAGGCAAGAGGCGCCACCATCTATGCCGAGATAGTCGGCTTCGGCTGCAACGCCGACGGCCAGCACGCCACCAAACCGGTGCAGGCGACCATGCGCGGGGCGATGGAATTGGCTCTGCAGGACGCCGGCTTGACGCCTGCGGCCATCGGCTACGTCAACGGTCACGGCACCGCCACCGACCAGGGCGATGTGGCGGAAAGCCTGGCCACCAGCGAACTGTTCGGCCCGCAGATGCCGATCAGCTCGCAGAAGAGCTTTCTCGGCCACACCCTGGGCGCCTGTGGCGCGCTGGAGTCCTGGTTCAGCATCGAGATGATGAACTCGGACAGCTATGTGCCGACGCTCAACCTGGAAGATATCGACCCGGCCTGCGGCGAGCTGGACTACCTGCGCGGCGAGTTCCGCAGCATGAACCATCAGCATGTGATGAATAACAATTTCGCCTTCGGCGGGGTCAATACCTCGCTGATCTTCAAGCGCTGGAACTAACCTCAAGAAAAGGAATTCGCCGAATGACGCGTCACTTACGTCCACTCACCTTGGCATTTGTTGTCCTAGCCCTGGTTGCATGCAGTCGCATACAGCCCATAGTGGCTGTAGACCAGCAGGTGCCCGCTAACGCCCAGGCAGTGCAAAGTGCAGAGTCACTGCAGCCAGCGCTGATCAGGGCCTTGTTGCGTTGCCGCTGGAAGATTGAAGGAATTCAACCCAATCAACTGCTCGCCCGCATCGACCTACGCGGCCACCAAAGCGCCTCGATTACCCTGGACTATGCAAACGGTCGCTATGACATCCGCTACCGTGACAGCAGCAACCTGAAATACGCCGATGGCCAGATTCACAAGCGTTACAACTCATTGGTGATCAAGCTGAATCGCGCGATTCAACAGGAAATTGGCTTCGCCCAAGCCCTGAGTGACGCCCTGCAAAAGAAATCATCATAAACATTCACCACAGCGCCGACCTGATAGCAGGCCCGGTGCCCAAGGGAAACCTGGCCAATGTCAAATAAGCGTCTGGTCCTCGGCCTGTTGGCCGTCCTCGGCCTAGGCGTCAGCCTGCCGGCCAGCGCCGCCAGCGACGGCGCACAGCTGTACGGCCAGTACTGCGCCAAGTGCCATGCGCAAGACGGACGCGCCAACAACCTGCGCGGCTGGCTGTACTTCGCGCAGAACCTGAGCCAGGCCAAATGGCAGGATAAGGTCAGCGACGCCCAGATACTCGAGACCATTCAGCAAGGCCCGGGGGCCATGCCGGCCTTCGCCGAGAAGCTCGATCAGGCGCAGCAGCAGGCCCTGCTGCGCGCGGTGCGCGAACTGCGCCGGCCCTGAGCCTTTGCCGTGTCCCGCAGCGCCCGCCAGCGGGCGCTGCCTCTTCTGTCCCCGACAAGCCCGTTACCGACCAACGGCCGCGGCGCGCCTGTTCTGCCGGCCCTACCGAACTATGCTGGAAATGTGCCCCGCCCCGCCGCGTTCAACCTAATGCCGAGGTCCAGCCATGCCCAGTTTCCAGATCGACTACTGCTTCCGGAATCAACCCAGAAACAAAGTTATAGAAGCGGACGGCGAGCAATTCCCGCTGGATCGCGCGGCCCACTACCTGATCGAGCTGCACTATTCCGATGCCGAAAACAGCCTGCTGATGCCGGCCCCCAATGCCAGCGCCGAACAGTTACAGGAGCAGGCCGAGTTGCTCGGCATCAGCGCCATTCACGTGCGCAAGCTGGCCCGCTCGGCGCAGGCCAACGGCACGTCGACCCACTGCTAGCAGGGCGTTTTTAACGCCCCCTTTTCTTGTATGAAAAGGGGCAACGCAGGTAGTTTTTCAACGGCCTGCTAGCGGCCTGTACGGCTAGTGGTATTGCGCGGACAGCTCGTGCACCGCCTCGAAGAAGGCGCCGGCATGGGCCGGATCGACTTCCGGAGTGATGCCGTGGCCGAGGTTGAACACCTGGCCTGAGCCCTGGCCGTAGCTGGCCAGGATGCGCGCCACCTCGGCGCGAATCGCCGCAGGCTTGGCGTACAGCACGCTCGGGTCCATATTGCCCTGCAGGGCCACCTTGGCGCCGACCCGAGCGCGGGCGCTGCCGATATCGCAGGTCCAGTCCAGGCCCAGGGCTTCGGCGCCAGTCTCGGCCATGGACTCCAACCACAGGCCGCCACCCTTGGTGAACAGGATCACCGGCACGCGGCGGCCGTCGTGTTCGCGGATCAGGCCCGTAACTATCTTTTGCATATAGGCCAAGGAGAACTCCTGGTAGGCCGCCGCCGACAGCGAACCGCCCCAGGAGTCGAAGATCTGTACCGCCTGGGCGCCGGCCTTGATCTGGCCATTGAGGTAGTGGGTGACCGACTGCGCCAGTTTGTCGAGCAGCGCGTGCATGGCCTGCGGGTTGTCATAGAGCATGGCCTTGGACTTGCGGAAGTCCTTGCTGGAGCCGCCTTCGACCATATAGGTGGCCAGGGTCCAGGGGCTGCCGGAGAAGCCGATCAGCGGCACGCGACCATTCAGCTCGCGGCGGATAGTGCGCACGGCGTCCATCACATAGCCCAGGTCCTGCTCCGGATCGGGGATCGGCAGCGCCTCGATATCGGCCATGGAGCCGATGACTTTCTGGAAGCGCGGGCCTTCGCCGGTCTCGAAATACAGGCCCTGGCCCATGGCGTCGGGGATGGTCAGGATGTCGGAGAAGAGAATCGCCGCATCCAGCTGCGGGTAACGGTCCAGCGGTTGGATGGTGACTTCGCAGGCAAGCGTGGGATTCTTCATCAGATTGACGAAGTTACCGGCGCGGGCCCTAGTGGCGCGGTATTCCGGCAGATAACGACCGGCCTGACGCATCATCCACACCGGGGTGACGTCCACAGGTTGCTTGAGCAGAGCACGCAGGAAACGGTCGTTCTTCAGGGCAGTCATAACAATTCCCGAGCAATAAGTCGTCTACAAAAAGTGCAGGCATTTTGTAGGGTGGATTAGCCGCAGCGCGGCGCAATCCACCGCCCACAGGCAAAAAGATGGCCATTGTCGCAAAGCAAAAAACAAAAGGCACGGCGAGCGCCGTGCCTTTTATCCATTGCGACGATTTGCCTCGGCGTAGGATGGGTTGAGCGACGCGATACCCATCAAAGGTTGCGATGGGTTACGCCTACGGCTAACCCATCCTACGCCAACATCGACAGATCAAACGCCCAGGTAGTCCAGGATGCCTTCGGCGGCGTTACGCCCCTCGAAGATCGCCGTCACCACCAGGTCGGAGCCACGCACCATGTCGCCACCGGCGAAGATCTTCGGGTTGCTGGTCTGGTGCTTGAACTGACTTTGCTCCGGTGCCACCACACGGCCCTGGTTGTCGATGCTGATCTCGTGCAACTCGAACCAGTCCGCTGGACTTGGGCGGAAACCGAAGGCGATCAGCACGGCTTCGGCCGGGATGATTTCCTCGGAACCGGGAATCGGCTCGGGGCTGCGACGGCCACGGGCATCCGGCACGCCGAGACGGGTCTCGACCACCTTGACGCCTTCAACCTTGTCTTCACCGACTATCGCGATAGGCTGACGGTTAAACAGGAACTTAACGCCCTCTTCCTTGGCGTTCTTCACTTCCTTGCGCGAGCCCGGCATGTTTTCTTCGTCGCGGCGGTAGGCGCAGGTGACCGACTTGGCGCCCTGGCGGATCGAGGTGCGGTTGCAGTCCATGGCGGTGTCGCCACCACCGAGCACGACGATGCGCTTGCCCTTCATGTCGATAAAGTCGGACGCAGCTTTCTCGAAACCGAGGTTGCGGTTGACGTTGGCGATCAGGAAATCCAGCGCGTCGGTCACGCCCGGCAGGTCTTCGCCGGGGAAGCCGCCCTTCATATAGGTGTAGGTGCCCATGCCCATAAAGACCGCATCGTACTCATCCAGCAGCTGCTGCATGCTGATGTCTTTGCCTATCTCGGTGCTTAGGCGGAACTCCACGCCCATGCCGCCGAAGACTTCGCGGCGATTGCTCAGCACGCTCTTCTCCAGCTTGAACTCGGGGATGCCGAAGGTCAGCAGGCCGCCGATTTCCGGGTTCTTGTCGAACACCACCGGGGTCACGCCGTTGCGCACCAGTACGTCGGCGCAGCCCAGGCCAGCCGGGCCGGCACCTATTACCGCGACGCGCTTGCCGGTGGGCACCACCCGCGACATATCCGGACGCCAGCCCATGGCAAAGGCCGTGTCGGTGATGTACTTCTCCACCGAGCCGATGGTCACCGCGCCGAAGCCGTCGTTGAGGGTGCAGGCACCCTCGCACAGACGGTCCTGCGGGCACACCCGGCCGCAGACTTCCGGCAGGGTGTTGGTCTGGTGACTCAGCTCTGCTGCCGCGAGGATATTGCCCTCGGACACCAGCTTCAGCCAGTTGGGAATGAAGTTGTGCACCGGGCACTTCCACTCGCAATAGGGGTTACCGCAGCCCAGGCAGCGATGCGCCTGGTCCGCGGCCTGCGCCGGCTTGAAGTTGTCGTAGATCTCGACGAACTCTTTCTTACGCTGACGCAACAGTTTCTTCTTCGGGTCTTTGCGCCCGACTTCGATGAACTGGAAGTCGTTATTCAGACGTTCA
>Ga0209343_10007251_pt1 | contig 13102 bp, 15 predicted proteins | sample RifCSPlowO2_02_FD_184026 | JGI IMG/M metagenome (GOLD analysis project Ga0209343, IMG submission 184026) | Groundwater microbial communities from Rifle, Colorado - Rifle CSP2_plank lowO2_0.2 (SPAdes) (version 2) | ecosystem: Environmental > Aquatic > Deep subsurface > Groundwater | place... | reverse complement strand
GCCCCATTCAAACACCCAATGCCGTTTGACCGGCCTGCTGAAGCAACTCGGTGTAGCCGCGATCTATGCGCTGTTTGCCTATATGGTTGGCAGCTATTTAAAGAGCGATACGGTCGCCAGTGTTTTCGAGCCCACCAGCGGCTTGGCATTGGCCGTGCTGCTGATTGGCGGCATGCGGTATGCGTGGGCCATATCCCTCGGGGAACTCCTGTTCAGCGTAATATCAGGCAGCACCTTATGGGTAACCGCCGCCACTACGCTGGGCAACACGCTGGGACCGCTTTTAGGCACTTGGCTGCTCACGCGCGACGGCAGGTTCGATTCGCGTCTTCGTTCCTTGCGCGATTACCTGCGGTTGATCCTGCTGGGTGGGGTCGGCAGCGGTATCGCCGCGCTGGTCGGTTCGACGCCATTGCTGGTTTCAGGAGCTTCGCCCGCCGGGAATTATTTCCTGGGCATGATTCACTTGTGGATGGGCGATGCGCTCGGCATCATCCTGATTACCCCGCTGTTTCTGGTCTGGCGTCTGGAGAAAAGCGACTGGCTCGAAATGAAACGGGTGCATGTGGCGGTATTGCTGCTCGCGCTGACGTTCCTGGCCGGGCAGGCCGTTTTCCTCGACTGGTTCCACGACAGCATCGGCCTGGTGTCCAAAGGCTATGTGATGTTCCTGTTCATTGCCTGGGTGGCGGTGCGCCTGGGCACTTGGGGAACCGTGATCGCCCTGGTTATAACGGCAGTCCAGGCATTGCTGGGCACGCATTATGGAACCGGTTTTTTCGCCGACGACATCGCAGCAACCAATCTGACCAATTACTGGCTTTACATGGTGATCCTGTCTCTGGTCGGCATGGCGCTGGCCACTTATTTTGCCGAGCGCAATCTGGCGGAACGCCAACTGCGCGACCTTTCCGCGCATCTGCAGAATGTGCGCGAGGAAGAGAAGGCCGGTATTGCGCGCGAAATCCACGACGATCTGGGCGGCACGTTGACCGCCATGAGAATGGAAATTTATTTTCTGGCGCGCGGGTTGCCTGCAGGCAAGAAGTCAGCGCCGCTTTTCGAGCGTATCGAGTCGATGTCGCGGTTGCTCGATAACGCGGTGGGTGTCACCAGGCGCGTCATTACCGAGTTGCGCCCGACCATGCTCGACGATCTCGGCCTGCTGGCGGCGATCGAATGGCAAGCCGCGCAGTTCCAGAAACGCACCGGCATCGAGTGCCGGGTAAAATGTATCGAGGACAAGGGTAGTCTGGACAAGCAACGCTCGATTGCGCTGTTCCGCATCTTCCAGGAAGCGCTGACCAATGTCGCGCGGCATTCCGGCGCATCCAGGGTGGAAGTCGAGTTCCACCATGGCGATGAGGAAGTCGCGTTGTCGATCAGCGATAATGGCCGCGGCATGCCGGGAGAACATGTCATTGCGCCGGATTCCTATGGCATTCGCGGCATGTTCGAGCGTGTCGGGCAACTGGGCGGCAAGATCAAATTCGACAGCCCCCCAAGCGGTGGCCTTAATGTGGCAGTGGTCTTGCCGCTGTCCGCCAACCATCGAAAAGAAAGGAAAGCATGATTCGAATTGTGATCGCAGACGACCACGCCGTCGTGCGCCAGGGACTGAAGCAAATCCTGGAAGAAAGCCGCGAGATGAAAGTTGTCGCGGAGCATGCCAACGGCGCGGATGCCCTGCGCTGGATTCGCGCCAACGACTGCGACGTGGCGCTGCTCGACATTGCCATGCCCGGCATGAACGGCATCGATGTGCTCAAGCAACTCCATGAGGAAAAACCGAAGTTGCCGATACTGATCCTCAGCATCTATTCGGAAGACCAGTATGCCGTGCGCCTGATCAAGGCCGGTGCGGCCGGCTACCTGACCAAGGAAAGCGCGCCGGAGGTCGTGATGGAGGCGGTGCGTCGCGCGGTATCCGGCAAGAAATACATCAGCCCGGCCGTTTCCGAAATGCTTGCCAACGAATTCGGCGCGCCGGAGGGAAAGCTTCCGCACGAAACCCTGTCGGATCGCGAATACCAGATTTTTCTGCTGCTCGCCTCGGCCAAAACAGTCTCGGAAATCGCCGATACCCTGGGGTTGAGCGTGAAAACCGTCAGCACCTATCGCAGCCGCACCCTGGAAAAGATGCAACTGCGCAACAATGCCGAGCTGATGCGCTACGCCGTCGAAAAACACCTCGTGGAATAGCCGCACCACTGCCACCATCGCGCAAGGATCGGCAATCCGGCGCAAGTCCTGCAACCCATGCCAATGTATGCTACCGCGCACCTTGCGCGCGCCATGTCAGACAAACGCCGACGCTAAAATCGCCGTTCCACCTACGCCGTAACCGGATAATTCCGATGCGCATCCTGCATGCAGACAGGCATCATTCGCACCTGGATTTTTAAGATGCAAGCGCGCCGGTGCGGACTGTTTTTTGACAAGGCATTCCGGTTCACGCGGGTTCGTGCGGCTTTATTGCAATGGGTATACGCCAACTGTCGGGCAACGGGTCTGAGGCCTTGCAGGTTCCCGGATATTGACGCGTGTTGCAACAACCCCACAGCACGAATTTTCCCAATAACAGTCGAACCCAAAGGTGATGATGGCTTTAATATGGACAAAACAGTTGAGTGTTGGAAATGCAACGCTCGATTCCGAACACAAAAATTTGGTTGGCATAGTCAACAGTATCGAGTACGCGATCGAAACAAGGGACAGTGCCGCCTTGTTGCGGACATTTAAACTGTTAGTGAATTACGCGTGTGCGCATTTTGCGAATGAAGAAAAGTTTGCGCAGGCGATCAATGTCCCTTTTGACCAACACAGGCTGTCGCATCGGCATTTTCAGAAGGAACTTCAGTACACCGGAGAGGAACTGGAAGCCAAGAGTGGCATATGGGCTGAATACGTCATGGATCATTACCCCCAATTTTTGAGGGAGTGGCTGGTCGAGCATATCACCAAGGAAGATATGCTGATGAAGCCGGCGCTGCAAACCTATCCCTACGATTTCAAACCCGCTTGAGAGCAGGTAATTCGTTTATCTCCCGTTAAACCGTCCGCAGGGCGGTTTTTTATTTGGCGGAGAGACCGTTGCGCTGCAGATCGCCTCGGAGTGATAGTAGCATTGCTACAATGAATAAATGACACGGGGAATAGCATTGCAAAATGCGCGACCTATTTGAAACCTGTTTGGAGTTGAAGCAAGATGATGTGGAGCCAGGCGATTGTAAAGGGCAAGCTGACCAGGATCGGCGACGGAGGCTGGTCGGGCGATACGTTCAAGGCATCGGCCATCGAGATTGGCGGGCAAAGCCTTCAAGGCGTGCGCGTGGCCAAATGCCTGCTGGACTGCATGGAGACAGGAATGGAAATGGAACTGCTCATTTGCAGCGCCCACATCTACGGCGTGCGGGTAAGCGGAAAAGCTTACAAGGAAGGAGTAATGAGACAGCTGGGCTGGGCGCTTCTGGTGGCTGCGGCATTGGGCTGGGTGTTTCTTCCTTTGGCTGCCGCTTCGTTCATCTTTATCAGAAGGGCTTATGCAATCTATTCGTTCTAGGACTTGCAGGAGAGCGGGTTGTTCGGCTTTCGCGTTGCTTCCTTGCACCAACTCAAACAAAAAAACCGCCCGTAAGTGGCCGGGCCAATTGAAATCGTGACGAAATCTTGACCGAACAGAGGCAGAAATAGCCCTTTTTGGACTAAAATTTGATCTATTGGGAAGATCAGAAAAGCGCTGAAATGGCTTGTCTGTATTGGTTTCCGCTGGTTTGCGGTTACCTGCTGTGTGGCGGAGAGGGGGAAACCCATAATTAGAATCCCTTAGCATCTCATAACATATCTTAAAGCCAGTAATCTAGCCACTTATAGCCGTTTTCACCGTCTCACACCGTATCAAATAAACTTGCAAAATCCCGCTATAATTTGTAGACTGATTTGTATATTGAATCGGGCAGGGTTTGGCGATGAGCAAAAAACGCAAACTTGAGAAGTTGGATTTACGGAAGCCGGGTGCAGATTTGAAGCTGCGCAACTTGGGCGTGCCTGGTGTCTATTCGACCTCGGAAATGGGGCTGTACCTTCGCGTTACTGACACTAAGGCGAAGAACTGGATATATCGTTTCATGCTGAATGGGCGGGCGCGCTGGATGGGGTTGGGTTCTTACCCGGACGTGCCGCTGGCCGGCCGTATTGAAGGCAACGGCGAAACGATCAAGGGTGCGTGCGATCTGGCGACAGAGGCGCGCAGAAAGACCCGTGCGGGCATAGACCCTATTGGCGAACGATCTGCCGACAAAATCAATGCGCGTGTTCACGCTGCAAAATCCATAACCTTTCTGGAATGTGCAGACGCCTACATCGAGGCGAAGCGCGCGGAGTGGAAAAACTCCAAGCACGTTCAACAGTGGACAAACACCCTGGCCACTTATTGCGTACCGGTATTCGGCAAGCTGCCCGTGAGCGAGGTGGACACCGCGCTGATAATGAAAGCACTGCAACCGATCTGGACAACCAAGACCGAGACCGCCGACCGTGTGCGTGGCCGCATTGAGGCGGTGCTGGGCTGGGCGACGGTGCGCGAATTCAGGCATGGCGATAATCCGGCGCGCTGGAAAAATCACCTGGACAAGATGCTGCCGGCTCCCGGCAAGGTGACACCTACCGTGCATCATGCGGCGCTGCCGTTCGCTGAAATGGGCACGTTCATGGCCGCGTTGCGTCAACAGGAAGGCATGGGCGCGAGCGCGCTGGAGTTCACTATTTTGACCGCGTGCCGATCCGGTGAGGTGCGCGGCGCTGTGTGGGCTGAGATTGACCTGGATGGGTGCGTGTGGGTTATACCAGCGGCACGCATGAAGGCCAAGAAAGAGCATCGCGTACCGCTGAGCAAGGCCGCCATGAAGGTGCTGGCATGGATGCAAGCCGAGCGGCGCGGCGATTTGGTTTTCCCTGGGCGCGATGAGGGCAAGCCGATCAGCGACATGACCATGACCGCCGTGTTGCGCCGGATGAATCGCGGCGATCTGACCACGCACGGCTTCCGTTCAACCTTCCGCGACTGGGTATCCGAATCGACAGCCTACCCCCGCGACGTGGCAGAAATGGCGCTGGCGCACACCATCGGCGACAAGGTGGAGGCAGCCTATCGGCGCGGCGATCTGTTCGCCAAGCGGGTGCGCATGATGGAAGACTGGGCGAAGTATTGCGCCACGGTGCAAGGCGACACGGCGAATGTTGTGCCGCTGAAAAAGGGCAAGACCGCCGCCTGACGGAGTCAGGCAAAAGCGGGGTTGGCTGGTGTACTACCACCAGCCACTCCCTAACCACCACGCAAACCTAACAAGGAGGTACGCATCATGGCTAGTGAAGATTCTACACGGGATTCATTCAGGCAACGGCTCTTGGCCGTGTTGGACTATGACGGAATACCAGAACGCCAGCGCGTTAAACATGTGGCAAGCGCTGGCAAGTTTTCTCTATCTACAGCACGTAGGATGTTGACTGTTGATAGGGATATTGGAAACTCAAATGGAGTTTGGCTGCTTAATCTGGCTAACGGATTGGGCGTGAGCTATCGCTGGCTGTACGAAGGTCAATTTGAAAGATTCGACCCACGCACGGCACGCATTCAGCTTGTGATGATGGATGGCGAAACCACCGAAGAGGCTGACGCGATCATAAAAACAATCGCCAGCGAAGTGCCTGACGAGCCGACCTATGCATATGTCGGCGCACAGGACCTGAGCACCGTTGTCATAGTTGAGCAGCATCGTCGCCTGTCAGAGTGGGAAAAGAACAAAAATTTTCGATTCATGCTCCGGCTTATTAACGACGATCCCAAGGCAAACCGTTTGCTTGAAATGTGCAGGCGCGGACAGATAACCAGGCAGCAAGTGTTTCAGATGGTGTAACGAGTTTGCCGCACCTAGCCCGACGGGGCGAATAGCCGGACACTTCACCGGCGTGGTGCGGCTCCTATTTGAAGGGCACTGTGAAGGGTGCGCCATGAATGAATTCAGATTTTCAGATGAGCAGCGGAAAGCCCTTATTTTCGTTGCTCTCAAGAAATTCCCGGCAGACATGACGGAAGTTTTTTTGAATGAGTCGCAACGAATTATCAGGGAGTGGTTTACCGATTACCCGGTAAGGAATGGCGACAACAAACAAAATCGGGAGCGCCTTGAAATGTTGGCAACCCAACTGGATAAGACCCGCAACTATATGCTTTTGCTTCCCGATATGGGCCGGCAACAACTAGCCGCATATTGGAAATATGGGTATCACAAGCCCAAAGGATTGACGTGCAACATAAAAGATATTGAGTCTCTTTTATTTGAATTGCAGCGGTGTATAGCCGACGTGATACAACCGGACGGCATAAGCAAATCCATTGAGCGCGAGCTGATAGAGAAACTGGCTTGGGCGTTTGTGGAAACGTTCCGGACTAGGCCCACAACCTCACCGGCCGGCCCATTTATGTGTTATCTAGATCACCTCTCAGAAAATATCTTATCTGCGCAAGACAACGGCAAAGTCGTTTTCGGCAAAGGCTTGGTTGCTGGAGTGTTGAAACACGTCAGAAAACAGCTCGATGATGAAGATAAATTTATGACGAGTTGACTAAGAGTTGACCTACTTTTCCGAGTGAATGGAGTAAAACAACCCACAGACCGGGATTAAACAACAGCAAACACCCCGCTAATCTGCGCGCTCCATCTCATAAGGAGCCGCGCAAATGAATCACAACCCACAACGAACCGCCGCAGACATTCCCGCCGCGCTGCGCAACTTCGATTTTTTACCCTCGTCCTGCATGGTACGCCAACCCGTTGTGCAAGCGTTATTTGCTTGCTCTGCTGCGACTGTTTGGCGACGTGTAAAAGCTGGAACCCTACCTGCCCCACGAAAATTATCTGAGCGCGTGACCGCCTGGCAAGTTGGCGAGCTGCGCCGCGCTTTGAGTGGCAGCAAATCATGATTGCCGCCCGCCTTAGTCGTGCTGACAAGCTCACCCTAGCTAAAGAAATTGTTGCCAAAGCTCAGGCATTGTTAGCTGAGTTCGGCAAGCCAGAAAAGATAGGCGGAAACATACAGGTTGCCGCCGCGCAAATCGGAGATTTTAAAATCATGATGATTACCCCGTTTTCAGGCGTTAAAACGGGGCATGGCGACTTTAGCTATCAGGTCGATATATGGCACAACAAAATCGGAAAAGTGTTTGGCGCTTCGTGGGCACCGCAAAAGCGATGGGCGAATGAGTTTGAATGCTTCAGGCTGGTTAAAGGCGAGTGGATAGATGGCTTTTTGGCGGGCGTCAATTAATGCGCCGGACACTTTACAACGAACACCCGCGCGGCTGCCGGTTTTCAACCTCCACCACCCGCAAAATGGTTCCCGTTGCGCTGGAAGATTTAGCTGCACAAGGCACCCGAGCACAGCGCCGTTTTGCAATGCGTGAGCTGCGCAAATTGAAAAACAAATAAGGCGGCAAGCTGTGACCATCAAGAAGCTGCCGCCCTATGCCAAGGCGATCAACGATGCGCGGCGCAATGGCATGATACCTGCGCGCGGATGCCTTGGGCATATCGCTATCGGCTTTGAATGGCGGCGAAACATCGTTCCCGACTTCCCCGTTGTGGTTGTGCCACCCGAGCGCGACCCCGCCGAATTTGAATGGCGGTTTACTGCCGGCCTTGATGTTTTCATCATGCACCGCGACCGCGATATTCCACGCCTGCACGCCCTTTGCTGCGCGCTGTTCGCCGCGAAGGCGCGCGACGTGCAAACCTTCAACATGGATAAAGTCTGTCGGCGCGAACCGCGCGCTTGGCTACGGCTTATTCCGCTATGGAAAAAACAGCCATGCCAAAACCAACCCTCAATCTAGTCAAGGCAGGCAAGGAGCAGCGGGCGGCCTTCAACGGCGATGGGCAGCGCGTTATCCGGCACGATCCCGGCAAGCTGCCCGAGATACTGGACGAATGCGAACAGGCGCTTGTCGAGATCAATTGCAACCTGTTTGTGCAATCGGGGCGGCTGGTGCGGATCTACCCGGCGAAGGAGGGTTTGATTTTTGGCGTTAGCCGACCTCGTGGCGCGATCACACTGCACCCCGTTGATGGTGCGCACCTGGTTGAACTGCTGACGAAGGCCGCTATTCACCAGCGCTTTGACGCACGCGCCGAAGAATACAAGCCGTGCGATTGTCCGCGCCGTGTGGCTGATGCCTTTTTGGCGCGTGGCAATTGGCCGCATCTAAACCAGCTTGCCGGGTTTATTGAAGCACCAACCATCACGCCGGATGGCCGCGTAATCGAGCAACCCGGCCATGACGAAGATACGGAGCTATTCGCAGCATTTGAACATAATGTCCGCTCCACATCACCCAAGCCGATGCCTTCGCGTACAGACGCGGAAAAAGCAAAGCTGGTGCTGATGGAGCTGGTGGACGACTTCCCCGTTGTGGGCGAAGAGGATACATCTGCAATGCTGGCTGGAATAATCACTAGCCTGGTGCGGCGCATCCTCCCCGCCGCCCCCATGATGGCGATCACTGCGCCCACACCGGGTACAGGCAAAACCCTTGTTGCCGAGACGTTCGCTATTATCGCCACCGGGCGCCGCGCCTCTGTGCTATCGCTGGGCCACGATGAAAGCGAAGCCGAGAAACGGATGGGCGGGGTACTGATGGCCGGTGATAGTTGCATCTTGCTGGACAACGTCGAGCGCCCACTCAAGGGCGATCTGCTTTGCCAAGTATGCACACAGCAATTTGTCCGGCTGCGACCATTGGGCGCAAGCGGCATGGTGAGCATTCCAACCCACGCGCTGCTGGTGGCGACCGGTAACAACTTGAGCATCGTGGGCGACCTCAAGCGGCGTGTCGTACTGATTCGCATGGATGCCAAAACGGAGAGACCTGAGCAACGGACATTCCCCCGCGATCATCTGAAAACTGTATTCGAGCGCCGGGGCGAACTGATACGCGCAGCGCTCGAAATTCCGCTTGCGTACATCGCTGCCGGTTCGCCTGCCATTGCTGGACTGCACCCGCTGGGCGGCTTCGAGTTGTGGGACAAGATGGTACGTCGCCCTCTTGTTTGGCTGGGCATGGCTGACCCGCTCAAGGCCGCCGAAGCATTACGCCAGCAAGACCCCGACCTGGAGACCATGCGGATGTTGTTTGAATCATGGCGTGCGGTATTCCCCAGCGGCCAAGCAACCGCCGCCGAGGTTGTTGCGGCCAGTCTCGACGGCATGATGAATGGCACGGTCAAAACCAACCCCGATCTATACGATGCCCTGCAGATGGTATGTGCCGAGAAGATCAACAGCCGCCGCCTCGCTGGCTGGCTGCGCACCCACCGCGACCGCATCATTGACGGCATGAAGCTGGAACAGTGCGGCATGGATGGCCATGCAAAAATCGCCAGATGGAAGATCGTCAAATGCGGGTAATGCAGGTAATGCGGGTAATGTTTCTTACAAGGTGTGAAATATGTCAAAGACAAAATATATATATGGGGTGAAACACACCCTGCATTACCCGCATCACCCGCAAACGAAAGAACAGGAGGCTTGACCATGAACACCAGAGACGCAGCATATATGACCGGCCTCAACTACCCAGGCGGCGTGCCAGCACTGGCCGCACGCATGGGTATGGATGCACGTGATCTATCCCGCAAGCTCAACCCGAACACTGGCAACCTTGGGCTTGATGAGGCCATTGTGCTGATGGTTATGAGCGGCGATCACCGCATCCTGCACGCCATGGCTGATGAACTTGGCTATACGCTGGCACCACAACCAGACGAGTCTAGCAAATGAAAAGGTACTCCCTAGCTCCTCCCTTTGAGGGTAATGCGAACCCCGTATTGCCGCTAGGTTGTGGCTTCAAAAACTAGGTCAACTCGAAAGGCGACTCTATGACAAACCCCCTTGACCTTGACCGCGACACCACAAAAACCGCGTTTTTACCCTTCGCCCCCGGCGCGCTGGATCGTAGCGGACTGCGCTTGACGCGCGCTGAATTCTCTAGATTTTTGGGCGTTTCAAAACAGGCCGTCGGCGAATGGGTGACGTCCGGAAAAATCACACTGGGCGCGGATGGCCGTCTTGACCCTCGGCAGGCCGTAAGCCAACTTCTTCGCAATTCTGATCCGGCGCGGCTTAGGGCAAAAGTGTTGGAGCCGCTGGTGCGCGACATCGGCCTTACGCAAAAAAAGGTTGCCGATCTGGAGCGCGCCCTGGCTGCAGCCACTGAGGGCGCATCCTTCCACGAAGAATGCGCGAATGAGTTTGCCGCGCAACTGGACACCTTCGACAACCACCTTCGCGAAGAGCGCGACGTGCTGGTTACGCTGCCTGTCGGCAAGGTTATTGACGGCATCACGGCATGGTTGAAGCGGGTTTCCGAAGACGGCACCACCGCCGCCGGCGCGCTTCTGATTCTGGAGTGCGTGCCCGGCTACAGTCTGGACATTTCACAGCGCGAACTGGATAGCCTGAATGCCCCGGATAACTTACCCGTTGGCGCGCTTGTCGAAGACAAAAAGGGGGGCGGGAATGAATGACCAAGCCATGGCCGCGCAGCAACTGGCGGCGATCACCGACAACCTGGCTGCGCTGTTCGCCGACTACTGCCAGCGCAACGTATCGCCCGGCCTGGCGGTGATGCTGGAGGCGTACAGGGCGCAGCGCCTTGACCTGGTGCTGACCGTTCACGCCTCAATGGGCGGCGCTGATTTTGCCTGCTGTGCACTGCCGGTGGGCGGCGGGCCAGCCGATCTGGTGCAACTGTTCACCGTGCATACGGTGCCCGCAGCGCCTGCCGGGAAGGCACATTGATGGACATGCTCATGCACGAAAAGCATCCGCCCTCGCCGGTGGCGCGCCTCGCCTCATTGTTGGACAGCCTTTTCCATAGCCAGCCGATCACCCCCGACGTGCGGGAATGGTTGATTAAATCGTTTCTCCATTACCTGCACCACGGCGGCGAATACCCGCTCGACCGCTTCCTTTGCCTCGCCCCGATAGATGCCGGGACAACCAGCTTGTCCACGCGCCTGGGGTTGCTCAAGCGCAACCTGCACCTGGCGGCAGCGCTGCGCAGCATCGCGCTGGATGAATCCGTTACCGGCTGGGGAAGATGCCAGCGGCTTGCTGGTGAAATCAAAAAGTTTGAAGGCCGTTTATGGAAACTCTACCGGCAACTACCAGAACCGCCGAACAACTGGCCGGAGTGGCAGCAAGACCTGTTCCGCGCATACCAAACCGGCGTGCGGATACCGCGAACAGCGCACGGGCTGTATGCAATCGTTAACCAGATTGACGGGGTTTCATTTAACGCGCCGGGCGTGAAACTGCTTGCGTCTCTAACCCGGCTTCAATCCAAATGAAAAAATCCTGGTACAGCATCAACGCCCTATCTTTCGACACGGGAACCATGTCGATCTTCGACGACATCGGCGCTTTCGGTGTAACCGCCACACAGTTTATCCAAGACCTTGCCAACCTGGGCGACATCAAGAATCTGACAATCCAAATCAACAGCCAGGGCGGCAGCGTTCAGGATGGCGTTGCGATCTTCAACGCGATCAAACAACACCCCGCCCATGTGACTATGGAAGTTAACGGCTGGGCATTGTCCATCGCCTCATTCATCGCGATGGCTGGCGACACCGTCCGCATGGCAAGCAACAGCTTGCTGATGCTGCACAACCCTTGGATAAGCACAGCGGGTGACGCGGCGGAATTACGCAAGACCGCCGACGTGCTGGACAAAACCAAAGAGACGCTTATTTCCGCATACGCGAGATCAGGAAAAAGCCGCGCGGAAATCATCGCCCTGCTCGATGCAGAAACATGGTTCACCGCTGATGAAGCGCTGGCCGCTGGCTTCGCAGATGAAGTGCAATCAAGCGGCCAGCCTGCCGCCAGTTTCAACAGCAACAGATTCACCATCCCCCCTCGTCTATTGAAAGGAAACACCGTCATGAATATGCAAGTGAATAACCAAACCCCAGATGAAATCCGCGCTGCCGCCCTGGCTGCCGATGCTCAACGCCGCAGTGAAATCAACGCATCGTTCAGCAAATTTAAAGACCGCCCAGACGTGGCCGAATTGCAGGCAGCCTGCGAAAAAGACCACACCATCAGCGCGCAAGCCGCCGACCTGAAATTGCTGGCGATACTCGGCAAAGACAGCTCCCCCGTCATGGGGAATAATTATATTCCCGGTGACTTTGAACCGCAGGCACGGCGCGGCAATGACTTCAAGGAAGCCTGTACACAATCGCTGCTGATTCGCGCCGGCGTGCGCGTGGAAAATCCATCGCCGCTTGTGCGCGACGTTGAGCGGATGAATATCACCGCCATGGCGGAAAACATCCTGAGCATGAACGGCAAGCGCAATCCCGGCTTTGGGCGTGCCGACATCATCAAGGCGGCGCTAACCACCAGCGACTTCCCCGAGCTGCTGGCCAACACTGCCGGCAAGGCCATGATGTTGGGCTATGACACTGAGCCCACCACGCATCAAATCTGGACCGGTGAAAAGGAAGTTGCCGACTTCAAGGAAAAATCATTTGTGGCGCTGTCCGAGGCACCGGGCCTGCTTGAAGTTGCGGAGGGTGCGGAATACAAGCATGGCGCTTTTGGCGAGGCGGCGGAAAAATTTTCCATCAAGACCTTTGGCCGGATGCTGACCATCACCAGACAGGCACTAATAAACGATGACCTCCAGGCGTTTACCGCCATGCCTGCCGCGTTCGGTTCATCTGCGCGCCGCACAGAAGCCGATCTGGTTTACGCGAAGCTGACCGGCGCACCGGTAATGTCGGATACCAAGACCCTGTTCCACGCCGACCATGGCAACCTCGCCGCGAGCGGCACGGCCTTGAGTGTGGATTCGTTGGGCGCCGCCCGTGCAGCGATGCGTCGCCAAAAAGGCATCAAGGGTGAAAGCCACCTTGACCCGCAACCGCGCTTCCTGATTGTGCCTGTCGTGTTGGAAAGCAAGGCCGAGGCCATGCTGAATAGCCTGGTATTGTACGGTGCCTCAAACGGCGTTGATAACTTACAATACCAGGCTATT
>Ga0209343_10007250_pt1 | contig 13102 bp, 6 predicted proteins | sample RifCSPlowO2_02_FD_184026 | JGI IMG/M metagenome (GOLD analysis project Ga0209343, IMG submission 184026) | Groundwater microbial communities from Rifle, Colorado - Rifle CSP2_plank lowO2_0.2 (SPAdes) (version 2) | ecosystem: Environmental > Aquatic > Deep subsurface > Groundwater | place: Rifle... | reverse complement strand
GGCGCTGTACAAGACGAACACCTTTACGGACTGGAACGGCAATCCGGTAACGGAGACGACCTACTACGACGCCGCAACGGGCGCCAAGCTGGGCATGAGCAACACGAACACGTGGACGGATAGCACCACGGGCTTCAGTTCGACCAACACCTCGTACAACGACGCCAACTGGAACTGGCTGGGCTCCACATGGAGTGACAGTACTGGCAGCAGCGGCAGCAACAGCCGCGTGACGAACGCTGACGGCAGCTACGTGGAAAGCGGCACATGGACGGACGGCACGAATACGGACAGCTACCAGCACAACTACAACGCCGACGGCAGTTTCGCGGGCGGCACGAGTACGCACAATGGCACCACGATAACCTTTGACGCAAACTGGACCGTGACATCGGATCTTCCACCCTACCCGACGGCACTGACGCTCAACACCGATGGCATCACGATCGATTTTTCCGAGATCGCCTTTGCTCCGACCGACCCCACCGCTCTCGCGTTTACGATGTTGAAGAACGGTGACCCTACGATGCCGATGAACATCGTCAGCTTCACCGGGGACGGCACAGCCAATTGGATCATCCACACCGACCAGACTCTGGCGACAGGTGATTGGGTGCTGATTAATTATGCCGGCACGGATGCTACCAACGGCATCAGGGATGCGGTCGGCAACGTGATGTTGAATGATGCTCCTTCTGGGTATGGCGGCTCTGCGGAGGGTGGAAGCTGGAACGATGCAATCGACCTGAGCAATTCGACCGTATTCTCTGCCACGGCCGGTTATGACATCAGCGGCGGCTTGGGTGACGATACACTTATCGGTTCCGCCTCCGATGACTGGATTATGGGCGGCGCCGGTGCGGACACCATGACGGGCGGCACAGGCATGGATCATTTCAATTTCGTGCAGGATTCCTCGAGCCGGGTCAGTTACAACGGTTCTGTGTATTCCGCCGTCAACGGTGCTCTCGACCGCATTGCCGACTTCTCCAGCGGCGATTCAATATCCATGAATGTTGTGGACAGCAGCGCGCCCGGTGTTATGCAGAACAACGGCCTGAGCATGATGGATGCCACGCCGACGGACGGGTTGGCGACTGACCAGGGATTCTTCCTGGTGCAGGGCAATTACAGCGCGGGTACGTCTACGACGTTTACTGTTGATGCGCTCGGTGCTGACACGATGGTGATGTACGACAGCGATGCGACTACAGGCGTAGCGCAATCCGGCATCGTGCTGAGCGGCGTGACAGTGGCTCAGCTTGGCGCCTTCCCTGGTAGCAGTTTTATCGAGTATATGGGCGGCACAGGCGGCACAGGTACAACTGATAGCGTCCCCGGCGGTGTGGGCACAACGGTGAGCTTGAACATCCCTGGGTCGATCACCGGCACGGTCGATGCGCTCTCTGCCTATCCATGGCTGGATGCGGATTGGTATCAGGTTAACCTGACATCCGGGACGACCTACCAGTTTGACCTGTCGTCCGGCACTTCACTGGATGGCAAGTTGGAGATATTTGACTCAACCGGCCTGATCCAGACATACGCCAATAGCGGCACTGCCGGTGTCTCTGAATCGCTTAGCTACATTCCCGTTTCGAGCGGCACATACTATGTTTCAGTATCCAGTGGATCTTCCGGCAGCAATACCACCACCGGCAGTTTTACCCTGAACGCATCTGTCGCCACCACAGGCGGCACAATTACCAATCTCAACCTCACTGGCACATCAGGCGATGACTTCTTGGTCGGCGGGGACGGCAATGACTGGCTTACTGGCGGCGCTGGGGTGGATTACCTCGATGGCGGTAACGGTTCCGACGTAGCCTTCTTCGAAAGTGCTGCAAGCGGCGTCGTGATTAACCTGCGCACCAATACGGTAACCAACGACGGCTTCGGCAATACGGAAACGATAGTCAACGTCGAGAATCTGCATGGTTCTGCGTATAACGATATCATCCAGCTTGGCGACGGCGGCGCTTATGTCTTCGGACGTGCAGGGGCTGACCAGCTCACCGGCGGCGATGGCAATGACAATCTGATCGGTGGCTCTGGCAACGACACTCTTGACGGCGGCGCCGGACTCAACAGTATCGATTACAACGCCGATTGGGATACTGCTGGCCCCGCGACGCAGGGTGTGATTGTCGATCTCGTGAACGGCACGGCTACCGACAATTGGGGCGGAACGGACACCTTTATAAACATTGGGGGCGTCGGTGGCTCTTCTCTTGACGATGTCATCACCGGTGACGCAGCCAGCAACTGGCTGAACAGTTGGGAAGGCAACGATACCCTGAATGGCGGCGCTGGCTTGGATCAGCTCGCTGGCGGTGCCGGAGCGGACACCCTGACGGGTGGCGCGGACGGAGATCATTTCCAATTTGTGCAGGATTTGTCCAGCGTTGCAAGTTTCACCGGTGCAAGTTTGGCTACGGGGACATTCACCTTTGCCGATGGGGTCGATCTGATAACCGACTTTTCCAGCTACGACACAATGTCGTTGAATGTATTCCACAGCTATAGCCCTACGTTACAAGGCTTGAGCATGATGGGTGCCACTCCGGCGGACGGGTTGGCGACCGACCAGGGCTTCTTCCTGGTGCAGGGCACCTACAGCGCGGGTACATCTACGGAGTTCACGGTTAATGCGTCCGGTACTGATACGATGGTGGTGTACGACAGCGATGCGACGGCAGGCGTAACGCAATCCGGCATCGTGCTGAGCGGCGTGACAGTGGCGCAACTCAGCGTTAATGCCGGTAGCCATATTGTTTCGTACGGCACGGGCGGCACAGGCGGCACCGACACCACTCCCCCCACCGTTATTGGCGCCGGTTTCGATGTGGCAACTCCAGGGACTTTCGAAATAAATTATTCCGAGATCGTTGTGCAGGGACCTAGTGCACAATACATTCTTGCCCAGAATGGCGTGACGCCGTTGACCCTTACGGGCGCCACTCCGATGACCACAAATGATCCAAACAATACGATTACGGCTACTTTCACTGGCGCAACGCTCGCGGCGGGCGACTATGTAGTGTTGAGTTCCGACAACGTGGGCGGCATTAAAGACTTGGCTAACAACGCGTTGCCGCAGGGCACGGTGGTATTCGGTAGTTATGGGACATTGGACATGGTTGGCACGACCATCGACCTGACGGCCAACCCGTTGCCTGCGGGCAGCTATTCGCCGGTCTATATCCGTACTCATAGTGGCCACGACACCGTCACCGGCACCAGCGGCACGGATCTCATTAAAACCGGGCGCGGCAACGATGTCATCAACGGCTCTTATGGGGCGGACTTTATTAACCTTGGCGAGAGCGCTTCCTACTCGGATACGGTGGTTTTGCAGAGCTACATGAGCGGTTTCTATACTTACGATTACGCCGGTACGAGTTATGTCAATAACTACAGCGACACGATCAATGGTTTCGTCGTGAACGGTGCGGTCAAAGTGGATGTAAATGGTGTGGGTACCCCTACCGGCGCTATTGATGCGGCTATCAACGACAAGCTGGATCTGCCCTCTAACACTATTGTGGCTGATGTACCCCTTGTTGACGGTTTCGATGCGGGCGCATTGTTGAGCCACAGCATCGCCGGCGGCATGGTCACTTTCGGTACCACCGGCGGCGCTCCCGCAACAATCAATGCCACAAACCTGAACGATGCGCTGACCTATCTGCAACTCAACATCACCGGCGCCGGCGAAACGGTGGCCTTTGCGTATGACAGCGACAGCAACGGCACCGCCGATTCGACGTACATATTCCAGGGCAATCCATTTGGCGATGATCCTATTACTGCCGTGCTGAACGGCGTGACCGGGGTGACGCTGGGTGCGGGAGTGGCGGGCGCCGGCATAACCCAGAGCGGCCCCATTACGGTGAGCAGCGATGCATCTGGCGTAATCGGGAACGGCATCAGCACCCCCTATGGCATCTCCGCAGATGGGCGCTACGTAGTGTTTGAAAGCGCTGCCGCCAACCTGGTGGCGAACGACACAAATGGGGTTATTGACATCTTCAGGAAAGACACCCAGACCGGCGCGATCATGCAATTGAATACCGATGCGTCTGGTGCGGTGGGGAACGGTACCTACAACTTCGTTGGCGATGTCTCTGCCGAAGGGCGCTATGCGTTAATCGACAGCGATGCCACCAACTTGGTGACGGGCGACGCCAACGGATTATCCGATGTGTTTGTCAAGGACACCGTGACAGGTGCGATTACCCGGGTGAGCACCGATGCGAATGGCAACGAGGCGACGGGCGGAGTTCTTGGCGGCAGCTACTGTTTTGACATGTCTGCGGATGGCCGCTATGTGGTCTTCGGCAGTGACGCTACAAACCTGGTGACGGGAGACGCCAACAACACCTTCGATCTCTTCCTGAAGGACACTCAGACGGGGGCGATCACACGGGTGAACACCGCTGCGGATGGCACGGAGGTAACTTATACGGTCGGCGCCGATAATTTCCTCGGCGGCTTCGTTTCTGCCGATGGCCGCTATGTGATATTCAACAGCGATGCCGACAACCTGGTGGCAGGCGACACCAACGGCGTGACCGACATCTTCAAGAAAGACCTTCAGACGGGCGCAATCACGCGGGTGAACACCGATGTAAATGGCACGGCGGCAGCCGGGAGCATTAACTATGTCGACGACTGGACGAACTGGGTGTTGGCCAACGAGATAGCCGGCGTGTCGGCGGATGGACGCTATGTGGCGTTCAACAGCATGGCCGACAATCTGGTGGCGGGAGATACCAACGGCGTTACCGATGTGTTTGTCAAGGACACCGTGATCGGCACGATTACGAGGGTAAGCACCGATGCATCCGGTGCAGAGGCGAACAATCGTAGCGTATCGCCCTGGCATAGCCTCTCCGCCGACGGCCGCTATGTGGTATTCCAGAGCAACGCAAACAACCTGGTAGCAGGCGATTCCAACAACCTGCAGGATGTTTTCGTCAAGGATGTCCAAACCGGCGTGATCGCGAGGGTGAACCTCGATGCTACGGGTGGGCAGGCAGTGGGTGGCGGTAGCAACAAGGCGCGCATCTCCGATGACGGCAGCACGATTACTTTTAGGACCTACGCAGGCAACCTGGTGGCGAATGACACTAACGGCGTGGCAGATGTGGTGACAGTCGCCAATCCGTTTATGACCGGTGCGGGTGCGGGCGGCACAGGTGCCGGGATAAACGTGGTGCAACTGGTCGATACCACGGCTCCGGAGTTCACTGATATCAGCTTCGGCACCGGCGCAAACGCATCGATCATGCTGACTGTGTCGGAGGATGTATTTGCCAATGCTGGGGTGGCGCCTGGGTCATGGCTTCTGAATGGTGGAGGTGCAAATATTATTACCGGGGCAAGCATTGCCGGTAACGTGGTTACCGTTACCACCAGCGCCACGCTTGCGCAGACTGATTGGTTGCTTGCGACCAGCGGCGATATGTTAAAGGACGCTTCCGGCAATGCCGAGGTGGCAGGCATGACAGGGGCGATCGGCGGATCCGGCGACAACACCATCGACATGAGCGCATTTTCTGGTGGAAGCCTGTATATCGGGGGCGCTGCCGGCAACGACATTCTCACCGGTTCGGCTTCGGCTTCGTCGACCGATATCGAAGGTGGCGCCGGGGCGGATACCGTGACCGGTGGCGCCGGCATAGACTGGTTTGGCTTCGCACAGGGGGATTCGCCGGTTGTGACCTATGATTCCGGTTCTGGCAACTTTACCTTTTTTGGGGGAGGTTTTGCCGATATCATCACCGACTTTTCGAGTGGCGAATCCGTTGGTCTGCACGGCGTGGCCGGTAAAATGGCTGCCATGCCGACCGATAGATTGGCGGCCGACCAGAGCTTTTTCATGGTGGGGGGCTTCTACAATGCGGGTACCGGAGTGTTTGGCCAGAATAATGTAAGTGGCACCGATGCATTGATCGTGTATGACGGCGATGCAACCGCCGGTGTGATGCAAACCGGCCTCGTGTTGAGCGGGGTGACACCGGCTCAGCTTACTGTCTGGAATGGCTATATTTCGCACATATAATCCTACATTCCTCTGTTGGCGAAGAGTTATCAGGTATTTCAGCGGGTTATGCCGCTTCTGTAGGTGCGAATTCATTCGCACATAACTCGTTGAGCGTGCGAATGAATTCGCACCTACCAACCCCTCAACTGAGGATTTTAGGATAATTGGTTGTTCCGGCTTTGCCGCAGTATCGCTGAAGCCGTCCGCGCGAGCGGGCGGTTTCTTCTTTTTGTTGATTTGATTGAATGAGAGGTAACGAAAATGGATAAGGCAGAACAAACGGCTCAGACAGCCATGATTCCCGAAGAGGGAATGAAGGTGCATCAGGAGCGCCAAATTGAGGCGATGCTGGAGCAACACAGGAAACAGGTCGAGGCGATAGCCGCGCAGCAGGCGGCTCAACTGGAGGCGATCAAGAAGCAACATGAAGCGCATCTGGCGGGAGTGCAGAAGCAGCATGAGGCGCAAATGAATTCCATCCTCCAGGGGCAAAAGGCGCAATTGAATGCGCTCAAGGGGCAGCATGAGGCGCAACAGAACATGCAGCCGGGCAGGGTGGTTCATTAGCAGATTGTTCCGTTCGTCGGAGCTCCAATTTTTTGGTTGCAGATTTCCGTAGGTGCGAATTTATTCGCACGAACACCAAGCTATGTGCGAATAAATTCGCACCTACAGCTGTGTAGGGCGGGGCTAGTTGTTTCATCAAACGATGAAGCCGTTTACCCACCCTTCTACGGGAACTGAAAAACAGCTTGCCTATATGTTGGTATCACATATAATACCAACGAATGGACATCATACTCGATACCAATGTAGTGTTTTCGGCGATGAACTCATCGCTGGGCGCGTCTCATAAGCTGTTGAAGCGAATTGATCAAGCGCCCCTGCGAATGCATGTTTCGACACCGCTGGTGTTGGAATATGAAGCGGTGTTGAAGCGCAATAATTCGTTGAATTATGCCGATGTCAATGCTGTGGTGGATTACTTGTGCCACATTTCAGAACAACATGGGATTTTTTACCTCTGGCGACCTGTTCTGAAAGATCCGCAGGACGATCACGTCCTTGAACTGGCAGTAAAAGCAAATGCCGTAATCGTTACGTGGAACGTGAAGGATTTTGTGCCGGCAACTGCACGTTTCGGGTTGGAGGTTATTACGCCGCGCGACTTGTTAAAAAGGTTGGGGGAGATATGAGTGTACTGAGTGTTCGTTTGTCTGAATCCTTGCATAAGATGGCCAAGGATGTTGCCGAGGAAGATAATGTCTCTCTCAATCAGTTCATCGCGACGGCAGTAGCGGAAAAGGTAGCTGCTCTGACAACTGAGAAATACCTTGAGTCGCGTGCAATGAAAGGCTCGCGTCAGGCGTTTGATAAGGCGCTAGACAAGGTTCCTGCCGTGCAACCCGAAGAGTTCGACCGAATCGGAACGCCAGATTAAGCGGTGGTTGTTGCGGGACTTTTGCGGTCAATTTCCAGCGCGCATCACCCCAAGAAAGTTGCGTGGGGTGGGCACGGGTTTTGTGCCCACCCTAAGCCGGACGAGCCTGAACCAAAAAGACGGTCATTGCGAGGAGCGCAGCGACGTGGCAATCCAGATGCTTCTACTCATAAAGGCATTTTTGATTAACTGGATTGCCGCGCTTTGCTCGCAATGACGTCTGCTACAAACTTGGCAGGCTCAGGTAAAGCTCAATAATTACGCGATATACGATACATCTATGTGGTCAGCAGAAAAGCCGTGATGAAATTTATAACACTAGTCCTTGCCGCCTTGTTGTTCGTGATTGGTTCCGCGCAGGCGCAGCCGGCCTGGACTTTCGAGCAGGTGCTCCAGTCGGCTTTGGACAGCCATCCGGCGATTATGGGCAAACGTGCCGGGCAAACTGCGGCGCGTGCCGATAAGAAAGGAACGGAGTGGTTGCGTTACCCCACGCCCAGTATCGAAGTGGCAACACAGGGCGGCGGAAAGGATAGTAGCCTGCTGCGCCTGGACCAGCCTTTGTGGAGCGGCGGGCGTATCACCGCCGCCATCGATGCGGCAGGCAGCCGGCTCGATGCGGCCGATGCGGCATTGACCGAGGCGGAACTGGATTTGACCCTCAGGGTCATTGCCGCCTACACCGAAGCTTTGCGCCAGAAGGCCAGGCAACAGTATGCCCAGGAGGGCGTGGACGAGCACGAGAAGCTGCTGGGCATGATCCGCCGCCGCGTGGAGCATGAAGTCAGTTCGCTGACCGACCGAAGTCTGGCCGAATCGCGCCTGTACCAGGCCGTCAACGAATTGTCGCAAGTTACGCAAGCGTATAACAACGCCCTGGCGCAGCTTGCGCAGTTGAGCGGTAAACCTGTGGCGGATATTTCCGAGCAGGGGATAAGCGCGCAGGGTGCGCCCGCCAGTCTGGAAGCCGCCCTGTCGCAGGCGCTGGGCTATTCGCCGACGCTGCGCAGGCTGATTTACGAAGAAGAAGCCGCCAACGCGGATATCGATTCCAAGCGTTCCGCCTATATGCCGCAATTATCCTTGCGCCTGGAAAAGAGCGTGGCGCAGGGGCAGACGCAGAACAACAGCGCCATGCTGGTGTTGCAGGCGCAGCCGGGTGCGGGGCTTTCCGCCGTGTCCGGCGTGGATGCGGCCATCGCGCGGCGCGAGGCGGCGCGCATGGCGCGCGAGGCGGCGGAGCGCAGCACCAGCGAGCGCATCACACTGGACTGGAACGAGTGGGAGGCTGCCCGGCTGCGCCAGGAGAATGCCGTTCGATCGCGCGCCATGTCCACCGATGTATTCGAGTCCTACACGCGCCAGTATGTCATCGGGCGCAAGAGCTGGATCGATGTGCTGAATGCGGTGCGCGAAGCGACACAGTCTCAATTTTTACTGGAAGATGCGCATGCACAGGCAATCGCCGCCAGTTTGCGCCTGCGCGCGCAGGCCGGGACGTTAGTGGGCATGGCGAATTCCAGATGATCATGAATCTGGCAGTTGGCGATTTTGTAGGTGCGAATTCATTCGCACTAACAGCGAGTTTTTGTAGGGTGGGCAAACGGTTTGTTGTTTGCCCACGCGGAGGAACGGTGGGCACAAAAAGCCGTGCCCACAACAAAATCTACGGGTGCAACCAATAGCCACGTAGGGCGGATGAGCCGAAGGCGTTATCCGCCGAATGAAAAAAACGGTTTGTTGTTTGCCCACGCGGAGGAACGGTGGGCACAAAAAGCCGTGCCCACCCTACAAAATTTACGGGTGCAACCAATAGCCACGTAGGGCGGATGAGCCGAAGGCGTTATCCGCCGAATGAAAAAACATACGGCGGAAGGCGCTACGCTTTTCCGCCCTACGCGTGCTCACTCCTACGGTTTTTGTAGGGTGGGCAAACGGTTTGTTGTTTGCCCACGCGGAGGAACGGTGGGCACAAAAGCCGTGCCCACCCTACAAAATCTACGGGTGCAACCAATAGCATAGTGAAGGACTGAAACCTTGAACGAATCGATGAAAAATAATATTACCGCGCTGCTGGACAAGTCGGCGCGGCTGGCCGGCCAGCGTGTCGAGGGCGCGCGTCTCGGCGATGTTGACCGCCTGCTCGATCAGTTGGATGAAGGACAAAGCGCGCCGGGTTTGTTCGCCGAAGTCTGGCAGGCCGCCGGTTTGGACGGTGTGCCCGCCAGATTGCACCCTCCGATGACATCGGATTTGCCTTTTGCAGTTTACAAACAAAATGCGGGCTGGGCGCTGATTCAAACGCGCGGCGCCGACGGCGTCTGGCATGGCGAAGGCATGGACGGCACGGTGCTGTCCCTGGCGTCTTTCGAGGATGCGGAGTGTATTTCATTGCCCCGCCGCTCCGGCATCATCAGGAGCGTGCCCAGCGCCATACGCCTCGTGTGGGATGCCATCTGGGCGCGCAAGAGCGTGTTTGTCGATGCGATTCTGGCTACGGCGCTGGTTGCGCTGCTGGCGTTGGCAACGTCCCTTTACGCCATGCAAATTTTTGACCGGGTCATCCCCAATCAAGGGTTTCAAACCCTGTGGGTGCTGACTGTGGGCGTGACGCTGTCGATCGGGCTGGAATTTCTGCTCAAGCAGGTGCGCAGTTACACCGTGGATAAAACCTGCAACGCGATTGACCATCAATTGTCCGAGTGGTTTTTCAATCGCATGCTCGGCATCCGCATGGAGGCGCGCCCCGCCTCGGTGGGCACGCTGGCCTCGCAAATAAAAGGTTTCGAGATGGTGCGCGGCGTGCTGGCTTCGACGTCGCTTTTCGTGGTTGCCGATGTGCCGTTTGCCCTGTTTTTCATTGTGGTGATTGCCCTGATTGGCGGCTGGGTGGTGGCGGTGCCATTGATTGCGTTGCCCATTGCCCTGGTAACGGGGCTGATGTTTCAAGGCGCCATTCAGCGGCACACCCGTGAAAACCTGTCCGCGAGCAACCGCAAGGCGGGTCTGCTGGTGGAGGCCGTGGATGGCGCGGAAGCGCTCAAGTCGAACAGCGCGGAGTGGAAGATACAGTCGCGCTGGAACCGGCTGGTTGCCGAAACGAGTCATGCGGAGCAAAGCATCCGCGACTATACGTCGCTGTCGCAAAATTCGACCGTGGGCTTTCAGCAGTTGAGCTACATTGCGCTGGTGGCGGCAGGCGCCTATTTCGTCACCGAAAACCAGTTGACCATGGGCGGCCTGCTGGCCTGCTCCATCATCGGCAACCGGGCAATGATGCCGATCGTGCAACTGCCGGGAGTGATGGTGCAATGGGCGCTGGCGCGCGCCGCCATCGAGGGGCTGGAGCAGGTTATCAATTTGCCCAACGAGGCGGACGAGGCGCATCAAATCCTCATGCCGCAGTCTCTCGAAGGGGGTTTCCGTTTTGAGCGCACACGTTTTGCGTACGGTATGGCAAAACAGGTGGCTTTGGAAGTGGAGCGTTTGGAGATCAAGCCGGGTGAGCGTATCGGATTGATCGGGGCGATTGGTTCCGGCAAGAGCACTCTGCTGAAACTGGCTTCCGGCCTGTACCGGCCTGCCGAGGGTAAGGTGTTTCTGGGCGGGATGGATATGGCCCTGCTCGCGCCGCTGGTGGTTCGGGAGAATGTTGCCTATCTGCCGCAGGAAGTGCGCCTGTTCAGCGGCAGCCTGCGCGACAATTTGCTGATGGGGCTGCCCGATCCGGGCGAGGACGCCATTCTGGAGGCGGCGCGGCGCACCGGGCTGATCGACCTGATCATGGGGCAGCCCAATGGATTGGCGCTGGAAATTACCGAGGGCGGGCGCGGCGTATCCGGCGGGCAGAAGCAGCTCATCGCGTTGACGCGCCTGTTGCTTGCGCGCCACAAAGTGTGGCTGCTCGATGAGCCTACCGGTGCGATGGATTCGGTGTCCGAAGCGCGGGTGGTCGGCTTGCTGCGCGAATTGGCCGCCGAGGGAGTGACGCTGGTGGTGACTACGCACAAAACCGCCTTGCTGCCGCTGCTTGACCGGCTGATTGTTCTGCAGGGCGGGCGCATGTTGCTCGACGGGCCGCGCGATGCCGTATTGGCGAAACTTTCCGGCCGGCCTGAACCGGTTTCTTTGGGGGCGGTATGATAAAAATTTCAATTGATGGGTTTGCAGGTGCGAATTTATTCGCACATAACTCGGTGAGCGTGCGAATAAATTCGCACCTACAAGAGCGGCATGATCCATTGGAATACCAGACTGCTCTTCGTCAACAGAGGAATACAGGATGAATATGCAGAAAGAAGCAGGCACGGGGCGGCTGCTGATCTGGGGTAGCGCGTTTGCTGTCATCAGTTTTTTGCTTTGGGCCCACTGGGCGGAACTGGATCAGATCACGCGTGCCAGCGGGCAGGTAATCGCCAGCTCACGCAATCAGGTGATTCAATCTCCGGAAGGCGGGGTGCTGGCCGAACTGCCGGTGCGCGAAGGTGCGCATGTCAAGCGCGGGCAGTTGCTGGCGCGTTTCGATAAGACCAAGACCGAAGCGGGCTATCTGGAAAGCCTGGCCAAGGCCGCCGCGCTCAAAGCGACGGTCAGCCGGCTGAATGCCGAGATATTCGGGGGCAAACCCAATTTCCCGCCGGAATTGGATAATTACCCGGAGTTTCGTACCAATCAGTTGGCGATGTTCAACAAACGGCAAAGCGCCGTGCATGATGAAATCGCCGCACTAGAAAAATCCAGGAAGCTGATCAAGGAAGAGCTCGAGATGAACATGCCGCTGCTGAAAACCGGCGACGTGAGCAGGTCGGACATACTCAGGCTACAGCGGCAGGTGGCGGACATCGAAGGCCAGATCACCAACCGGCGCAATAAATACCTGCAAGAGTGCCAGGCCGAATTGGGCAAGGCGCAGGAGGATCTGGCCGGTGTCACGCAAATCGTCGCGCAGCGCAAGGAGCAACTCGACTTTACCGAAATACACTCGCCCATGGACGGCATCGTGCGCAACGTGCGCCTGACCACTTTGGGCGGTGTGGCCAGGCCGGGCGAGGAAATCATGCAGATTGTGCCGGTGGATGACGACCTGATTATCGAAGTCAAGGTCAGGCCGGCCGACATCGCTTTCGTTAAACCGGGACTGCCGGCGACGGTCAAGCTCGATGCCTACGATTACTCGATCTACGGCACACTGGACGGCAAAGTAACTTATATCAGCGCCGACACGTTGGATGTGGACGTGCGCAACAACGAACAGCCTTATTACCGCGTGCAGATCAAAACCAGCATTCACAACCTCGTCAGCAAAAACAACGAGCGCATCGACGTTCAACCGGGAATGACCGCCACGGTGGACATCAAGACCGGCAAAAAGACCGTGCTGAACTATCTGACCAAGCCGATCACCAAAACGATTTCAGAGTCGATGGGGGAACGGTAGTCTCGGAACCGCAATGATGGCGCGCTGCATCTGAACGGCAACAACACCGGGTAACCGGGGTGGCTTTTGTTTAGTCTCTAAAGGTAGAACAAACGACAACAAATTGTCGCTTGTGAAAAGCATTTTGCTGCGGCTGTTTGCCGAAGGCAAACCTCTTTTTTCCGGCGAAGTCTGG
>Ga0209343_10007247_pt1 | contig 13104 bp, 9 predicted proteins | sample RifCSPlowO2_02_FD_184026 | JGI IMG/M metagenome (GOLD analysis project Ga0209343, IMG submission 184026) | Groundwater microbial communities from Rifle, Colorado - Rifle CSP2_plank lowO2_0.2 (SPAdes) (version 2) | ecosystem: Environmental > Aquatic > Deep subsurface > Groundwater | place: Rifle... | reverse complement strand
CAGCGGGCGCAGCGCCAGGCCGGGATTATCCACCTGAACGCGGCCCGCGTCAGCCAGCCAAGGCTGGGCGGGCAAGGCCGGCGCGCGGCACAGCGCCTGCACCCGCGCCAGCTCTGGCCAGTCGCGGTAATGAGGCGAGAGGCGATTGGGACTGCCCTGCAGTTCCAGCGCGGCCAGGCCCTGCAGCAAGGCCGCGGGCAACGGGAATTCGGCGGCCTGACTGGGGCCTATCCACAGCAGGCAGTCGCCATGCTCGGCCTCGTGAAAACCCGCGCGATCCAGGCCGAACAGGCCATCCAGCTGCGCCTCGGCCACCCCACGCAGCAGCCGCACCTGCCAGCCCAGGGCGCTGGCGGCAATCGCCACAGCGGCCAGGGCGTGGCCCAGGTCATGCTGGCAGTAACGGTAGGCGCGCTCGCCGTACTTCCACGCCTCGCGCCAGGGGATGCTGGCCAACGCCAGCAGGCAACCGCCCACGGGTAGGGCCTGGGCCAGTTGCTCGGCCAGGGGCGCGGGCAGCTCGGCGCGGATTTCCAGGGCGTGGGCGTCGGCCGTGTAATGGGCCAGCAACGCCCCCGCCTCCAGGCTGCCGGCCGGCAGCAGCAGATAGGCCTCGGTCGGATGCAGATTGCCCGACGAGGGATTGACCCGCAGCGCCCAGCGGCTGCCGCCGGCCTCCTTCCAGGCCGACAGCGCCAGACTGTCGTACAACAGTTGCGCGAGGCTGGTGCGATCGAGCGGCGCCGGCGCGCCCAGGGGCGCGGCGAACACCTGGTCATAGGCCGGCGACTCCGTCAGCGGACGCCGGCCCAGCTCGAGCAGGCGCGCGCCCGCATAGCGGCGAAAGGCGGCCGGCTGGGTCGCCCACTCCAGCTGCCCGGGCCCGGGGGCGAAGCGCTGTGGCTGATGCTTGCTCAGCTGGTGGTAGGCGCGCACGGCGTCCAGTTCGGTCATGGCTACTCCGCTTGAGTCGGCTGCGGTCGCAGCGCCATACTCAGTCGCTGCCCACAGAGCCCTATTCTATGCGTCTGCCGCTGGTCTATCACGACGACTACAGCCCGCCCTTCCCGGCCAACCATCGCTTCCCCATGGAAAAATGGTGTTGGCCCTGGCCCGCTGCCCCGCCTATACGCGATTAAGCTCAATGCAAATCGGCTCGACACACCCCTTTCGGGTTCACGCAGGACGCATAGAGGACATGGCATGTTATCCGGCTCAGCCACCCAAAACAGTGCAACCCTAAGGCTCTGGCTGATCCGCTGGCTGTACGCGGCCGCCATCACGCATTTTCTCGTCGGCCTGGTATTGGCCTGGCTGGGGCACTCGACGCTGTTCGAGGGTTATCTGCACGGCATCGACCTGTCCTTCTGGGGCGAAGCTGCGCCGGCGCCCGCGCGGGCTCAGCAACTGTGGTGGATCGCCCTGTTCGGCGCCACGGTGCAGAGTTTTGCCCTGTATATGTGGGCGCTGATTCACCTCGCCGATCGGCACAGAAGCCATACGGCTTGGGGCTGGCTGATAGTCGGCCTGGTCGTCTGGGCGCCGCAGGACATCGCGATTTCGTTGCAGGCCGATATCTGGCTGCACCTGTGGGTCGATTGCCTGGCCCTCGCCAGCCTGCTGCCACCGCTTATCTGGCTGTATCGCCACGACCGCGCCGCAGCCTCGGCTGAATCCACCTCCAAATAATCCCCTCATATCTGAACGCGGATGGACCAGCCTTCTGCTCAGGCTTTGGGCAAAACGGCGCGGCGCGACCGAGCCTGGCTTGCATAGGCGATGGCGAGGGCGACGACTATTAGAACGGCGGCGAGCGCAAAGCTAATCCGCATACCGCTGGCGACGGCTGCGGGGGTCGCCGTGCTGATGTCGGTCGTCATGGCGCCGAGGGCGAACACCGCGCCCATGGCGGATGCCCCGGTGATCAGCCCGAGATTGCGCGACAGGCTGAGCATCCCGGAAATGACGCCGCGCTGATCCGGCTGGACATCCAGCATCACGGCCGTGTTGTTGGCGGCCTGGAACAGCTGATAACCGGGGGTCAGGACGAGCATGGCGGCGATATAGCCGGCGATGCCGAACAGCCCCGGCAGCCCGGACAGCGCCAAGGCCCCCGCCGCCATGGCGCCAAGCCCAACGCCGAGCATGAGGGGCGCGCCCACACGGTCGACCAGACGCCCGGCCGGGACACCGCTCAGGGCGGAGACGAGCGGGCCAATCGACATGACGACGCCAACCAGCGCCGCGTTGAGCCCGAGCGCACGCGCCAGGTAGAACGGCCCGACCACCAGCGTCGCCATCATCACCGTGGAGACGAGCGCGTTCATGGCCAGGCTGGCACTTAGGCCAGGATCACGGAACAGCGCCAACCTGAGCAAAGGCGAGGCGACCCTCGTCTCGACCCATAGAAAGAGGCCGACGCCGCAGAGCGCAGCCAGCAGCAGGGCGATATTGAGCGAACCCAGATGGCCACGCCCGAGCGTCATGGCCAGCGCATAAGCCGCGAGCGTCAGCGCCAGCAGCAGCGTGCCGGCATGGTCGAAGCCCGCCCGCTCGGCCTGCGCCTCGCGGTGATCAACGGGCAGGTAACGCCGCGCGAGCAGGAAAGTCAGAACGCCCAGTGGCAGCATGACGAGAAAAATCGCCTGCCAGCCGAGGCCGGCGATCAGCACGCCGCCGAGGGATGGACCGAGTGCGGTGCCAATCGCGGACATGCTGCCGAGCAACCCCATGGCGCTACCGGTCTTGGCCTTGGGCAGCGTCTCAGCGACCAAGGCCAGGCTGAGGGCCATCAGGATGGCGGCGCCGAGGCCCTGCAGCGCCCGTGCGGCGATCAGCCAGCCGAGCGTCGGCGCCAGCCCGCACAGCAGCGAGGCCAGGGTGAACAGGGCGATCCCGGCCAGCAGCAAGCGGCGGCGGCCGATGAGGTCGCCGAGCCGGCCGACGCTGACGATCAGGCTGGTGATGGCGAGCAGATAGGCCAGCACGACCCACTGGACGTCCTGGAAGGTGGCGTTGAACGCCTGTGCCAGGGTCGGCAAGCCCACATTGGCGATGCTGGTGCCGAGCGAGGACAGCAACATGGACAGCGACAGGCTGGCGAGCGCCCAGCGCGCCGAGGGGGGCAATTGCGCATTGCCAGCGACTGTCTGAGCGCTGCCTGGCTTGGTCATAATCGTCATAGTTGGTTCTCTCCCGAACGCTAGTGATCGGAGCCTAATCCTCTGTTTGGCATAGCGGAAGCCGCAGCATTTGCACTTTATACATGCGCCTGACGCCATATCATGTTCAGGCCATGCTAGATTCGCGGCATGTCGACTCCCGATCTCAACCTGCTGATCACCCTGGACGCGCTGCTCGCCGAAGGCAGCGTGGCGCGCGCCGCCCAACGCTTGCGGCTGAGCCCCTCGGCCATGAGCCGGGCGCTGGCGCGACTGCGTGAGACCACCGGCGATCCGCTGTTGGTCAGAGCCGGACGCGGCCTGGTGCCTACCCCTCGGGCGCTCGAACTGCGCGAGCGGGTCAGCCAGCTGGTGCAGGACGCCGAAGCGCTGCTGCGCCCCACCGAGACGCTCGACCTCAAGCAGCTGGTGCGCACGTTCAGGCTGCGCACCAGCGACGGCTTCGTAGAAAACTTCGGACCGGCCCTCATCGCGCGCATCGGCCAGGAAGCCCCCGGGGTGCGGCTGCACTTCGTACAGAAATTGAACAAGGATAGCGCGCCCCTGCGCGACGCCAGCGTCGACCTGGAAACCGGCGTGGTCGGCGAGCTGACGAGCCCGGAGCTGCGCACGCGGGCGTTGTTCCGCGACCGTTTTATCGGCGTGGTGCGCATGGGCCACGCGCTGAGCCAGGGCGAGATCAGCCCCGCCCGTTATGCATCCGGCCTGCACGTCCTGGTCTCGCGCCGTGACCCGATCGAGGGGCCGCTGGATGAAGCCTTGCAGCCGCTTGGCCTGCAGCAGCGGATAGTCACCATAGTCGGTGGCTTTGCCGCCGCCCTGGCGCTGGCGCGGGCCACAGACCTGATCGCCACGGTTCCCGAACGCCACACCGGCAACCTGCGCGCCGGCCTGTACAGTTTCCCCCTGCCGCTCGCCGCGCCGGAGATCACTATTGCCATGCTCTGGCACCCACGGATGGATGCCGACCCCGCGCATCGCTGGTTGCGCGGCTGCATTTGGGCCGTGTGCGCGGAGCAGCTCGGTGAGTCTTCGCCAGGCGCCAAAGCCGCCGAAGACTGAAGTGCATCAGCCCGCCAACACCCTGTCCAACGCCTGCTCAAGCGTCGCCACCGTGCGTTCGATATTGTTCAGCTTGTCCAGCCCGAACAGGCCGATGCGGAAGGTTTGGAAGTCCGCCGGCTCGTCGCACTGCAAAGGCACGCCGGCGGCGATCTGCAGGCCCTGGGCGGCGAACTTCTTGCCGTTCTTGATCTCGCCATCGTCGGTGTAGCAGACCACCACGCCGGGGGCCTCGAAACCCGGGGCGGCGACACTCTTGAAACCTTTGTCGGTCAACAGTGCGCGCACCCGCTCGCCCAGTTCTTGCTGCTCCTCACGCACCTTGGCGAAACCGTAGGCGGCGGTCTCCTGCATCACATCGCGAAAGCGCGCCAGGGCATCGCTGGGCATGGTGGCGTGATAGGCGTGGCCGCCCTGCTCGTAGGCCTGCATGATCTGCAGCCACTTTTTCAGGTCGCAGGCAAAACTCGTGCTCTGGGTGGCCTCGACCCGCGCGCAGGCGGCCTGGCTGAGCATCACCAGGGCGCAACAGGGCGAGGCGCTCCAGCCTTTCTGCGGCGCGCTGATCAGCACGTCGATGGCGCAGGCCTGCATATCCACCCAGAGCGTGCCGGAGGCGATGCAGTCCAGCACGAACAGGCCGCCGACGGCATGCACGGCGTCGGCCACGGCGCGCAGGTAGGCGTCGGGCAGGATCATCCCCGAGGCGGTTTCCACATGGGGAGCGAAGACCAGCTGGGGTTTTTCCGCGGCTATGGTCGCCAACACTTCGTCCAGTGGCGCCGGGGCGAAGGCGGCTTGGCTGCCCTCGGCTATCGGCCGGGCCTTAAGCACAATAGATTCAGACGGTATCTGCCCCATCTCGAAGATCTGCGTCCAGCGGTAGCTGAACCAGCCGTTGCGCAGCACCAGGCACTTCTTGCCGGTGGCCAACTGCCGCGCCACCGCCTCCATGCCGAAGGTGCCGCTGCCGGGCACTATGGCCACGGCCTGGGCGTTGTAGACCTGCTTGAGGGTACTGGAAATGTCCTGCATCACCCCCTGGAATGCCTGCGACATATGGTTGAGGGAGCGGTCGGTGTAGACCACCGAATATTCGAGCAGGCCAGCGGGATCGATGCTCGGGAACAGCTCTGACATGGCGGACTCCAGTGGCGAAGAGACGGATGCCTCGACCCTGCCCTAAGCCTTGGCAAATAACAAGGTTGCCGGCCTGCGCGGCCTGGCTCACAACTCAAGGGAATAATTCGTCCGCGCCCTTGCATGTGCCCGGGTCGCCTGCTTAAATCTGACGCCCAGGTCAGCTCGTGACCAATAAGTCACAACAAGCTTCTAAGGGCGCTCGCGCCTTTGTGCGGCCTGGGCTGCAGGGCAATCCGCCGAAAAACCACTGCAGGAAATTGAACACTTAGGGGGTCATTTAGCTGTTCGCCTAACGCCCCGTTGGGCTTGATCGTTCGTGACAAGGAAATCGCGACAGGGCCGCGTAAAACCCGCCCGGTTGCTCGTGCTTGCATATCAGATCCATGCGTTCCGCTGTCTGCGATAGCACCGTGCTCGGTTACTTGGGCGGGCCGCAGGACGCAACCAGTGCCAGGAGGCTAACGACATGAGGCTGGAAACCGCCGTAGTCGAGATTCACCAGCAGTACCGGGTGCATACCGAGCGCTACCTCAATGACGGCGCCGCCAAGACCATCATCCTGGTCAACGGCTCGCTCGCCACCACCGCATCCTTCGCGCAAACCCTGCGTTACCTGCAACCGCGCTTCAGTGTGGTGCTCTACGACCAGCCCTACGCCGGCCAATCGCGGCTGCACAACCGCCACGACCGGCCGATCAGCAAGGAAGACGAGGCGCAGATTCTGCTGGAGCTGATCGAGCACTTCGCCGCCGACCATGTGCTGTCCTTCTCCTGGGGCGGCGCGGCCACGCTGCTGGCCCTGGCCCAACGGCCGCGGCGGATCGAGAAGGCGGTGATCGGCTCATTCGCCGCGCGAATCAATAAGCCGATGCGCGAGTACCTGGAGAGCGGCCTGACTTATCTGCAGGCCCACGACCGCGACCAGATCGGCCGCCTGATCAACCACAGCATCGGCAAGCATCTGCCGTCGCTGTTCAAGCGCTTCAACCACCGCCATATCAGCAGCCTGGCCGAACACGAATACCGGCAGATGCACTGGCATATCCATGAGGTGCTGACCCAGGACACCCAGTGCTACCTCGCCTGCGCCAAGGCCATCGAGATTCCGCTGCTGTTCGTCAACGGCGAGTGGGACGAGTACACCACCGCGGGCGACGCGCGGCTGTTCGCCAGCCATGCCCCCCAGAGCCAGTTCCGCACCATCAAGAACACCGGGCACTTTCTCGACCTGGAACACCAGGCGGCCTGGCACGACACCCAGCAGGCCCTGCTCGGCTTCCTGCAGCCGGTGTGCGGCCTGAGCAAGCCGAAGCACGAGCAGCAGCTGGACAAAGCATATGGCTACGCCGCCAGAGAACGCCTGGCAACTTGACCATTAGCAGGAGCCTGTCTACGGCTTAAGGTTGCGCACGACAGTTTGGCTGCAGTTCAACTCCAGCCCTTGCTGTTCGGCTCTACGCCGCTATGACAATGGAGTGTAATTTTCAATGCGAGACACATCAGTACCGGGCTCCTTGCCCACCCCAGCAAACGTGGTGCCGGCAGAACAACAGGGCACCAGCGGCCTGCGCGGCCGCAACCTGTTCGCCACCCTGGGCACCCTGGCCCTGCAGGGCATCAAGCAACCGCTCCACAGCACCCGCCATGGCCTGGCCCTCGGCGGCCAACTGGGGCGAGTGCTGCTGGGCCGCACAGTGCAGCAGCCCAACGCCCAGGATGCGCGCTTCCAGGACCCCTCCTGGCAGCTCAACCCCTTCTATCGGCGCAGCCTGCAGGCCCATCTGGCCTGGCAGAAACAGCTCAACGCCTGGGTCGACGAGAGCAACCTGCCGGCCGATGACCAGGCCCGCGCGCGCTTCGTGCTGGGCATGCTGGGCGATGCCCTGGCGCCCTCGAACAGCCCGCTCAACCCGCTGGCGGTCAAGGAGCTGTTCAACACCGGCGGGCGCAACCTGATCACCGGCACGCGCCATCTGCTCGGCGACCTGCTGAACAACGGCGGCATGCCCAGCCAGGTGTGCAAGCAGACCTTCGAAATCGGCCGCAACCTGGCCACCAGCGCCGGCGCCGTGGTGTTTCGCAACGAGCTGCTGGAGCTGATCCAGTACGCGCCGCTGAGCGAAAAGCAGTACGCCAAGCCCCTGCTGATAGTGCCGCCGCAGATCAACAAGTACTACATCTTCGACCTGTCGCCGGAGAAGAGCTTCGTCCAGTACGCCCTCAAGGGCGGCGTGCCGGTGTTCGTGGTGAGCTGGCGCAACCCGCACCCGCGCCACCGCGACTGGGGCCTGTCGAGCTATGTGCAGGCCCTGGAAGAAGCCCTGGATGCCTGCCGGGCGATCAGTGCCAGCGCCGCGGTCAACCTGATGGGCGCCTGCGCCGGCGGCCTGACCATAGCCGCGCTGCAGGGCCATTTGCAGGCCAAGCGCCAGCTGCGCAAGGTGAGCAGCGCCACCTATATGGTCAGCCTGCTGGACTGCCAGATCGACAGCCCGGCAATGCTGTTCGCCGACGACAAGACCCTGGAGGCGGCCAAGCGCCGTTCCTACCAGCAGGGTGTGCTGGACGGCCGCGACATGGCCAAGGTATTCGCCTGGATGCGTCCCAACGATCTGGTATGGAACTACTGGGTCAACAACTACCTGCTGGGCAAGCGTCCGCCGGCCTTCGACATCCTCTACTGGAACAACGACAACACCCGCCTGCCCGCCACCCTGCATCACGAGCTGATCGACTTCTTCCAGCACAACCCACTGACGCGCGCCGGTGGCCTGGAAGTCTGCGGCACCCCCATCGACCTGCAGAAGGTCAAGGTCGACAGCTTCAACGTGGCCGGCGTCAACGACCACATCACCCCCTGGGAGGCGGTGTATCGCTCGACCCAGCTGCTCGGCGGCAACAAGCGCTTTATCCTGTCCAACAGCGGGCATATCCAGAGCATCCTCAATCCGCCGGGCAACCCCAAGTCCACCTACCTCGAAAGCGCGCAACTGAGCGATGACCCAAGTACCTGGCAAGGCCAGGCGCACAAGCAGGCCGGCAGTTGGTGGCCCGAGTGGCTGAGCTGGATACAGGCACGCTCCGGCAAGCAGCGCGAGCCCCTGACGGCCCTGGGCAATCAGGAGCATCCGCCGATGGAGGCCGCACCCGGCAATTACGTGCGCGCGCGCTAGCAGCCGCCTAAGCAGACGGGCACTCGGTTAGAATGCCCGCCCCTTTACCTGCCGCCGAAGCGCCCCCATGACCGCCAGCACCGCCTCCTCTCCTACAGTCGTGATTATCGGCGGCGGCCCCGCCGGGCTGATGGCGGCCGAGGTGCTGGCCCTGGCCGGGGTCAAGGTCGACTTATATGACGCCATGCCCTCGGTGGGGCGCAAGTTCCTCCTGGCCGGGGTGGGCGGGATGAATATCACCCACTCCGAGGCCAAGCCGGCCTTTGTCGCCCGCTATGGCCAGCGCAGCGAAGAAGTGGCGCAACTGCTCAGCGACTTCGATGCCGACGCGCTCTGTGCCTGGATTCACGGCCTGGGCATCGACACCTTTGTCGGCAGCTCCGGGCGGGTCTTCCCCACCGATATGAAAGCCGCGCCGCTGCTGCGCGCCTGGCTCAAACGCCTGCGCGAGCACGGCGTGACCCTCCATACCCGGCAGCGCTGGCTGGGCTGGAGCGAGGACGGCGCGCTGCGAATCGCCACCCCCAGCGGTGAGCACCGAGCCAAGGCCGACGCCACCCTGCTGGCCCTGGGCGGCGGCAGCTGGGCACGGCTGGGTTCGGACGGTGCCTGGGTGGCGCTATTGCAACAGCGCGGTATCGCAATCAGCCCCTTGGAGCCCAGCAACTGCGGCTTCGATGTCAGCGCCTGGAGTCCCTTTCTGCGTGACAAGTTCGCCGGGGCGCCGCTAAAGAACGTCAGTCTTAACCTGGCCGGAGAAGCGCCGCGCCTGGGCGAGTTAGTGCTGACCGCCAGCGGCATCGAGGGCAGCCTGGTATATGCCCTGTCGGCGGCTATTCGTGAGCAGATCAAGCAGCACGGCAAGGCTATCGTCCATCTCGACCTGCTGCCGCAAACGCCCATGGCCAAACTGCAAGCCGCATTGAGCAAGCCGCGCGGCGCGCAGTCCATGGCCAAGCACCTACATCGCCAGGCCGGCATCGAGGGGGTCAAGGCCGCGCTGCTGCGCGAACTGGCGACGCCCGAGCAGTTCAACGATCCCGCCCAGCTGGCGACTGCCATCAAGGCCCTGCCCATCCGCCTGATCCAACCGCGCCCCCTGGATGAAGCCATCAGCAGCGCCGGCGGCGTGCCCTTCGAGCAGCTGGATCGGCACTTGATGCTCAAGCAGCTGCCCGGCACCTTCTGCGCCGGCGAGATGCTCGACTGGGAAGCCCCCACCGGCGGCTACCTGCTCACCGCCTGCCTCGCCAGCGGCCGGGTCGCCGCGCTGGGCATACTGGCTTGGTTGCAGACCCCTAGGATGGGTTGAGCGTAGCGCTACCCATACTGCCTGGGCCAGCGACTATGCTTGGTTAAAACCGTCCCAGAGCGGTGGCCCCTCCACGCGCATAGGTAGCTGCTTAGCCGTGATTCCCCTATTGGTCTGCGACGACTCGAATATGGCGCGCAAGCAGCTGATCCGCGCCCTCCCGCCCGAATGGCCGGTCACCATCAGCCAGGCCGGCAATGGCCAGGAAGCCCTCGATGCGATCCGCCAGGGCCTGGGCCAGATCATGCTGCTGGACCTGACCATGCCGGTGCTGGATGGCTATGAGACCCTGAGCGCGCTGCGCGCCGAGGGCCTGGCGTGCCAGGTCATAGTGGTGTCCGGCGACGTGCAGGACGAGGCCGTGCGCCGGGTCATGGCCCTGGGCGCCCTGGCCTTTATCAAGAAACCGGCCGAGCCCGAGCTGCTGCGCAGCACCCTGCTGGACCTGGGCCTGTTCGACCCCAAGGCCACCCCCGGGGCCATGGCCCAGGCCGCGGTGCTGGATGAGCTGAAGGTCAATTTCCGCGATGCCCTGCGCGAAGTCAGCAACGTCGCCATGGGCCGCGCCGCCGCGCTGCTGGCCAAGGTGCTCGGGGTGTTCGTGCAGCTTCCGCTGCCCCAGGTGAATATCTTCGAGGTCAGCGAACTGCATATGACCCTCACCGACGCCCTGCGCGGCGAACGCCTGAGCGCGGTGTGCCAGGGTTTTATCGGCGACGGCATAGCCGGCGAGGCGCTGCTGCTGTTCCACGACTCGGAAACCGCGGATATGGCGCGCCTGCTGGGCTGGCAGCCCAAGGACGACAGCCAGACCTCGGAGATGCTCCTCGATCTGGCCAGCATCATCACCGGCGCCTGCCTGGCCGGCATCGCCGAGCAGATCGACGTGCGCTTCTCCCAGGGCCACCCCATGCTGCTCGGCCAGCACGCCTCCATCGAACGGCTGATCCATATCAATCAGCAGCGCTGGAAGAAGACCCTGGCGGTGGAGATCAGCTACAGCCTGGAAGCCCATAACATCCACTTCGACCTGTTGCTGCTGTTCACCGAAGACTCGATCAAGCGCCTGACCAACAAGATCCACTACCTGATGAACTAGGCGAGAGAAACCATGCCCGCGCAGATAGATATCCAGGAAGTGCACTGGCTGCTCGACATAGTGCAGTGCATCGATGTGGGCGTGATAGTGCTCAATCGCCAGTACCGGGTGGAGGTGTGGAACAGCTTTATGGAGAACCACTCGGGCCTGGGCCCGGACGAGGTGCACGGGCAGACCCTGTTCAGCCTGTTTCCTGAAATCGATGAGGCCTGGTTTAAGCGCAAGGTGGATACCGTGGTGCAACTGGGCACCCGCGCCTTTAGCCTGTGGGAACAGCACCCCTACCTGCTGCACTTCAAGAACTACCAACCGATCACCGGCCAGGAAGACTTTATGTACCAGAACGTCACCCTGCTGCCGCTGACCGGGGCCAAGGGCGAGGTGGAACATATCTGCGTGGTGATCTACGACATGACCGCCGCCGCCACCCATAAAAAGCAGCTGGAGGCGCTGCAAAACGCGCCCTAGAAAGGGCGCAGAGCCTAGGAGCCTGTCGGGCTTAACACTGTCCTACTGCGGAAAAGCCGGATTTGGTCATTTTTCGCGCTCTTTTTCGTTAAATAGAGCGACTATTCGCCTCAAAAGAACGCAAAAACTGCCTCAAACCGGACTTTCCCTCGCTACGGACGGTCAAGTCCGACAGGCTCCTAGGTTGGGCTGAGCTGTGCGAAGCCCAACAAAACATACCCGCAAGGAGTGCGCCCTACGCACCGCCCTTGGGCTTCGTCGCTGCGCGCCTCAACCCAACCTACGCCGCCACCCTACGCGACTGGGACATAACCTAATAAATCAGGGCTTTCTGCTGGGCTTACCCGGCTTGCCGCCGAAGCTCGGCACCTTGCGCACGGCCTTGACCGCTGGCGCCGCCGGTTCCTCGCTTTCCATCCAGCGCCCCAGGCTGCCGCCTTTGCCGCCGCCGACCACCTTGGGCTTCTTGGCCTTCTTCGGTTTCTTCACCACCTGGCCGCCGGGCAAGGTCTGCGGCACGCGGTGGTCGGGGATAAAGTCCGGCTCGTCGATGCGTTGCAGCACCTGCTGGGTCAGGGTCTCGATGGCCGACAGCAGCTGTACCTCGTCGGCGCACACCAGGGACACCGCCTGGCCGCTGGCGCCAGCGCGGCCGGTGCGGCCGATGCGGTGCACATAGTCCTCGGCGACTATCGGCAGGTCGAAGTTGACCACCAGCGGCAGGTCGTCGATATCCAGGCCGCGGGCCGCCACATCGGTGGCCACCAGCACCTTCGCCTCGCCGTCCTTGAACCGTTGCAGGGCGCGCAGACGAGTGGCCTGGGGCTTGTCGCCATGGATAGAATCGGCGCTGATGCCGTGGCGTTGCAGTTCGGCCTCCAGCTCATCGACGCCCTTGCGGGTCTTGACGAACACCAGGGCCTGGGTCCAGCGCTTGCTCTGGTAGAGGTGCAGAAACAGCTCACTCTTGCGCTTCTTGTCCACCGGAATCAGCCACTGCTTGACCGACTTGGCGGCGGCATTGCGCGGGCTGACCTCGATGCTCAATGGATCTTTGAGCATCTCGCCGGCCAGGGTGCGGATGACTTCGGAAAAGGTCGCGGAGAACAGCAGGGTCTGGCGCTTTTTCGGCAGCGCGGCGAACACATCGTCCAGCTCGCGGGCAAAGCCCAGGTCGAGCATGCGGTCGGCCTCATCCAGCACCAGGCATTGCACCTGGTTGAATTTGACCGCGTTCTGCCGGTACAGGTCGAGCAGGCGGCCTGGGGTGGCCACCAGCACATCCAGGCCTTTGCGCAGCTTCATCATCTGCGGGTTGATGCTGACCCCGCCATACACCGCATAACTGCGCAGCGGCAGGTGCTGGCCGTAGGTGAGAAAACTCTGCTGCACCTGCTCGGCCAGCTCGCGGGTCGGCACCAGCACCAGGGCGCGCACCGAGTTGCTGGCCACCACAGGCCCTTCCAGCATCAAGCGTTGCAGCAGCGGCAGGGCGAAGCCGGCGGTCTTGCCGGTGCCGGTCTGCGCCGCGGCCATCAGATCGCGGCCCTGCAGGATGGGGGGAATGGCCTGGGCCTGAACCGGGGTTGGGGTCTGGTAGTCGAGGCCGTCGAGGGTGCGCAGCAGGGGCTCGATCAGGCCGAGGGAGGCAAAAGTCATAGGGGT
>Ga0209343_10007246_pt1 | contig 13109 bp, 10 predicted proteins | sample RifCSPlowO2_02_FD_184026 | JGI IMG/M metagenome (GOLD analysis project Ga0209343, IMG submission 184026) | Groundwater microbial communities from Rifle, Colorado - Rifle CSP2_plank lowO2_0.2 (SPAdes) (version 2) | ecosystem: Environmental > Aquatic > Deep subsurface > Groundwater | place... | reverse complement strand
ACGGGAGGCGGCCAGCGACCACCAGGTTTCGCGCAGCTCGCCGGCCACCTCCAGTTTGGCCGCCGTGCGCCGGGCCGCGGCATCGCCGATGCGACTTTCGGCCTCGGCGGCGCGGGCATCCTGTTGGCCCGGCAGCCAAAGCGGCACGGCCAGTTCGACTTCCCATTCCTGTTTGCCCAGGTTGCGGGCCTGGCGGTCGCTGAGGTTGCCGAGCGAAACCGAAGCCGGTTCCGGCGTCAAGCCGCCCGCCATGTCCCGCGCGGCGCGCGCCTCGGCGTCGCGCGCATCCAGCGCGGCGGCCTCGGGATGCCGGCGCCAGGCCTGCTCGACGGCACCCGCCAGGCCCGCCGCCGGCGCGTCTGATGCGGCGGCCGGGAGCGGCATGCCCAGCGCCAGCGCCAAGGCGCAGATGCCCGCCCGCCTGGTCCACCCCTGAAGTTTTCTTCTCATGCCGGAATCGCTCGCTCATTGATCTGTGCAGCGCATTCTGCAAACGCCCTCCCGACGGCAGGCTGACGCCCGGATTACATTTTTGTAATCAAGGCGGGCGGGCGCGGCGCGATGGCGCCGCGGCAGGGTGAAAGTCGGTGCTGGCGGTACGGCGCGGGCGAGCCGGCGGTGGCAACGATCTCTGTTACTCTTGGGCAACCATTCGCGGCGGCCTGGTTGCCGCGATCCTCGATTTGCGAATCGCCTTCCACCATGACAGAACAATTCGATCGCTTCCTGATCTGGATTCCGGATCATTTTGCCGCGTTGGCGCGCATCGTCCTGATACTGATCCTCGCCTCGATCGCCTTGCGCGCGATCCACCGCCTGCTGCCCCGGCTGCGCGAAGTCATCGCCGCGCGCCAGTCGTCGATGGAGGACAGCCAGCGCGTGCGCACGCTGTCGCGCGTGGTGCGCTATGCGCTGACCGTGGCGACCGCAGTGGTCACCGCGCTGCTGATACTCGGCGAACTGGGCGTCTCCGTTGCGCCGATTCTCGGCGCCGCGGGGGTGGCCGGCATCGCCATCGGCTTTGGCGCCCAGTCGCTGGTCAAGGACTACTTCACCGGCTTCTTCCTGCTGCTGGAAAACCAGATCCGGCACGGCGATGTGGTCGAGGCGGGCGGCAAGGCCGGCGTGGATCAATGGGCCGACTCGGCCCTGGTGATTCGCTGCCGCTTCCGCGTCGCGCCGTTGCAGCAATGGAACGTGCGCCGCGAATACTTGCAGAAACTCAAGGAGGCGTTCGATCGCGAGGGCATCGAGATTCCCTATCCGCACCTCAAGATCGTCCAGTCGCCAAGCGAGTGATTTCTCCATTCGAAGCGGGAGGTGGACCATGCAACTGATACTTATAGCCGGCATCATCATCGCCATCGGAGCGGTCATGTTCGCCCTGCAGAACAACTCGCCTGTCATTGTCACGCTGGCCATGTGGAGTTTCGAGGGTTCGCTGGCGCTGGTGCTGCTGGTGGCCCTCGGCCTCGGTGCGCTGATCGCCGGCCTGCTCTCGTCGCCGGCGGTGATCCGCGGGCAATGGACCACGGGGCGGCTGCGCAGTCGCGTCGCCGACCTGGAGCGCCAACTGGCGCAAACGCAGCAGCGAGGGCGCGAGCTCGATGCCGAACTGGCGCGCGCCTCTTCGCTCGATGCGAGCCCGGCGCCGGTCAAGGAAAAGCCCTACGTCGGCTTGCGCACGCTGCTCGCCGGGACGCCCCCGGACGCGACGCCGCAACTGGAGCCGCCGCGCGAGGGCGACGCCGATAAATGAACGGCCTGCCGAGCCTGCCGTTCGAGATCGACGCCTTCGGCCGCGTCGCCCTGCTGCTGATCGCGGCCATCGCCGGCGCCGAGGTTTGCGAGCGCTGGTTGCGCCTGCCGCGCCTGGTCGGCTACGTGCTGGCCGGCCTGCTGCTGGGACCGGCGGTGCTGGCCTGGGTGCCGCCCGGCATCACCGGCGACCTGCGTCCGCTGGTACTGCTCGGCCTCGGTCTGCTGCTGTTCGAACTCGGCAGCCGCGTCGATCTGCGCTGGCTGCGCCACAATCCCATGCTGATCGTCAGCAGCCTGGTCGAAAGCGGACTGAGCTTCGCCGCGACCTATCTCTTCCTGGCCTGGTTCGACCTGGCCAGCGCAAGCTGCGCGGCCGTGGCGGCTATCGCGGTGGCGACCAGCCCGGCGGTGGTGATGCGCATTGTCGCCGAGAACCACGCGCGCGGCCAGATGACCGAACGCCTGATGCTGATGACCGCGCTCAACAGCCTGTATGCCATCCTGCTGCTCGAGATCAGCGTCGGCATGGTGCACCTCGACCGCAACGCCGGGCTGCTGCAGGCCATCGCCGATCCCGCCTACAGCGCCTTCGGTTCCTTCCTGCTGGCCGCCGCCATGGCCTACGGCATGCACCTGGCGCGTTTCTCGCAGTTGCAGCGCGAGAGCGAACGTTTTGCACTGGTGCTGGCGGTGGTCCTGCTCGGCACCACGCTGGCCGACCGGCTCGGACTTTCGGTACCGATGGCCCTGCTCTGCGGCGGCATGATCCTGCGCACGCTGTCGCAACGCCTGCATCTGTTCCCCGAGCATTTCGGCGCCGCCGGCGCCCTGCTGGTGATCATCCTGTTCACGCTCACCGGCGTCGCGCTCGATCCGCGCCAGATTGCCGCCGGCGGCCTGATGTCGATAGGCCTGCTGCTGATCCGCGGCCTGGCGAAATATTTCGGCGCCTATGTGTCGGCCGGCCATGGCGGCCTGGTGCCGGACAAGGCGGTGTGGCTGGGCGTGGCCCTGCTGCCGATGTCCAGCCTCGCCGTGTTGCAGGCCCACGAGGTGGCCGGGCTTTACGCCGACTTCGGCGACGAGATCCTCGCTATCGTGCTCGGCGCCGTGCTGATCATGGAGCTGCTGGGGCCGGTGGCGACCCAGCTGGCGCTGCGCCGTAGCGGCGAGGCCATGCCGCATCGGGGCGAAGGGGAGGTCTGAAATGGCGCTCGAAAGCTTCAAGTCCTCGCGAGCGCTGAGCCTCGGCGTCGAACTCGAACTGCAAATCCTCGACACCCACGACTACGCACTGACTCCGATGGCCAACGACCTGCTGTATTGGGTCGGGCGCCACGCCGAGCATCCCGGCAACATCGTGCCCGAGATCACCCAGGGCATGATCGAAATCAGCACCGGCATCCATTCCACGCACCAGACCCTGAACGCCGAGCTGGGAGCGATTCGCGACTTTCTCTGCCGCGGCGGGCGCGAACTCAATCTCGCACTCTGCGGTGGTGGCACGCATGCTTTCCAGCACTGGGGCGACACGCGGATTTTCGACAAGGAGCGCTTCCACTACATTTCCGACGTCTACGGTTACCTCGCCAAGCAATTCACGATTTTCGGCCAGCATATCCACATCGGCTGCCCCGCGCCCGACGAGGCGCTGTTCCTGCTGCACTCGCTGTCGCGCTACATTCCGCACATGATCGCGCTGTCCGGCGCCTCGCCCTATGTGCACGGGCACGATACCGGCTTCGCCTCGGCGCGGCTCAATTCGGTGTTCGCCTTCCCCCTCAGCGGACGCGCGCCGATGGTTGCCACCTGGGCCGAGTTCGGCGACTATTTTGAAAAGATGACGCGCACCGGGGTGGTCAAGAGCATGAAGGATTTCTACTGGGACATTCGCCCCAAACCCGAATTCGGCACCATCGAAATCCGCGTCTGCGACACGCCGCTGACGGTCGGCCATGCCGCCGACCTGGCCGCCTACCTGCAGGCCCTGTGCCGCTACCTGATGATCGAACGACCGATCGTTCCGGTCGAGGACGACTATCTGGTGTATAGCTTCAATCGCTTCCAGGCCTGCCGCTTCGGCGCCGAGGGCGTGCTGGTCGACCCGAAGACCGGCGAGCACACCAGCCTGCGCGACGACATTCTGGAGACGCTGGCGAAGATCGAGCAGCACGCCATCGAACTCGATGCCGACGCCGCCTGCGCCCGCATCAAGGCGCAGGTCGAGCAGGGCGAGAGCGACGCCGGCTGGTGCCGTGCCCGTTTCGCCGAATTCGGATCGGCGCCGGAGCTGATGCGCGCGCAGGCGCGTCGCTGGCGGGAGGCGTAAGCCGAAGTGACGGGCTCATTGCGCATCGGGCTGTCGCCCCGCTTGATGCACCGGGTGCCGGCCGAACTCGGATTCCGCGACAAGAAGCTGCAATATCTCGAACAGTCGATCGCGCACTGGGTCATGGCCCACAGCGCGCTGGCCTTCATGCTGCCGACATTGGTCGAGCACGGCGAAGTCGAGCGGCGCGCGATCCGCGTCAGCGATTACGTGCGCGAACTCGACGAACTGGCGCACGCGGTCGCATTCGAGCCGGGCGCCAGCCTGCGCACGATCTACGGCGGCCTCGACGGCGGGCTGGTGACCAGCATTCACCACCAGGCCGTGCGCGAACTGGGCAAGGATCTGGCAGTCGAGGCGCGCGCGGTGCCCGACGGCATCGTCGAGGCAATCCGCTGGCGGGGCGACGGTTTCGTTCTCGGCGTGCAATGGCACCCCGAATTTCACCCGCCGACAGACACCCGACTGCTGCCGCGCGAGCCGCTGCTGGAAGCATTCCTGAGCGCCGTTGCCGCCAGGAAGGAGCGCGGTTGAGCTTTCAGCCGCCGTCCCGCCAGCGCCGACTTTCACGGCAGTTTCCGTACTCGCTCGGCAACGGCGGCGAGCGCCATCCTCACCGCAGGCAGACGCCGCGATTACATTTCTGTAATCTGCCTCGGGCGCCGAAGCTGCGGGCGCACAATTGCGGCATTGCAATGCACGGAGAAGGGCAATGAAACTTCTGGTCGTGGAAGACGAGCAAAAAACCGGCGACTACCTCAAACAGGGGCTGGTCGAGGCCGGCTTCGTCGTCGACCTGGCGCGCGACGGGGTGGATGGCCTGCATCTGGGCGAAACCGGCGATTACGACCTGGCGATCCTCGATGTGATGTTGCCCAAGCTCGATGGCTGGCAGGTGCTGGCCGGGCTGCGCCGCGCCGGTTGCCAGATGCCGGTGCTGTTCCTTACCGCCCGCGACCAGGTCGAGGATCGCGTCAAGGGCCTGGAACTCGGCGCCGACGATTACCTGGTCAAGCCCTTCGCCTTCGCCGAACTGCTCGCCCGCGTGCGCACCCTGCTGCGCCGCGGCAGCCGCAACCAGGAGCCGCAAGTGGTGCGCGCGGCAGACCTGGAACTGGATTTGCTGCGGCGTCGCGTGTCGCGCGGCGGCCGCCACATCGACCTCACCGCCAAGGAGTTCGCGCTGCTGGAACTCCTGCTGCGCCGCCAGGGCGAAGTCCTGCCGCGGTCCTTGATCGCCTCGCAGATCTGGGACATGAACTTCGACAGCGACACCAATGTCATCGAGGTGGCGGTGCGCCGGCTGCGCGCCAAGATCGACGACGGTTTCGAGCCGAAACTGATCCGCACCGTGCGCGGCATGGGCTACGTGCTGGAGGCGGACGCGGCATGAGTCGCCGCCGTGCCTCGATCACCACGCGCCTGACATTGCTGTTCGCCGCCGTGGCGACGGCGGTGCTGCTGGCGCTGGGGCTGCTGATCGGCAACGCGGTCGAACAGCACTTCGTCGAGCAGGACATGGAAGTGTTGAGCGGCAAGACGGACCTCGCCGCCCACTTGCTGGAACAGGTCCGCTCGCCGGCGGATTGGGCCACCCTGCCGCGGCAGCTCGACGATTCCCTGGTCGGCCATCACGGGCTCGCGGTCGTGGTCCTGCATCCCGACGGAAGCCGGGTGTTTGCGACGCCGAATGCCGCGTTTCCTGACGCCCTGCTGAAACCGGCGGGCGCCAGCAGCAAACCGCAGTCCTGGGCGCAGGCCGGACAACCCTGGCGCGGCATTTCTACACTGCTGCCGACCGGCAATCGCGAGTTGTCGCCGATGCTGGTCGCCGTGGCGGTCGATATCTCCCATCACGAGCACTTCATGTCTTCGTTTCGCCAAACGCTGTGGCTGTTCGTCGCCCTGGCCGCCGTGCTGGTGGGCTTTCTTGGCTGGATTGCAGTCCGTCGCGGGCTGGCGCCCCTGCAGGCGATGCGGCGCGGCGCGGCGGGCGTGACGGCCAACCGCCTCGACACCCGTTTGAGCCTGGATGCGGTGCCGGTCGAGCTTGCCGAGCTGGCCGAGACCCTGAACCAGATGCTGGCCCGCCTGGAGGATTCCTTTCAAAGACTGAAGGACTTCTCGTCGGATCTGGCCCACGAGCTGCGCACGCCGATCAGCAACCTGATGACCGAGACCCAGGTCGCGCTGACGCGGGCGCGCAGCGCGGACGAGTACCGCGAGGTGCTGGCCTCGAATGCCGAAGAATACGAACGCCTGGCGCGCATGATCGGCGACATGCTGTTCCTCGCCCAGGCCGACAACGGGCTGGTGGTGCCCCGGCGCGAGCCGGTCGATCTGGCCGCGCAGGTGCGCGAGCTGTTCGATTTTTTCGATGCGCTGGCCGAGGAAAAAGGCCTGCATCTGGCGCTGACCGGCAGCGGTCAGGTCTCCGGCGACACGCTGATGCTGCGCCGGGCGCTGGCCAACCTGATTTCCAACGCCATCCGCCATACTCCCAAGGGCGGCAGCATCCAGGTCCGCATCGAGACGTCCGGCGGCGAAACGAAACTCGCCGTCGAGAACAGCGGCGAAACGATCCCGGCGCAACACCTGGCGCGGATCTTCGACCGCTTCTATCGCGCCGATCCGTCGCGGCACCGGAGCGACGAGGGCGCCGGCCTCGGCTTGGCCATCACCCGGTCCATCATTCGCGCGCATGGCGGCGAGATCGGCGTGCGGTCGGTGACGGGAGGCGTGTGCTTCGAGTTGAGGATGGCATGAACGGCGCCGCGCAGATGCCGGTGCTGGCCGTCGAATGTTTTTTGTCATAGGAGAGGTTTTCATGAAACAGCTTGTTTTGGGCGCCGCTGCGGCGGCTGCTTTGGCATTCTTCCTGCAACCAGTGGCCGCGATGGATCACTCCGCGCACGCTGCCCCGGCGACCAAAGCCGCCAGCCAGCCATTGTCCGCAGGCACCATCAGGAGGCTCGACAAGGCCGCGGGCAGCATCACGCTGACACACGGCCCGATCGACAATCTGGGCATGGGAGCCATGACCATGACCTTTACGTTCAAGAAGGGTGTGGTGCCGGCGTCGGTCAAGGAGGGCGACAAGGTGCGCTTCCGCGCCGAGGAAAAGGATGGCCAGTACGTCGTCGTCCGCGTCGAAGCGGCGAAGTAGCGCCATGCGCGCCGTTCCGCTCCTGCTCGCAACGCTGCTGCTTGGCGCGGCGGGCGCGCAGGCCCAGCCGGCCGAGCAGGTGATCGGCGGACGGGTCGAAAGCCTGCTCGACTTCGCCCGCAGCCGCCATCCGGAATTCGCTGCGCTGCGCGCCGAGGCCGATGCGGCAAAGGCGCGCATCGAGCCGGCCGGCGCGCTGCCCGACCCGATGCTGCGCACCGAGTTGCGCGACGTCACCAACGAGAGTCTGGATGCCAGCGCCAACCTGCTGCCGCCGCGGATCGGCGGCGCGCGCTATACCTTCAGCCAGGCGCTGCCCTGGTTCGGCAAGCGCGATCTGCGCCGCGACGTGGCCGGCGCCGCCGCCGACGAGGCACAGGCGCGCTCCCGCGCCGGCTGGATCGATCTGGCGACGCAGATCAAGGTCAACTACGCGCAGCATCACGTGCATCTGACCAGCATCCGTTATGCCCAGGAAAACCTCGACCTGATGCGGCGCGTCGCCGAGATTGCCCGCACCCGTTACGCCAGCGGGATCGGCAGCCAGCAGGACGCCCTGCGCGCGCAATCCGAGATCATTGCCATGGAGACCGACCTGGTCATGCTCGAAGGCGAGAGCGCCCAGGCCAGTGCCCGCATTCGCGCCCTGCTCGGGCGGCCGGAAAACGTCAGGCTGCGCCCGCCCGAGAAGCTGCGCCTGCTGCCGCCGGCAGCGAAGCTGGACATGGTCGCGCTGGAAGCCCGGCTGCGCGCCAACAATCCGCAACTCGCCGCCGACGACGCGCGTATCACCGGCGCCGAGAAGGGACGCGAACTGGTCGAGCGCAATCGCTATCCCGACGTGAACCTCGGCATCTCGCCGACCCAGACGCGCAACCGCGTCAGCGAGTGGGAGCTGATGTTCGAGATCAACATTCCCCTGCAACAGGGCAGCCGCCGCGCCCAGGAACGCGAGGCCGGGCTGAACCTGGAAGCGGCGCGCCTGCGCCGCCAGGGCAACCTCAACCAGGCGCTGGCCGCACTTAGCGAAAGCCTCGCCGGTCTCGAAGTCGCCAGTCGCTTGGAGAGCCTGGTGAACAACGGCCTGCTGCCGCAGGCCGAACTGAATCTGAACGCGGCGTTGTCCGCGTATGAAAACGGCCGTGCCGATTTCGCTGCGGTGCTCGACGCGCACCGGCAATTGCGCCGCGCCCGCGGCGAACTGGTCAAGGCGCGCGGCGACCAGCAGATACGCCTGGCCGAAATCGAAAAGATGGTGGGAGAGGACCTATGAAATATCAGATTCCTGTCGCGCTGGCGGCCCTGCTGCTGGCGCTTGGCGCAGGTTACTGGGCAGGCAAGGGACCAGGAGTCGGCGCTGGCGACACGGCGACCAAGCCCGCCGCGGCTGCTGCGGCCGCGGCGCCGCGCAAGCTGCTCTACTACCGCAACCCGATGGGCCTGGCGGACACCTCGCCGGTGCCGAAAAAAGATTCCATGGGCATGGATTACATCGCGGTCTATGAGGGCGAGGACGAAGGCGTCGCCGCGGGCGAGGTCAAGATCAGCACCGAGAAGGTACAGAAGCTCGGCGTCAAGACCGAGCCCGCCGCGCTGCGGGAATTGGCGCGCCAGGTGCGCGCCGCCGGCCGCGTCGAGATCGACGAGCGCCGTCTGCACACTGTGGCGCCGAAGTTCGAGGGCTGGGTCGAGCGCCTGCATGTCAATGCCACCGGTCAGCCGGTGGCCAAGGGGCAGCCGCTGTTCGAGGTGTATAGCCCGGAACTGGTCTCGGCGCAGCGCGAATACGTGGTCGCGGCGAAGGGCGTCGCCGCGCTCAAGGATGCTGGCGCGGAAATGCAGTCCGGCATGCGCCAGTTGTCCGAGGCGAGCCTGCTGCGGCTGCGCAACTGGGATATTTCCGAAGAGCAGATCAAGGCCCTGGCGGCGGGCGGCGAGGCGAAACGCACACTGACTTTCCGCGCGCCGACGGGCGGCGTGGTGCTGGAGAAGAAGGCGATCGCCGGCATGCGCTTCATGCCCGGCGAAATGCTCTACCAGATCGCCGACCTCTCGGCGGTGTGGGTGCTGGCCGATGTCTTCGAACGCGATATCGGCATGCTCAAGGTCGGGCAGAAGGTCAAGCTCGGTATCAACGCCTATCCGGACAAGAGCTTTGTCGGCACGCTGGCCTACATCTACCCGACGCTCAAGGCCGAGACGCGGACGATTCCGGTGCGCATCGAACTGGCCAACCCCGGCGGCTTGTTGAAGCCGGCCATGTATGCCAGCGTCGAACTGGCGGTCGGCGCTCGCGAACAGCGGGTGACGGTGCCGCTGTCGGCGGTGATCGACAGTGGCGCGCGGCAGATCGTGCTGATCGACAAGGGCGCGGGTCGCTTCGAGCCGCGCCAGGTCAAGCTCGGCGCGCGCAGCGACAGCCATGTCGAAATCATGGAGGGCGTCAGGGACGGCGAGCCGGTGGTGGTCGCCGCCAACTTCCTGATCGACGCCGAAAGCAATCTCAAGGCGGCGGTCGGCGGTTTCGGCCACGCCGCCCACGGCGCGACGGCGACGCCAGCGGCCGCGCCGGCGGCTGCGAGCAGCGGCCATCAGGCCAGTGGCACGCTCGACGCCATCGATGCCAAGGCCGGCACGGTCACCGTGAGCCACGGCCCGGTGGCCAGCCTCAAGTGGCCGGCGATGACCATGGACTTCATGCTGGCGAATCCGGCGCTGACCGCGAAGCTCAAACCCGGCAGCGCGGTTGCCATCGAGTTCGTCGAGCGCAAGCCCGGCGAATGGGTGATCACCAGGATGGATGCGACGGCTTCGGCAGCGGCAGCGGCAGCGCCACACCAGGGCCACTGAGATGCTGAACGGATTGATCGACTGGTCGGCGCGGAACAAGTTTCTGGTCCTGCTGGCCACGCTGTTCGTCACCCTGGCCGGCATTTACGCCGTGCTGCGCACGCCGATCGACGCGCTGCCCGACCTCTCCGACGTGCAGGTCATTGTCTACACCGAATACCCGGGGCAGGCGCCGCAGGTGGTCGAGGACCAGGTCACCTATCCGTTGACCTCGGCCATGCTCTCGGTGCCGAAATCCAGGGTGGTGCGCGGCTTCTCCTTCTTCGGCGCTTCCTTTGTCTACATCATTTTCGAGGACGGCACGGACATCTACTGGGCGCGCTCGCGCGTGCTCGAATACCTCAACTTCGCTGCCGGCCGCATGCCCAAGGGCGTCACGCCGCAGATCGGCCCCGATGCCACGGGGGTGGGCTGGGTGTACCAGTACGCGCTGCTGGCCAAGGACAAGACCCTGGCCGAGCTGCGCACGATCCAGGACTGGTATTTGCGCTACCAGCTGACCAAGGCCCACGGCGTCGCCGAGGTCGCCTCGATCGGCGGCTTCGTGCAGACCTACCAGGTCACCGTCGATCCGGTCAAGCTGCGCGCCTACGGCATTCCGGTGATGAAAGTGGCCCAGGTGATCCGCGATTCCAACCGCGATGTCGGCGGCCGCGTGGTCGAGATGGCCGAGACCGAGTACATGGTGCGCGGCAAGGGCTATCTCGCCGGCCGTGGCGATCTGGAAATGCTCGTCGTCAAGAGCGACAAGGGCACGCCGGTGCTGATCCGCGACATTGCACGGGTCGAGCTGGTGCCCGACGAGCGGCGCGGCCTGACCGAACTCAACGGTGAGGGCGAGGTGGTGTCGGGCATCGTCATGGCGCGCTACGGCCAGAACGCGCTGGAAGTGATCCACAACATCAAGGAGAAGATCGGCGAAGTCTCCGCCGGCCTGCCGGCGGGCGTGACGGTGGAGACGGTGTATGACCGCGCCGAACTGATCCTCCGCGCCATCGACACCCTGAAGCGCACGCTGGCCGAGGAATCCTTGATCGTCGCGCTGGTCTGCATCGTCTTCCTGCTGCATGTGAGGAGCGCCCTGGTGGCGATCCTGATGCTGCCGGTCGGGGTGCTGATCGCCTTCATCGCCATGCGCCTGCTGGGCATGAATTCCAACCTGATGAGCCTGGGCGGTATCGCCATCGCGATCGGCGCCATGATCGACGCCGCCATCGTCATGATCGAGAACGCGCACAAGCACCTCGAACGATTGCCCGCAGGACATACCAACGGCGATCGCAGCGAAGCCATGATCAGCGCCTGCAAGGAAGTCGGTCCCGCGCTGTTCTTTTCGCTGCTGATCATCACCGTTTCCTTCCTGCCGGTATTCACGCTCGAAGCGCAGGAGGGCCGGCTGTTCTCGCCGCTGGCCTACACCAAGACCTTCGCCATGGCCGGCGCCGCCCTGCTCTCGGTGACGCTGGTGCCGGTGCTGATGATGCTGTTCATCCGCGGCAAGATCCTGCCCGAGGCGCGAAATCCGGTGAATCGTTTCCTGATCTGGGTCTATCGACCGATCATCGCCTGGGTGATGCGCTGGAAGAAGATGACCATCGTGCTGGCCGTGCTCGCCATGGGCGTTTCGATCTATCCGGCATCGAAGTTGGGCAGCGAGTTCATGCCGACCTTGAACGAAGGCACCCTGTTTTACATGCCGACGTCCTTGCCGGGGATGTCGATCACCAAGGCCGCCGAACTGTTGCAGACGCAGAACAAGATCATCAAGAGCTTTCCCGAAGTCGCCTCGGTGTATGGCAAGGCCGGCCGCGCCAACACGGCGACCGACCCGGCGCCGACGGAGATGTTCGAGACCGTGATCAACCTCAAGCCCGAAGCCGAATGGCGGCCCGGCATGAACACCGACACGCTGATCGCCGAAATGGACAAGGCCCTGCAGTTTCCCGGCGTCGCCAACTCCTGGACCATGCCGATCAAGGCCCGCATCGACATGCTGTCCACCGGCATCCGCACCCCGATCGGGATCAAGGTGTTCGGCAAGGACCTCAACGAAATGGAGACGCTGGCCAAGCAGATCGAGGCCGTGGTGAAGTCCGTGCCCGGCACCACCTCGGCCTTCGCCGAGCGCATCACCGGCGGCTTCTACCTCAACATCACGCCGGACCGGGAACAACTGGCCCGCTACGGCTTGGCCGTGGGCGACCTGCAGGACGTGATCGGCACCGCGCTGGGCGGCGAGATGGTGACCACTACGGTCGAGGGACGCGAGCGCTTCGGCGTCACGGTACGCTATCCGCGCGAATTGCGTTCCGACCCGCAGCAGATTGCGCGCGAGGTGCTGGTGCCGACCATGGACGGCGCGATGATTCCGCTCGGGCAAGTTGCTGCGGTGGCGATCGCCAAGGGCGCACCGGGCATCCGCACCGAGAACGCGCTGCTCTCCGCCTACATCTACGTCGATATCCGCGGCCGCGATATCGGCGGCTATGTTGCCGATGCCAAGCAGGCGGTGGCGGCGCAGATCAAGTTCCCGCCCGGTTACTACGTGACCTGGAGCGGCCAGTTCGAATACATGGAGCGGGCCATCGCGAAAATGAAAATCGTCATCCCGGTGACGATGCTGAGCATCTTCCTGCTGCTCTACCTCAATTTCCGGCGCATGGCGGAAACGCTGATCGTCATGCTCTCGGTGCCCTTCGCGCTGGTCGGCGGGGTCTGGCTGATGTGGCTGCTGGGTTACAACCTCTCGGTGGCGGTGGCGGTCGGCTTCATCGCCCTGGCCGGCGTTGCGGCGGAAACCGGGGTGGTGATGCTGATCTACCTCGATAAAGCCTGGGAGGATGCCCGCGCCCGTTGCGTTGCCGAAAATCGCCGTGCCGCCAGCGCCGACTTGTACGCCGCGGTCATGGAAGGCGCGGTGGAGCGGGTGCGGCCGAAGATGATGACCGTGACGGCGATCATGGCCGGCCTGCTGCCCATCATGTGGGGCACCGGCACCGGTTC
>Ga0209343_10007244_pt1 | contig 13110 bp, 12 predicted proteins | sample RifCSPlowO2_02_FD_184026 | JGI IMG/M metagenome (GOLD analysis project Ga0209343, IMG submission 184026) | Groundwater microbial communities from Rifle, Colorado - Rifle CSP2_plank lowO2_0.2 (SPAdes) (version 2) | ecosystem: Environmental > Aquatic > Deep subsurface > Groundwater | place... | reverse complement strand
TATCACTGGCAGAGGAGAAACGTGGAATTATAATCCTGCAACAACCAGCTGGAGTTCAGACAGAGGACAGAGTTACACTTATCACCCAGACACTCATAGCTGGACATCACCTTCTGGACAAAGTTACACTTCTACAGGCGCCGCAGCACCACCAGGAACAACCGCTTCAGGAGCAGGCTTTACTGGAACAAGCGGAGGAGAAACGTGGTCGTATGATCATTCAACAGGAACGTGGACTTCTTCTACCGGACAAACCCAAACTGCAGGGGGAATTGGAAGTACTAGTGGAGGGAGCTGGTCGTATGATAGCTCAACAGGATCATGGACCTCACCGACAGGGGAGACCGCTCACACCTGGAGCGGTGGAGATACTAGTACATGGAGCGGTGGAGATACTAGTACATGGAGCGGTGGTGGTGACGGTGGCGGACACACTGGTGACGGTGGTGGAGGTGGAGGCGGAGACGCTGGCGGTGGTGACGGTGGAATGGGACACGCAGTCCGCTATGTTAATCCCTACAGAAGAATCTAAATCCTTTCTTTTCACTTTTTAATTTCTTCTTGTGATTTATACAACTTCGCAAAGTCTTTAGAAAATTTTGTAGGACTCTTCGTGTTAGGAACCAAAACTATCTTTTAAGAAAAAGCCCCGCCAATTAGTAGCATTTATATCTATCAATATCTTAGTTGAATATATGAAATTAAATAACATTGAATTTTTATTAATAAATAATCCTATAAGAAATCTTATTCAGAAACATATTGAAATTAAAAGACTTAGAAGATTATCTAATCTTTCATCAAATAAAATAGTATTGGAGATTGGTTGTGGAACTGGAAATGGTTCTAAATTAATCAAGAAATACTTTCAAGCAAAAAGAATTTATGCCACAGATTTAGATAAGAGAATGATTGATATTGCTAAGAAAAATAACAGTGATGATTCAATTTCATTTGAAGTGCAGGATGCGACCAAATTGAAGTATAAAGACAATTATTTTGATGCTGTGTTTGATTCTGGAGTCATACACCATATTCCAAATTGGAAAGATTGCTTGAAAGAATTACAGAGGGTTTTGAAACCAAAAGGCCAACTAATTATTGAAGATTTATCCATTGAAACATTTTCTACCACCTTTGGTAAATTAATGAAAAAATTATTGGAACACCCCTATAATTCAATGTATAAAGAAGATGAATTTGTAGAGTATATTAAGGAAATTGGTTTCAAAATTCTGATTCATAAAAGGCATTTAGCACTCATAAGATATTTCATTGTAGTTGCACAGAAATAGTGGGTTTTTTCTTTTTATTCTCAAATCCAAAAATTGAATATAACAAATATTATTCTCTTTCATAAATTCATCGACTTCTTCTTGAAGTTTTTCTTTTAATTTCTGCCATACTCGCCATCAGAATCAATGCGTGTAATTGGGAACTGCCCCATTATTCTTGATAATCCCTGGAATTTTGTCGCGGATAAGCTTGTTATAATTCATACTCTTCTCACATCCCATTCATCCTCTCTGCTTAAAATCATCCCAATCCTTTTATATATCTTCTCATAAAGCATTTTCTTCAATGACAGAAAAATACACCTTAATCATCGCAGAAAAACCCGCACAAGCACAAAAAGTAGCGGAAGCTCTCGCTGACAAAAAACCAGTGAAAAAAACGATCGGTAAAGTTCCCTACTACGAACTAGAACACCAAGGGAAAAAAATCGTCGTCGGCTGCGCAGTCGGTCATTTGTTCACTCTCGGTGAGAAGGATAAGAAAGCATGGCATTATCCTATTTATGAATTTGAATGGAAACCCACTTATGAAGTCGATAAAAATGCAGCTTTCTCAAAAGCCTATCTAGACGCACTAAAAAAACTCGCCAAAGACTCAAACGAATTCGTGGTATCTACAGACTTCGATGTCGAAGGCAGCACCATTGGATATAATATTATTCGTTTTGTATGCAATCAGAAAGACGCCAAAAGAATGAAATTCTCAACACTCACCAAAGACGAACTCAAAGAAAGCTACGAGCATGCCTCACCTCATTTAGACTTCCCTCAAATAGAATCAGGATTGGCACGACACAGCCTTGACTGGCTACACGGACTAAACTTGTCCCGAGCATTAACCCTCAGCATCAAACACGCAACAGGAGGATTCAAACTTTTAACAACAGGAAGAGTACAAGGACCAGCACTTAAGATATTGTACGACAAAGAAAAAGAAATTCAGGCCTTCAAGCCAGAACCCTACTGGGAATTAGAACTTCTTGGAGAAGCGAGAGAAAAACCAATCAGCGCATGGCACAAAGCTGGAAAATTCTTGGAAAAAAAACAAGCAGAAACAATCCTCAAAAAAACCAAAGGAAAGAACGCAACAGTAGAAGATATTACAACAAGAGAAAGCATTGTAAAACCACCAGTCCCATTTGACTTAACAAGTTTACAAATAGAAGCGTACTCCACAATCGGACTAACACCCCAGCAAACTCTCTCTATCGCACAAGACCTTTACACCAACGGATGGATCAGCTATCCAAGAACAAGCTCACAAAAATTACCCGCATCATTAGGATTTAAAAAAATATTAGAAAAACTTAAGAAAAAATTTAGTAAAGAGTGCGAATATTTATTAAAAAAAGAAAAATTAGTCCCAAACGAAGGGGCGAAAACAGATCCCGCACACCCATCAATCTATCCCAGCGGCGAACATCCTAAAAAACTAGAAGGAAGAGAATTAAAACTCTATGAATTAATCGTCAGAAGATTCTTTTCCGTATTCGGTGAAAACGCGACACGAGAAACGCTAACAATCACCTTGAATGATGCAGATGAATTATTCCTAACAAAAGGAACAAGAACCAAGGAATTAGGATGGTTTACTCTTTACGGACCTTTTGTAAAATTTGAAGAAGAGGAATTCATTCAATTAAATAAAGGAGAAACAGTAAAAGTACGTGAAATTAAACTCCACAATAAAGAAACACAACCCCCAAAAAGATACACAGAAGCCTCTTTGATCAAAGAACTTGAGCACCGCACGCTCGGCACAAAGGCAACGAGAAGCGCCATCATCCAAAACTTGTACGATCGCAATTACCTCAAAGAAAAATCAATACAGGTCACAGACATCGGGATGAAAACCATACAAACCTTAGAAAAATACTGCCCAGAAATCTTAGACGAAGCATTAACGAGAAGATTTGAAGAAGAAATGGAATTAATCCTCGAACAGAAGAAAACCAAAGAAGAAATCATCGAAGAAGCAAAACAATCTCTAGACAAAACCCTAACAACTTTCAAAAAACACGAAAAAGAAATAGGCAAAGAACTCGGAGAAGCAACCAGAGAAACCGCAGAAAAAGAAAGCTACCTTGGAAAATGCCCAAACTGCAAAGAAGGCAACCTCCACATCAGAAGAGGAAAATTCGGGTTCTTCGCAGCATGCAACAAGTATCCAGACTGCAAAACAACCTATCCCTTGCCGAGAAACGCTAAGCTAAAAAATACGGAAAAACTCTGCCCTCAATGCAACTATCCGGTCATCCTTGTCTTCAAAGCAAGAAGAAAACCCGCAGAACTCTGCATCAATCCGGAGTGCCCAACTAAAAAAATTCCAGAACATCTCCTACAAATACAGAAGAACTGCCCAAACTGCGGAACCGAGCTTGTCATCAGAAAAAGCGCTTATGGCATGTTCTTCGCCTGCCCAAAATATCCAAAATGCAGACATATTGAAAAAATAGAAGAAGAAAAAGCTAATCTTTCTTCACAATCCCCTCCCCCTTAATCTCAAAATAAAAATCTAACTCACAAGGTTTCTCCATTTTTAACATTCTCGGATTTTTAGAAAGCCAGATTACACACTTCGACCAATTCCTCACCATCTCACCACCGACCACGATAATTTTTCCCTCTAAATTCGTATACACCTGATTCGTTGTCAACACAAACACCCCCTTCTTCGCAAGCTCATTTAATTTCCTCAATTGGTTATCCAACGACTTATTCGCCTTATATGGATCTTGCCGCACTTCAATCCTATAAAAAAAACCGATCGTATCAACAATAATCACGGCAGCACTTCTTTCAGAAAGATTCATAATTATTTTTTCTTGTTCTTCGAAATTCAAAGGATGAATCCGAACGATGTTTTCTATAAATCTCTCATAATCCGGAGCCAGCTGCCTTACCCTCTCCATAGAAAAACCGTTTTCCGTGTCAATAAAAATCACTTTTCCCTTCCTCGCCTGCGCAACCGTCTCCAACAACGCCAATGTTGTCTTGCCAGTCGCAGCCTCACCATACATCATCGTCAAAAAAGAGGTCTCATACTTAAACAACCCATCCAAATCAGGGCATCCTGTAGAAATAGCCGTCATAAACTCTCTTTCTTTTCATCTTTTAAAACAATTTCTCTTCTTTAGATAGAAGGTTCAACGAAATATTTATATACTTTCTGTGTACACCCGCAGTATATACACCTATGAAAGACCTCTTTGACCATATTATCTTTTGCACCCTGTGCAACGTTCCCACCCACAAAGGAACCCTTCTCAAAGATGGATTCACCCTCCGCGTCCTCACGTGCCCTTCCTGCACAGAAATAAGCTACCATCCAGGAGACCTCAAAGACTACGAAGACTTCAAACGCCTCAAAGACAAAGACTTTGATGTCAAACTCAGAATGGTCGGCAACAGCTTCTGCGTCTCCATCCCAAAAGAACTCATCGACTTCCACAAAAACCTCGAAGAAGAATTCAACAAACTCGTACGCCTAAATCTCGACCAACCAGGAAGAATAAGCATCTTCTTCAAGAGCGAAAGGTTTTATAATCCACCAAGAGACCTCAAGGATTAACACTATGGACAAAGAAGTCAAACTCAAAGTCAGAGAAGCAATCCAGGAAGAAGTCTACAAAGGCATCGTTAGAATTGATTCCCAAACCATGCGCGAAATCGGCATCAGGCCAGGAGACATTGTTGAAATCGAAGGCGGAAGAAAAACAGTGGGAATAGCAGACAGAGCCTATCCCTCAGACGTCGGAGAACCAGTTATCAGAATGGACGGAGTTTTACGAAGAAACTCAAAAACCAGCCTCGGAGAATATATCAAAGTACGAAGAGCAGAGGTCAAAGAAGCACGAGCCATCACCATCGCGCCAGCGCAGCCAGGCATCACCATCCAAGCAGACCCCGTCGTCTTCAAGGCGGGACTCATCGGCAGAGCGCTCCTCAAAGGAGACCAAGTCACTTTAGGAGGAACAAAACGCAGAAGAAGAGCAGCAGAAGGAAGCCCCTTCGAAGACATCTTTGACATCTTCGAAGACAGTTTTAATAGTTTTCTCACAGGAGGAGGACTCCGCTTCTTGGTCGTGAACACAGAACCAAAACAGGCAGTCATCATCACAGAAAACACAGAAATCACCCTCACTCACAAAACCGTCGAGGCCTTAGACGAAAAAATCGTCGAGGTCACTTATGAGGACGTCGGAGGATTAACAGACGAAGTCAAAAAAATCAGGGAGATGGTAGAACTTCCCCTGAAACATCCGGAACTCTTCGAACGCTTAGGCATCGAACCACCACGAGGGGTGTTACTTCATGGAGCGCCGGGCACAGGAAAAACCTTGCTCGCGAAGGCTGTCGCAAACGAAACAAGCGCACACTTCATCCACCTGGACGCTCCCGCGGTTATGTGTGTAGATGGATCAACAGAAGTTTTAACCAATCCAGACGGAAGAAAAACTATCGCACATCTCTTCGAAGAAGCAGAAAAAAACGGAGAAGTTCTCGTTCAAGATCAAGTTAAGAAAATTATCCTTCCAAAAAAAGAAATCAAAGTTTTTGCCATGAACAATTCTCTTCATATCGTTCCAGACAAAGTAAAATCCCTCCTCAAACTAAAAGCATCAGAAACTTACTCTTTGAAAACCAAAAAAGGAGGAAACTTCAAAACTTCCAAAAACCAACCCTTCGCAACCCTCACCCCGGATGGAACAGTCCTTTGGAAAAAAGCCGAAGACTTACATGTGGGAGATTCCCTCGCACTCGCAGGAAACATCCAACCTAATCAACAAAATCCCCCTTTACAATGGCTTGATAAAGTCAACAAGTCCCATTTTTATACTTTCCTTAACGGAAAAGATACACCCTTAACCGAAGTTGAAGATCAAACCACAATAACCCTGCTCAAATACGCCACCCTGCCCAAAAACATTCAATCAGCAAAATATATCTCAGTTCCTCAAGAAATTACGCCTTCATTCATGGAATTCTTCGGAACTCTCCTCAGCGACGGCTGGATATCCGAAGATAATGTTGGAATCGCCTCAGAGGATCAAGAACTTCGAGATAGATATAAACAACTCTTTATAGAACTTTTTGTCCCAGAACCAGAAAGAATTAGCGAACGCACACAAAAAGGAAACGGCAAGGTCATTGTTTATTCCACGGCCCTTGCCGAATACCTCCATCAAGGCTTCAACCTCCCCAAAGGAAAAAGACCATTAAATCTACCCCTTCCCCACTGGATCTTCAAATGCACCAAAGAAAACATCGCCGCATTTTTACGCGGCTATTATCACGGAGACGGAACCCAAGGATGGGAACAATCAGATTATCCCACGCCTGTCTATTATTCTAAAAACAGAGAAACTCTGAAAGACATCCAAGTCTTGCTTTTGCATTTAGGAATTATTTCTAAAATTGAATCTCATACCAATCCGTACGGCCCTATGTGGAAAGTGGTAATCCTTGACAATGAAGGAAGAGAATTATTCGCCCAATTTGTCCTCACTACCTTTAAAAATTCTCTTTTTAAAAAATGGCTCGAAGACAGAACAAAAACAGGATCCTCAGAAACCTTGCCCAATCTTTCAGAATTGCTCTTCTTCCTTAAAACAAATTTAAGAATCCGTTACGGGAAAGAACTCGACGAAGGCTCCGCAGAACGATATATTTCAGGAAGAGACCCTTTAACTTTTAGAAAAGCAAGATACCTCTTAGAACAATTTAAAGCAAGATTCACTTCCTTGCAATCACTTTACCTTTCCTTCAAAGATATCTCCTCCGAACAAGATCTCCCCGTTTCAAAAAACAAACTTAACAAAATATTTCTCCAACTTCACATTAAAGAAGGAGAGCTTGACAAAAAAGACCATCATTTCATTAAAGAATATATCAAAGGCAAAGGCGCTCTCACTTTGGAAAGAAAACAAAAAGCAATTTCTATTATCACCCCTTTCTTCGACAAAGCCTTCGCTCCAGAAACCGAAGAACACTTACATCTTTTTGAAAACCTCGCTCAAGGGCACATCAAATGGGATACACTCACTCATGCCGAACGAACCGGACCAGCAATCCTTTATGATTTCACTATGGAGACTCATGGCAACTTTTTAGGAGGCAACCCCTTAACGGTTCTTCACAACTCAAAATTCGTCGGCGAAGCGGAGAAGAGAATCAGGGAGATCTTCGAAGAAGCAGAAAAAAACGCGCCCTCCATCATCTTCATTGATGAGATCGACGCGATCGCCACCAAGAGAGAAGAAAGCTACGGAGAGGTAGAAAAAAGGGTTGTTGCGCAATTGCTCTCAACCATGGACGGACTCAAATCCAGAGGAAAGGTTGTCGTCATCGCAGCCACCAATCGACCCAACTCCATTGACCCAGCACTTAGAAGACCAGGAAGATTTGATCGAGAAATCGAAATAGGAGTGCCGAAACAAGAGGGAAGACTACAAATCTTAAAAATCCATACGAGAATGATGCCCCTCACCCAAGACGTTGACTTAAAAGAGCTCTCAAGAGTCACCCACGGCTTTGTCGGCGCAGACCTTGAGGTTCTTTGCAAAGAGGCAGCAATGGTCGTTCTTCGAAGACTGCTTCCAGAAATAGAATACAAAAAAGACGAGCCCATCACCCAGGAACTACTCAACAAACTCCAAATAGGCTTTAACGATTTCAAAGAAGCACTCAAAATCGTCAGGCCATCAGCACTTCGAGAAGTCTTCATCGAAGCACCAACCACCACATGGGAAGACATCGGTGGCATGGAACAAGTCAAGCAAGAACTCAAGGAGGCAGTCGAATGGCCACTCAAATACCCAGGCATCTTCAAAAATCTCGGCATCAGAGCACCACGGGGAGTTTTATTATACGGACCACCAGGCACAGGAAAAACCTTGCTCGCGAAAGCAGTCAGCCATGAGAGCGAAGCAAACTTCATCCTCGTCAACGGGCCAGAGCTGCTCAACAAGTTCGTCGGAGAAAGCGAACGAGGCGTCAGAAAAGTCTTCGAAAAAGCGCGACAAGCCTCACCAACCGTCATCTTCTTTGACGAAATAGACTCCATCGTACCGCGCAGAGGACGCTCCCTAGACAGCAGCGTCACCGAACGCATGGTCAATCAATTACTTACCGAAATAGACGGATTACAAGAATTAAACGATGTCATTGTCATCGGAGCAACCAACAGGCCAGACATTCTCGATCCCGCACTGCTCAGGCCAGGAAGATTCGACAGAATCATCCTGACACCAATCCCAGACCAAAAATCGCGACTCAAAATCTTCCACATCCATACCAAGAGCATACCTCTCTCAAAAGACGTCAATCTCGAAATCCTCGCAGAAAAAACGCCAGACTACGTTGGATCAGACATCGAAGCGCTCTGCAGAGAAGCAGTAATCCTCGCGCTGAGGAAAGACAAAGAGACAAAACAAATCACCATGAAAAACTTCAACGAAGCACTCAAAAAAATCAAACCCTCCATCACCGAGGATGACGCCAAGAGGTATGAAGAGATTGAAGAAACCTACCTCCGCACAGCACGCGGCGCAGCAATCAGAGACAAAGACCTCCCAAGTTATATGGGCTAAACTTTTGATATTTGCGTTCAGTTAATCTTTATTCCCTTGTGGATTTAATACCCCGCATCTCTGCCGTGAAGTTCATCATCAGGCGAACGAGGGGATAGCCGCGGAACTCAATTTAATTTACAGTGGCTAACGCGATCAAGGAGGATAGTACAATCATAATATTCCTCTAAGCCGTGGGGGAGAGATCCTATTCGTTTGACTCCGAAATTGAAGAATGTTCCTTTAAGCGGCCAAAGATTCACAGTTAGCATTTTTGATTTCAGTTTTTTTGCAAGAACAAACCCTGCAGGCCGAATTTTAAGACTCTGAAACAGAATTTCTTTTTTAGAAGCATGAACATTCCCCAAGAGCGCAAATGTTTGATTTTTAGAAAGCGATTTTAGCATATTTTCCGCAAGAATCCCTTCTCGCTGGTTGGTATCAGTTGGCGGAATCGAAGTATCAACACATTTAATAAGAATATTTTTGTTTTTTTTATGCAGCTTAAAGACGTTTTTGATAAGGAATAAGAATTCTTTACTGTTTCTTCCGTCACCTTTTTCAGGATTTTGAAAGAAGGGCATACTTTTTAAGAGGGATTCTTTTCCAGTCTCAAAATAGCAATCTATGAGTTCTTGCTGATCATGAGGAATTTCAAGACAAAGAGTAAAAGGTTGAGTTCTGGCGTATCTCTTAAAAAACCGTAAAACAAGTGAAGGAATTTCACGAGTTCCATGCATTTCACCAAAAAGAATAAGCCGCTTTCCCTTAATCCGATCCTTTAAGAAAATGTAGATGTCTTCCATTACAAGAGATTCTCCGTAACATCCTCCGTAAGATGATATCCCGATTTAAGTTCTAACCAAAGCCATTGTCCATTCGGATTTAACTCTAAAAAGACATATTCTCCTTGCGGAGTGCGGATCTGGGTGTCCTGTTTCAGTGTAACAGAGTTGCAGATGTGGTTTTGTTGTTCTATAGCTGTTTCTAAGAGTCTTTTGCAGCGGACCCATAAGAGGGTCATGGGTGAGTGGCGAGTTTTGTTTTTTTGGCGCAGGGGGTGAGGCGGTAGACTTCTTCTTTAGTGAGGATGTTGTCGCGGTTGATATCCGCGTTTTGCGCCGCTCGCTCGAAGAGTTCTGGGCGGCGGGCTTGGCTGTAAGTCGCGGTTAAGGGACATTTGGCGGGGACGCCGTATTGGTAGGTCGCCGCGATGACGCGGAGGTGGGCATCTACGAGGTCGTGTTCTTCGCGTCTGACAGCGTAGCTTGGAAGCTGGTTGAGCTGGACAAGGCCGGGTTGTCTTGGAAGGTCTGCGCACGCGTAGTTGAGGCTTACGAGCGCTGCGAGGCTGAGAGCTTTTTTTAGGATGTGTTTTTGTATTGCGGGACTCATGGTTGTTTTTTGTTTACCTTTTTGGTGTTGTTTTTCACCCCTTCATAATATACTAACTCTTTAGCGCGTATATAAAGGCAGTATATATATTGAATATGATTTATATTAGTTGAAATTATATAACGTCTTTCCCCTGTTCCTTTAACAATAGTTAGAAAAGCGATAATTAGAAGTTTTTATAGATTATGCTACTCTAAACTTAGTACAATGGGGGATGGGCGTATTGAGGATGATTTCTCTTCAGATCCTAATCTAGGGGTAGCGCTTCTTGATTTTTTAAACGTTAAATCTTATCAAAAAGTATTTATTCTTAGAATGAAATTAAAAAAAGATGATTCCGAAAATAAATTTTAAATTCTTTTTAAAACGAGAATCATTTTCTGAGAGTTCGGATCATTTATTGTGCTATTCAGACTAAAATCACCAAAAATTTTTATAATTTCAAAGTTCTGCTTAATAATTGAAAATAAATGTACATCGGTAGGAGTTATTCTTCTGATAGGCGAATTATCCTCCAAAGAAATTTTATTATCGTCATCCTCTATTTCTAATATCATTTTATTTGATTCCAAAAAAGAGGTTGTATCGAAACCTAATTGAGTATACTTTATTTTTATCTTTATTTTATCTTTAGCAAATTCCTTTTCATACGTCTTTGGAAATTCATTTGTATTGTTAAATGTGATAGTTGGATTGTCCAATTCAATTATATAGAGCCCACCCTTCTTCAAACAGTTTGCAACAGATTGAAAATGTGAAATGAATTGGCTATTTTGTGTAAGAATCTCCAGTGAGTTGATCATGCAAATACATGCATCAAAATGTTCGGGCAGACTAAAGTTAGACATATCTTTATTATACCAACTAATAAGTTTTCCCCCTCCCATTAATTTTTTATTAGCAAACTTAAGCATTTTAGCTGAGTTGTCTAGCCCAGCGACTTTAAAACCGAGTTTTATTAACTCTTGCATATGCACTCCTGTACCACATGCAATATCCAAGATTTTATGAACTTTTAACTTGGAAAAAGATTTGAAAAGTTGTAGAAGAAAAGTACATTCTTTTTGGATATTTCTTTCATTAAAAAGAATTTCATAATACTCCGGATAATCATAGAGACCTAGCATGAACTTTCTCCTTAGTTAGTTTATATAAATCCTTAAGCATCCATTCAGTTATTGTTTTAGCATAACCGCAATAAAATTCATCTAATGCATATATATCTTTATGGTTTTTATGTGAATTAAAGGCGCAGCCCCCTCCACAAACACCTAGAGCAATACACCCATAACATTTTTTATTTAATAATGGTGACCGTAGTGTCCATCTTTTAAATTCCTCTTCTTGCTCCAGAGCCGGATTTTCCGACATATTAAATGGAAACATCTCTGTATTAAGAAATGCTGGGCAAGTTGCTAAATTACCTTCAGGGTCTATCGAGATCTCTCTGCCTGTAGCTGCACAATAATAAATATTTGGTTTTTCATTAACAAAAGATTTGATTTGCCTTAATATCGTATCTTCATAAATTCCATATTTCCTGCAAATTTCAAAAACCTTAATTATTTCTCTTGCGCTATTGCTACTTAATTTTTTAATAACCTTATTACTACAATCCCCCCCAGCAAATAGATTCAAGCCAAGAGAGTCTATATTGAATTTTTTGATCATCCAGGGAATTATCTTTTTTAATTTAGAAACATTTTCAGAATTAATTGTGCATGAAATTGTTGGTTTTAAACCATATTTGTTTAAGAGATTTATAGCACTTACAGTATTATCATAAGTTCCTGCCCCATTTGCGTAAAGTCTGTTTGCATTGTTGATTTCTTTTGGGCCATCTAGCGAAATAGCAACCAAGACCTGATTTAATTTTAGGAATTCGGCAATTTCTTCTGTCAACAAAGATCCATTTGTAATAAGGATTATATTAATGAAAGGTAGTCTGCCGCTTGCAATGTTCTTCCTAATATCATAAACTAGAAATTTTACAACCTCTTGATTTAATAATGGTTCTCCGCCATAAATTACCAGCTTTGGAATTTCATCCTTTACTTTTGAAATATACCTATAAAAATATTCCAATGCTCGCCCAGCAGTTTCTTTGTTCATAATTCTAGGAGTATAACTCACTAAAGAGGATAAGTAGCAGTATTTGCACCGAAAATTACACCCAGTTGTTACAATTACATAGAATATTTTAAAAAATGGTTGCTTGAAATTAATGTTCTCTTTTTTTAATAATAATTCAACCTCATCCTTTTCTTGCAGATCCAGATCTATAAGGAAACGTTCTTGATAGAGATAATTAGACGGGGGCTTGTCATTCTCCAAATCCAACTTCTTAATCTTATTTACAGTATCTTTATTACAGAAGAATTTTTTAATAAGTAATGAGTTATAAACAACATAACTCTCTTTGTCTAATTTTAAAAAAAATAAAAAAGGAGATAATTTTAGTTTTTCTGCCATATCAATCAATGACAACACATGCAACACTTAGCAGATGCAAATGATTTCTCTTTTGCATAAATATCAATTTCTCCATACATCTTTTCCGAGTCAGCTACAGATGGAATATAAATCTGATCCTGCGCTGATTTTTTAGGGATAATTTTAGCCACTCTTTCTTCAAGGATGTCCATTGTTTAGCCTCCTCCAAAAGCTTAGAGTAGAGATGTTTCAATTATATATAAAATTGATTGTAATAAAATAGCACCTTAAATTTAACTTTTAAAGATTCATAAATATTGTATAGATACAATAGGGATCGTTCTTTTATATGTTAAAGGTTAAATTATACCATGGATGTCGTAATCGGAAGCTTTTTATAGTGTTTACTACCTTCG